>Ga0307985_10002323_pt1 | contig 10642 bp, 10 predicted proteins | sample EllFjometageno80_FD_203155 | JGI IMG/M metagenome (GOLD analysis project Ga0307985, IMG submission 203155) | Marine microbial communities from Ellis Fjord, Antarctic Ocean - #80 | ecosystem: Environmental > Aquatic > Marine > Unclassified | place: Southern Ocean | collected 2014-10-09 | reverse complement strand
TGAGGAAACCACGCGACCTCGCAATTGAACACTTCAACATCTGCGGAAAGCAAGTGTTGTTTAATTTTACGTAGAAACGAATATTCTCCATTCCAAAAATAAGCGTGGTCTAAGGGTCCCAGACTGTGTATTTTAGAATCCTTCCAGTTTCTATAGTCCACATAGAGCACTTCGTGCCCCTTTAGTTTATAATACTCCGCAATAGGAGAAACTGCTTTCCTAAAGAAGCCTCGCCTAGGCCCCCATAAGCAAAATACGACCCTCATATTACCAAAACTGGGTCTCGTTTACCTGCCCGTTGATGTTAGACGACCCCTCTCTTTGGCCGACGATCCACTCTCTCGGACAGAAAACCTTCCAATCCTTTCGTCGGTGCGCTGTCTCAAGCTGGTGGTCAATATGGTGGTTATTTCCTTTGTAATCTGAGGCATATGAAATGTGGCGGTAGAAATGCGTGAAGGTTGGTTGATTTACTGCGTAGGCGTGTGTCCGGTTAACTGAATTACCGATAAACACATTAGGTAGCTCAGTAGATGAAATGTCGCGTGTGTGCTGGCCCCCTAAATATATCTGGCCCCAGTTATCTGGCACTTCCTCCATGAACTCATTAAGCTTTTCTAAGGCATCTTCCTTAAAGATCACGTCGTCCTCCATGACCAAAATATTTTTTAAGTTCATGATATCCCAACCCGACCTATCTTGAATCGCGTCCTCCAGAATTCTCTGGTGCGAGCGCATACAGCCCCACGCCCCCCTACCAGAGCGCCAATCCGCTGGGCAGGTCACCCAGTCCCCAATAATTGCCGGATAATAAATGACCTTGTCAGCGTCTACCATACCCGTTTCATCTAGGTGCTCCTTTGTCACTGCTAGACGATCAGGTCTGTGGGCGCAGTTGAGGACGTAGACGCGGTCAAACCAGTCGGTTAGGTTCTTCATGTAGTCAACATTATCGGGGGTAAGCGGAGTTGATAAATTTCTCGTTAGCTGTGAACTGCCCTTTGCTACGCTCAGGCATGTCAAGATGTCTAAACCCTTTGCGGACCCCCGTCAATTTCAGGGTTGCTTTAGTTGGCCTCAAGAACGTCAGGGGCCACGCCGAAAGGATCACTTCATTATCCTCAACAACTGCGCCAATAGATCCCGCCTTATCTCCAGCTATTCCAGTTACAACCATAGAATCCTGCTCGCATACAGCCAAGAAACGGTCGTCAATTCGGGCCCTTGTGGTGGCACCAGTTACAGGAACATCGCGCAAGACAAACTCAAAAAGAACCTCGTTGGATTCCATTGTAAATAACGCGCCATATCCTTTATCGTGCCAATCCATTGGCACGATTGCGGTGGACTTGTCTGAACCTGAGCTACTGGTGGTGGAGCTGCCCCCGCCACTGCTGGAGCTGCTACCCCCTCCACCCCCGCCGCCAGATGTCTCCTCTTGGACGGCGAAAGCGGATATCCAATATACGTCAGTAGAAATGTTTTGGTCTAGTCCTGAGATCTCGTAGCTACCGACAGTCCCAATCTTTACGGAGAACTTCCCTCCCGCAGGATCGGGTAGCTTTCGTGACTCAGGCTTGTCTGGCCCTCTTATTTCGCAAACAGTTACTACTCCATCAGGAGTAGTCTCCCAATACAGGTAAACATCCCCGCGCCAGTCCAGCTCGTAGAACTTGTATCTATTCCCACCGCTGGATTCGCCAGTGAAATTTGATGGAATGAATGTCTCGGGGTCAGTTAGACCATTCTGTTCTAAGAAACCATCTCCGTTAAACACCATCCGGTTGATCTGGTGCACCAGAACACCGTAATAGATGTGTATCTTATCGTCAGGTGCTGGGCGTAGTGCGAAAGGGTAAGGCTTATACGCGGGATCTGTTGGTTCTACGCTGCCCGACGCGGAATCATAGTCGTCGGTAAACCCCATCGTGAAGTTACGGTTCCCTTTAGGCATATGCACCAGCGGGAGGGGTAACGGGAGGCTGGAGTTATCTTCAGGGGTCATGATGGTGGGTAGACGGTGACCGTTTCCAAGATCCATCCGCCCCTAAAGGGTTTCACTTCTGAGGATATGATATGCGAGAGCCATTCGGTGACGTTGGTAGCGTCCATCGGGAAATTACCGTTGGTTGGCTCCCACGTCTCGTCTTCAGTGCCCACACTCACCGCGAAGTTCATTGCAGCGTGCAGGGTGGGGGGTATTGACAACGAGAATAGGGGTGTCTGGAGTGCAAAAGCTTTGGGTTCGGGCTTCTCGCTCGCTGCTAGTCCCGTTGGTTGAGCCACGGACCAACTGATGTCCACCTGAGCCTTACACGGTCCCCTGTATGCCCCTTTCGTATACAAAACTCTAGGATACGTTCTTGCGCCACCTGATCGCAGGTTCCAAACATCAAACGCGACGTTCTGTAGGATCGGGGGGAATGCATAGTTAACGACGGTCTCGTAGCTGAGACCCGCGCACCCAGCGGCGGTGCATTTAACAACCTGCTGCTCCGTCACAGCATACCAGTTGGCAGATAACTGCTGCACTGTGCGCACAGTGCCAGCGGTCATCCCCCAATAGGCGTGCTCAGTTGCGACGGCTAAAGATTCAATGTCAGTAGAAGATGCGACTCCATCGGGGGTCTCGGTCCGGTAGTAAAGGGTCTGCTCCGTTTTGTTCGTCGTCTGAAAGTAGTCATCAAAGTCCAGACGTGTCAGTGGGACCTTCTTTACATAGACGCGCTGCTCGACGACATATAGCCCGTTCAGGACCTTGTCATTCAGCGGAACCTGTTTGCGCTCTGCTAAAACGTGCGTGACAGAAAACTTGCCAACGGGGACGTTGTCCATCGCATCCCCCATTGCTGGAGTATCTGGAGTGAACTCGCTACGGCGGACCACGTAGTCGCGTGTGACTGCGTCGAACTTCGTGCCCCCAATATCCGCTTTACTGAACGACCAGTTATCCTCGTCCTGATTCAGTTGGTCAGCAGCATAGTAATATCGGTAATAGCGCCCCTGTATCTTGTCATCAGATGACTCAACATGGACTAACCTATGGTTGGGCCACTTCTTGTAATCGGGGTGCTTTGTGCCATACGCAGGTATGTCTGTGCCGACCCGTTCAGCATCGACAGACTCAAAGAATAAGATGTCGTTGACGTTCGGGGTAGGGAACGTAACGATTGACTGTCGCTGCGGGGACGGGTTGAGTGGCATTTTCTTTGGTAGTTTAACCTACAATCCAGTTTGTGCCATCGTAGAATACGGGGACGAAGTTACCACCTGCGCCTGCCACTACCGCTAATCCATGTTGGGTAGCTAGTGGATTAGCAGAGTCGCTTACAAAAGCCCTCATGCCAGCCTCTAGAAATGATGGGCCAATTGCTGATGTTAACGTGGCCACTGTATAAACTTTATGTCGTATGACCCCATCGACATTCACTCCAGAAGCCGTTGTCGTAAGCTTTACCACATTATCGTAGTAAACAGAGACTGAACTATCTTGCAAACACGCGACGAAAGTTTCGCCTGAGTATTTCTGTAAGTTCACCCTTGCGGACCCTCTGATGTTGAGGTCGCCTGTGCCAACATCGTCGATGTAGCTGTCTACACCATTATGGAAAATTTGTAGGTCTCCGGTTCCACTCTGTCCGTCTCCTAGCATTATTCTCCCGATTGTGCCGGAGCCAGTGTCTCCCAAAGATAGGTGGCCTGAAGCGATGGAGGTGTTACCTGTAATGGAGGTAGCTCCTGTAATTGAAGCACCTCCCGAAAGTGTTGCCGCTCCCGAAAGTGTTGTAGCTCCCGAAAGTGTTGTAGCTCCCGTTGCGTTTAACGTAGTAGTATTTAACTGGCTCAGGGTAATACTACCCGTCCCGTCGTCGGTGGTGCTACTCGTAATTGTGTTTGGGCCAGCGGCTCCCGTAGCCCCTACAGCACCAGAGAGGAGCGTGAGCTGGACGTTGGACTCAGTTACGGTTAGCGTATGCCTGTTTGATTCGGACATTAGATGTTGGTGATGTTATTTTCTACTTTTACGTCTCCGTAAATTAAACGAATCGTTGTTGTAGGTGAAGCGTCATCTGTCCAGAACAGATCCCATTTGTAATTAAGATTGCCGTCGAGTTTTAGGGATTCGGCTTTAGCTAATTTCAGTTTGACTTTGCCCTTATCCGCCTCTGAATTGGCCGCCTGATCGGGTATAGTGGCAACAAAAGACGCGACCAGTGGTTTCCCGCCGCCGCGTCTGATCTCTGCCTTAATGACATTATCCGTTAGGGCAATAGTTTCTGAACTTCCCGAAATAATAAGCTCGAACGAGAAGTCCTCGCCACGGCTTACGGTGATATTATGATTTGCTGCTGCCATCTGTCGTAGCCTTTGGCGAAGACTACCCTATCTGGGTAGTCTTGTCCAGCGTCGTTTATAGAACGAATTCTCGGTAATATTGAAGAGCGAATTGGTCGGGGGTCAACTTCTTGTCTTTATTATTAGCAAGGGTCGCCTTCATATCCTCCAACTTTGCTCTGTCCCTACTGGACTTTGTGTCGAAGCTAGTGCCGTGGGTGTTCTGGAACAACTCAATCGCATCTGCGCTGTAGTCAACTTCGGGTGCTTTGTCGGTGCCTCCGGCCAAGTCGTAGTCATCTGGGTTGTCACCTGTAGTCCCCATCATGGGGTCATAGGGTGTTTCTCCTTTGGAGGTGCTGGCGGGTGCGTCAGTCTTAGCGGGTGCGTCAGTCTTAGCAGGTGCGTCAGTCTTAGCGGGTGCGTCAGTCTTAGCAGCAGGAGTTGGTTTAGCAGCAGGAGTTGGTTTAGCAGCAGTAGGAGTTGGTTTAGCAGCAGTAGGAGTTGGTTTAGCAGGGGCCTCTTCTGTGGGTTGCCAAAAAGGTTCTTTGGACGCTAACCTAAGTGCTTCCATCCCCTTTACGTCTTCACTTGAATTAGTGTCATACGGGTGGCCTTCGACATCCTCGAATAATTGATATGCTTGGTCATTTGGAGCCCACTCAGCCACAGAGCCATCCAAAATGGCCCTTTTGTGTGCTTCCACAAATTCTGGAGCGGGCTCAATATCCTTTTCGGCCTGCAAAAAGGCTGCTATGGCCTCGGCCCTTTCAGGTGGCGGTTCCACAATATCCTTTTCGGCCCCCAAAAAGGACGCTATGGCTGCGGTCCTCATCTCTTCCATACCTGCTACATCCTCACTTGCATTGGGGTCAAACTGGTATCCTTTGGCCTCCTTGAATGATTTAAGAGCTGCTGGAGTGTAGTCCTTTTTAGGCTCCACAGGAGTTTTTACCTGAGAGGGTTTGGTTCGTGCGTTAGCCGCTGCGTCGGCGGCATCATTTTCTGCGATGAACTTGGCGAAGCGGTCTTCAACCGCGTCCTCCATACTAATTGGAGGTCCTTGTGTCCACGCTGCAAAGAGCTTTCTCCCTTCTTCTGTCTCTAGTAGTTTTCTAAACTGAGGGTTTTCCTTAATGTAGGCCTCTATTTCTTCTTCGCTCATAATAAATATTTGTTGTAAACAAAAGAACCCCGATACCTGCTTTAGAGGCGGGTAACGGGGTCCATGTTAAGTGTTTCGTGGTGAGGGATTCGGGATTAGGTGTCCAGTTGAGCCTGAGTTCCAGCGACGGTGAGTGCGTTAGCAAGTTCCGAAAGGCTGATGGTCTTAGCTTTTTGCTCAGAGACATCATAGATCTGGATCAAATCTGCTCCAGCGGCTCTCGTAGTTACATCTGTGGCTACTCCGGCTTGGGTTCCAGTTAAGGTGGCTACCTGACTTGTTGGTGCGTCATCTAGTGTAGGCATAATTTTGTATAATTGTGGTAAGTAGCGGGTGTATCACACCCGCTACTCAACTAGATTAATTAGGCTGCGGGGGTGCTGGAGGTGCGCTTGAGAACGATCACGTAACCGAAGTCGGTCTTGATCGGCTTAGTTGCACTTGCAAGAACTCCTCGGAAGAACCCAATGGTCCCATCAGGGTTGGATACTTCGTTAGCGATGTTCTTCCAGTCAAACTTACCACGGTAGTTGACAGGGTCGAAGCTGAGTCCATTGGAACCACTCATCGGATTAGGGATAAGGGCTTCACAAACTTCAGGGTGCATCACGAAGGCGAGTTCGTGGGTAGCCGTCTCGTAGTCTAGGTTAGGAGAGGCGACTCCCGCAAGGACGCTGTAAGGAGGCACAGCCACGTAGGTGGTCGAAGGGACATTGAAGCGTGGGGCGAGGTCATCGATGAGGTGGTAGAAACCTCGGAATGACTTCTCAATCCCCAATGGCGCGATCAGGTCACTGACCTTAGCGTTGTTATAACGAACGTCATCGCGGAAGCCTGCTTCAGTCTGGAGCTGGTAAGAAGCCTCAGAAGAACACACGAGCGAGAAGATCGGGCGACCATTCTCACGGCCATAAGCATTTGCTCCAGCACCTTTACGAATCTGGCTGTAGTAAACCTTATCGAGGACAGCGTTAGAGAGGTTAGCGTCAGCGGCAGAGGTTTGGCCAGCGACAACAGAACCCTCAAAGTCTGAGGAGGCCTCAGCAGATGCCGTAGTCTTGCACTCGAAGAATTTTCCAGCAACTTTCTCATACTCATCACGATAGCGGCTCTCCCACGAGTTGCGGGTGACCTGAGTCATGATGTCCATGATCGCACGGAGCTGATCTTGGCGATGAGCTGCGAAGCGGAGGTCTTCAAGCGAGATGCGTGGAGACTCAATCACGGCGCGTTGCAGTGAGTAAGGCTTCAGCTTCTTACTGAACTGAACGAAGGAACGCTTGTCGTGGGTGGTGCCGGTGGGGGGGTTAGTTGCTCCAGAATCAGCAGTTCCGCGACCACCTTGAGAATCTTCAAGAGCGTCCAAGGTTTGTCCGACTGCGTTGTTGGTTGCAGAAAACTGACCACCAACGGCGTTCCAGTTTACTCCAGCCGACCCAGCGTCGCCTTCTGCGGTTTTGGTAGCAATGGCACGGTCATAAATGAGCGTGGTCTGCTGGTAACCTTGACCGTCAGGGAAAGAGGATTGCTTAGTAAGGTCCAACCAAGGAGAGGTGTGGAGCGTGCGAGAATAGATATCGCTGCCGATGCGGTTAGCTTCTTCGGCGAGGATCGTGTTGATTGCCTCGGTTCCAGTGGAACCGATGTCAAATTTGGACATTGTTATAAATAGATAAAGGTTTGCGCTTCCGGCCAGCGTGGACGAAAACTAAAAGAGTTAAGGTGAACCTCCCTAGAACTATTCAATGGCTAGAGCAACCGCGAGCTTCTGTGTATCTTACCAACCCTGTAGAACTATTTAATGGCTAGAGCAGCCGGACTGATACGCGTATAGTATCACCACACGCAGATATGTCAAGGGGGTTACATAGAACCCAAAGCTGCGTTCACCCGATCTTCAAAGCTCCCGCTTTCTGACACCCCAGCCCTAACCGAAGGTGCCTTCGTCTGGCCGGACATCGCAGGCTCAACTTCTTCGTATTCTGCAAGGCGATCAGTCAAAACATCAACCTCTTTACGCATCTCAAGATACTGGCGGACAACCGTTGGGAACACTTGCGCTGATACTGCGTTGTAAGCGTGATCAACAGGGTGCATGGCAGTTGGATCAATATCTGATGCTTTTTTCTGGATGGCTGACATGTCGAGACCCTCGATTCCTTTTAGGAAAGGCAACTTTTCTTGGACTCTCTGGACGACACTTTTGGTGATATTCTGGCGTTGTTGGGCGTTCTCGGCTGCCGTAGCTGTCGTTTGCTGCTCCTCAAGCTGTTTAGCTTCCGCTAGTGCCTCATCCGCGTTCGCGTAAAGGCTTTTGCGACGCTGCAGGATGGGGTCAATGTCCTCCATGATCCGGTAGATCTTTGCCTTATCCCGATCACTCGCTTCTGGCAAGAGTTCCGCTATCCGTTCTTCCTGCTCTTTAGGGTCGTCTAGGGATAGCGCGTCGATTAAAGCATCGGAATCGATGTCATACTTATCTGCCATCTGGTCCGCTTGATCAACAAGAGACGCCAGCGGTTCTGTTACTGCTTGCTTGTAAGCTTGCGTCTGCTCCAGATTAGTTAGGGCCTGATCCTTCTCGAATTGGGCAAGCTTCTCCTGCATCTGCTCCACGTCCTTGCTCTCCGCAAGTCCGGTCAGTTCCTTAATCTTTGATTCGTATTCCTTAGACTGCTGGCGGAACTGGTCTAGCTCAGAGCGGTTTGTCTTGAGTTCGGTCTTGAGTTCTTTGAAACGGTTAGCTGCCTTCGGGGTCCACTCGTCGCCGATGTCGTCGGTCAGGCTCTCAAGTGGATCGTCTGAAGACTCCTCAGATACAACTGGCTCTGGCTCTTTAGCTGGCTCGTCGGCTACAACTGGCTCATCAGCTACAACTGGCTCATCCGTCTGCGTGTTGTCGTCAACTGCTGCCGTATCCTCTTGTCCAATATTAGCGAAGGCCGCTTCCAAAGATGACTCAAAGGAAACAGGTTCAGTAGCATCCGGCAAGGAGTCTACATTGGTTGGTGCTTCTTCTACAAGTGCGTCCATTCGTCTGTTTTGTTATTTTTAGTGGTGGAGGGCTGATGCGTCAGCTTCTCCAAATCATTAAAGGCGTCCCTGTATCCTGCATACCAAGCCAGCTTTTGGCTGTTGGCGTGTGGGTCATCATCCAACGACGTAACCGTTGGTCCTGACGCTTCTTTCAAAATTGCGATAGCCTGTTGGAGGGCGGGGTCCTCTAGTAGTTCCCGTAACCTTGTTACTGACTTTAAATCATTGAACCAGTATTCCAGTTTAATTGGAACAGTGGGTTTCTTTTTAGCGGACATTATTCTTGTATACGAAACTTCAAGGCAGCTTCGGCATCTCGGATCGCTTGCTCTTGGTCGAACTTCTTCTGCTTGATTGTCATATCAAGTTCGGCCTTTTGCTGGGTGATCTGCATGTCGATTTGCGCCTTCTGTAGCTTCATATCTATCTCAGACGCTTGTGGTTGTCCACCTTCTTCTTCATTATTTTGCGCTTGGTCCCTTTGGATCTTCTCCAACGCCTTCATGGTGTTGTTGATCGCTTCTTCAGCATACTGCAAAATCTGCTTCGCGTTTGCTACTACGGCTTCCAATGCAGGGTCTCCGGCAGCATACTGTGCGGTCTCCCCAATGTGCTGGTAAAGAGCCTGTAGAGCAGGAAGAACTTGCTGCGGGTCTGCTTGACCCTCGTTGATCGCCTGAATGATCTGCTGGAGTAGTGGGACATGCAACGCCAAGTGCTGGCCGTGTAACTCGCTCGATACTACCGGAACTGGATTGCCCTGTTGTAGCTGCTGGTTCTCAAGGTAAGCGATCTTGGTATCTACCGTTTGTCTGTCGTCCTCTTGCGCCGGAACGTAGCGATCCGCGAGATCATGACCGACCCTAGTGCTAACGATGTCACGAGTAAGGTTGCGGCGACCAACGTCGTCGAACTGACCACTAATTCCTTGAAGCTCGCGTAGCGAGACAAGCCTGTTTGCATGCGATCCGTTTCCAATGGAACGAACCGCTTTGGTTTGTGCTGCATCTAATTTTTGGATGAATTCTTTTTCGACTCCACGCTTCTCGCAGCGTTCGAAGAAATCTTTAACTTGCGCGTCTGGTCTCTTGGCCTGAACGACTCGTCGGACCATCTCGCGCATCAGGCGAGTCCAACTTGAGTAGAACAGGTTTAGCGTCGAGCCACTAATCCTTGTAGCGACATCCATGTCAGATACAACCTGCATCTGATTCTTGTATGGCGAAGTCTGAGTCGAACCATAAGGGGACATCGTGTCCGTGTTGAGCGCGAGCTGTTGCGACAGGTCTTGCAGTGCTGGTTGGACTGCTGTGCCGAGATTCGGAATCGCCTTTTCAACGATGCGGACGTTCGGGGACATCACCGCGTATGCACCGTAGAAGGTGAAGCTGAGTTCGTCCAGTGAGCGTTGGTTCTCAGGCTGGATCATCACCGAGGAGGCGAGCATCGCGCCGTCAATCTGCTGGCAGCGTAGGCGGTTGCTCGTCTGAACGTGAGAGAAGATTCGTTGGCCGAGTCCTCTAATCGAATGGTAAGTGCCGTTGCTGCCAACGCCGTAAGTGAAGAAGATGTAAGCCTGCTCCGGTGAGTCGTAGCGGCTGACCTTCTTGTATAGAAATTCTTTGGGGTTGGACTCAGCGGAGATGTAGTGGCTCACGCTGCCATCGATCTCCCGAACCCAGTAGTGCAATACGTCAACGGTGGGGTTCTGGATGCCTGCGTAGAGGTCGTTGTTCTTGATTTCAGCCTGTAGCGATTCGTAGTCCGAATAGCTGTTGCCTGAGGCAGAGCGGCCTGACGTCTTGACGTTGTCCATCATGACCCGCTTGACCTCTGCCACATCCCAGCCGACTGCCTTAGCAGCCTTCTCGTTCTTAATGAAATGGTAGAGTTCGTGTAGGTGATACTGGCGACGACCAACAGCGATATCAATCGCGTTTTCGGATGCCTGTGACTGGCGCGGAATCAGGATGTCTGCGAATCCGCCAACACGAAACTTCCAGTCTTCTGGTGAATCAAAGTAAGCAATCCCGACTCCGTGTTTCACGAACTGGGTGCAGAGTCGGAGGTAGGCGCTGTGGAACTCAGGCCAACGGCGGAAGAGAC
>Ga0307985_10002322_pt1 | contig 10645 bp, 9 predicted proteins | sample EllFjometageno80_FD_203155 | JGI IMG/M metagenome (GOLD analysis project Ga0307985, IMG submission 203155) | Marine microbial communities from Ellis Fjord, Antarctic Ocean - #80 | ecosystem: Environmental > Aquatic > Marine > Unclassified | place: Southern Ocean | collected 2014-10-09 | reverse complement strand
CATTCTCCCTACTACCGTGTTTCGCGACCCGCTGTACTCGCGCAGCTCCCTACTGATGAACTGCACTGGGGATAGATCCAAGGAAATATGCTTGAGTCGCGGCCCCACAACGTTGCCTGACATGAGACGTCGCCATGGTACTTACAGAGCAGCCTATTGGAGTAAAACGAGCGGCGTTCGACTGCAAGCGCGACAGAGCAGAGCGACTAAAGAACTTGCTTGTTGCTACCCAACAGCTCGCCACATCGATACTACAGGTATCCAATGCGCTCTGCGGTCCTCTCAGCACCCCCAACACTCGCTGTTTCATGTTTATATGATGTGCTTTTAGCAGCCATTGCAGCCTTAACGAGCGCCGTACAACTGCAAGCGCGACAAAGCGACCAACAGACTTGCTCATTGCTAACAGCCGTATGTTACTACGTTATAACCTGCACACGTAGGAGCTGCTCTGCGTGACGTAGCGCACCCACCGGAACGGCGCCGTCTTGCTCCCGGTGTCGGCGATTCTCAAGTACCTGACCTGGAGGTTGCTGACGTTGAACATGGGGATCTCGAACGTCATAGCAATCGGGCCGATCTCCTTGTTCGTATGGGCGGTGATGGGAGACGCGGTGGACAGCTTGATCTTGAGCGTGTGCTCCGCGCCGCCCGGGAACTTCTTGATGTTCCACGCGACTGTTTTCAGGTTCTGCGTGTACTCCGCGCCGTCGCCGGGGGCCGTCACGGTGAGTTGATCGCACGAGACCGTCGCGGTGGAGCGAGGGAGCGGGATGCGGATGGACACGTTCGCGCCGTAGTTGTCGGAGGGGATGTCGTTGCGCACGGTGATTGTGATCTCCATCCGTGTGGGCGACACCTGCTCAATGCTCGGCCTGATCTTGAACGGGCACGGGAACTCTCCCGCGATCCTGTAATTGAGCAGCACGAACTCCCCGTCCGGGGGGTAAAAACTGAGGCACCTCGTGGCGTCAAACTCGGACAAGTTCGCCACATCGTTGAAGTTGAGGTCGTCCAGCACGACCGCGCCGTAGCCGGGAGCCCCGCTACCCTTCCCTACCACCAGATCCTCATTCAGCGCCAGCCTCAGCTCCGGGTTCCCCTGCAAATAGCTCTTCATCTGGATGCATCCGTCGATGCTACTGTTGAGCACGTACCCGTTCGGCGAGAACAGGACGTTCAAGCGCTCGAGAATGTCCACGAAGATCTCGTTCTTGTTCACGCTCCCGCCGCCGCCGGTGGAGAGAGAGACGGGCTTGTGGACGGACTGAGCGGACGCTGTCTTACCGCTGGTGGTGGACGGCTTGGTGGCGTTCGCTGCCGGCGCGGCGGTGGGGATGGGCTCGTTGTAGACGAACATCTTGAGGTTCTCCGTGGTAGTGACTTGCGGGTATCCATAGTCAATCATCTCATCCAACAACTCGTACAACAGCACGAAGTTCTTCCGAATCGCCTCCTCACTCAAAGTGCCGCAGTAGTCCTTGAAAACGCGAGCGATCTTAGCGAGGAGCTCAATCGTGGTCGAAGGCGATACGTTGTAGCGCGAGGAACACGCGAAGATGAGTCCGGAGCGCTTGATGTGCACGAAGGACTCGCCGCCCAAGAGGAACATGGGGGGCGCGTCGAGGCGGACGGCGGGGGAGTCGGTGGGGTCGATTGACGTGTCCCAGAACTTCACTTTGCGGAAGAACTGCTCGATTGTTACCTGAGTGCACGGGGGTGAACGAGGGAAGAAGCAAGTGGGGATGTCGCGTCGCGTCGTGTCCTACCTTAAGATCCGTCTCATTCTCCCCCTCAAACCTATACTCTTTCTTGATGATAGTGTCGCCGCGGGGGGAGAGAACGAAGAAGCATGTTAGGGGACCGGACATTTGATTTGGGGGGGTAGGGTTGATTTGATGAAGAGGGGGGGCGCGGGCTGGGGGGGGGCGGGTTAGTAAACGGGTCAGAAACACGAGGGGGGGTTAGGATAGGGTCGTCTGAACGTCGCGGCAGTGGCGTGGTAGCGATGGCAGGTCTTGGGGATCACGTATGCTCTTGGCAGGCGGGGAGCAATCTTTGATGTAACCATGAGAACCGTGTTCAGGGGGCGTACAGCGCTGATGGGCGGGCGGCGCAGGGGGGTCACTGATGAATTGGAACGTCTGAGTGGGCGCAAGCCTAAATGTTTCACGCGATAATGCAGTACGCAGCTTCGTATTACATGGCGAGAAATGACCCATAGCGAGGCAATCTCACTTCTCAGCTCTCAGCACGCCGTGAACGAGTGAGTGGTTTGGGGCAGCTGCCTTGTGTCTCGGTGCGCTCTCTCGCCTAAACGCCTCATCAAGCGCTCGCTGGCCAGTCCGGCCCCGCTTCGTCAATGTTCACAAAATGACTTCGTCCACCAAACACTTCACGCGTACGACCTCGCCACTACGCCACTACGCTCCGACGCTCCGACACTCCGACGCTCCGACTCTCGACTGCCACTCACGAGACACCGTACCACCTTCTTGCCTGCCTTTCCCAAGTACCCCCAGAGTACCTCTTCCCTCACACGCGCATCCAAATCTCGTAATTCCAATCTCGAAACCCGCACACTCCCCAATACCTCTCACTGCACCGAGTTAACACACAACAAAACGAACCCACAGGGACCGCGACCACCCCCGCAACCACCACCATGAGTTCCGACGTAAGTACCCCCAACGACCCGGTCACATATGACCCTACTCTCCCATTCCTGAATGCCCTACCTGCCCACACACCTTATTATCCTACCTGCCGCCAGCTGCCGTAACCGTTGCTGCAAGCGCTGCTGCCACCGCTGCTGCCACCGCTGCTGCCCTCCCCCGCTACTGCGATCTCCGCCGTCGCTGCCACCAACCCGTATACTGCCACTGCTGACTGACGATGCTGCTGCTGCAAGACCTACCTGCCCTCCTGCCTTACCTGCCCTACCTGCCAGATCCCCCTTGTCCCCACTCACCCCACCCCTCCCCTAACCATCCTCCCCACTCAGGGCGCCGCTCGCAAGAAGTTCGTCATAAAGCCGTTCCGAAACCACTCCGCAATGGACGGTCCCGCCGCCACCCTGATCTGGTCCGGTCTCCGCACCGCCATCGCGGAGATTCACAACCAGGACGCGAGTTTGTTGAGTTTTGAGGAGTTGTATAGGAACGCGTACAACTTAGTGCTGCATAAACACGGTGGGGTGTTGTACGATGGCGTGCAGGAGGCGGTGGGGCAGCATTTGGAGGGGGTGGCGAGCAGAGTTAGTGGGGTTAGTGAGGGGGAGTTGTTGGGTGCCGTGAGTGGAGTTTGGAGTGATCATCAGTTGAAGATGGTTATGGTGAGGGATAGTATTTGCATGTATATGGACAGGACGTATGTGGTGCAGCAGAAGAAGAAGCCGGTGTATGAGCTTGGGTTGCAGATTTTTAGGGAGAGGATCTGGGAGCATAAGAATGTGAAGGACAGGTTGACGAGCATCTTGTTGGCGAACATTTGCAGGTGAGCGACGCCAAGAGCATACGCTGAGCGGCGGAGAGTGGAGAGGAGCACGTTTTGAGTAGAGCGTTCGTTTGGAGCGCGTTCTGAGCGAACATTTGCACCTTTGTTCACACTGCCACACCTTTGTTCACTCATGTTTGGCCACAGAGAGAGGGAGGGCCAGCTGATCGATCGATCTCTGATGAAGAACGTCCTGCAGATGCTGGTCGAGATCGGCACCCACGGTGCCCACGACAGCAACGATTCCGGCGGCAACAGCTACAGCTTGTTCGAGGCGCAGTTCCTCTCTGAAACGTCAACATTCTACACCACCGAATCCCAGAACTACCTCACCAAGAACTCATGCCCCGACTACGTGCGCAAGGCGGAGCTGAGGTTAAACGAGGAGAGCAGCAGGTGAGGGCGGAGCGAAGCGAGACCGGCCACGGAAGACCGGCGAGACGCAAGCAGGTCAAAGCGACCGGCGACCGGCTCAAGCGTGCAAGACCGGCTTCCTGCTCAAGGGCGCTACCGGCTCCCTCCTCCCTTCCCGCTCCGCTCCCCCTTCTAACTCCCCCCCGCAGAGTGGCTAATTACTTGTCTGGCAGTAGCAAGGCGAAGCTGATGGGGGTGGTGGAGGAGGCGTTGATTACGAGGCATGCGAAGGCGTTGGTCAGTGCTGATAATTCGGGGTGCATTAGCATGTTGATGGATGACAAGGCGGCTGACTTGAGGCAGATGTACGACTTGTTCAGCAGAGTGCCGGCGACGCTTGAGGTGCTGAGGGATGCTGTTAGCGAGTATGTCAAGGTCGTCGGCCGCTCCCTGGTAACGGACCAGGAGAGGGTCAAGGACCCCGTGGTGTTCGTGAAGGGCGTGCTGGGGATGCGTGAGAAGTACGATCGCATCGTGCACGTGTCGTTCCGCGGCGAGAAGAAGGCACAGAAGAAGCTGAAGGACGCGTTCGAGAGCTTCATCAACACAGATAGCAGGGCGGCGCACTACCTGGCCGTTTACGTCGACGAGTTGATGAAGAGTGGAATGAAGGGAGCGAGTGAGGAGGAGGGCGAGGGCATGCTGGACCGAGCGATGGCCATCTTCAGGTACTTGCAGGACAAGGACGTGTTCGAGAACTTCTTCAAGCAGCACTTGGCCAAGAGGTTGCTGGGGGGAAAGAGCATCTCCGACGAGGCCGAGAAGAACATGGTCGCGAAGTTGAAGGCGGAGTGCGGCTACCAGTACACGAGTAAGCTGGAGGGGATGTTCACGGACATGCGAATGTCGAGGGAGACGATGGAGTCGTACAAGCGGGCGAGGCGGGGGGAGGAGGAGGAGACGAAGGGGGGGGTGGAGGTGGAGGTCGACGTGCTTACGACTGGGTTTTGGCCGACGCAGACGGCGGTGCAGTGCAACCTCCCCTCTGTCGTCAACGACGCCATCGGCAAGTTCTCAGCGTTCTACTTGTCGAAGCACACGGGTCGCAAGCTGGCGTGGCAGACTGCCCAGGGCACGGCCGAGATCCGCGCGACGTTCGGCGATCGGAAGCACGAGCTCATCGTGTCGACTTACCAGATGAGCATTCTGATGCTGTTCAATGAGGCGAGTGTGAAGACGCTGGGGGAGATTAAGGAGGCCACCAACATTCCGGATGCGGAGCTGAGGAGGCACTTGATCTCGCTCTGCACGCCGAAGCACAGGATCTTGAAGAAGGCGAGCAAGGGCAAGACCATCGTCGATAACGACTCGTTCACGTTCAACGGTGACTTCACGTCCAAGCTGAAGCGCGTTAAGGTCCCGCTGGTGAGCATGAAGGAGACGGCGACCTCCGGAGACGCGGGGGGGAACAGCAAGGCGGTGCCGAAGGCGGTCGAGGAGGACCGTCGGCACTTACTCGAGGCGGCAATAGTACGCATCATGAAGGCTCGTAAGACTCTCGCGCACAACGATCTCGTCGCGGAGGTCAGCAAGCAACTCAGCAGCAGGTTCGCGCCGGAGCCGCTCGCGGTTAAGAAGAGGATTGAGAGTCTGATTGAGAGGGAGTACTTGGAGCGCGGCGAGGACGCAAACAGGAAGATCTACAGCTATCTTGCGTAGTAGGGGAGGGGGGGAGTGGGGGGGGAGTGTGTTCAGTAAGAAATGTAACAGTAGGGAGGAAATCGAGTGACAACAAGATTCGGTACGCGTAACATGCGCTATACCCGCGTGCGCGAGCTTGCCGCACTCCTCGCTTATGTGGCGCGCGGAAAGGTGTTTTGGAAAGCAGATGGAAAAGTTGTGTTTCCCTAGATTTTATGAGTTCGAACTTGTGGAGTAGAATTCATGAGTCGATCTCCAGTAAGTTCAATGAGTCGAACTCGGGGTTAACGCGGTCGGAAATGGGCGTGGGGCGGACCGTTGTGACGGCGCTACGATGTTTTTAGCGGTTTTTAAAACGGAAAAATGCTGCGAGATAGGCATCCGCTACGGTGCGGGAAACGTTTAGGATACTTGCACGCACGCAGTACATCACCAAGTCCCGTAAAAGCCGTCGTTTAGGGATGAGAACACCCCAATATTTCTGACCCCCAAAATTAAAGGGCGAGATTATTAGGTTCAGGTCCTCCCGTTTCAGGAGGAGCTGTAAAGGTCTTCATCTTCCTATACAAACTTTGTTCCTGCCTGTATCGCCCGTAAATTGCCACGTTTCGTTTCAATGTACCCATTGCCTGGGCTTGACGGCCCCATGCCGATTAATGTCGAATTTTGCATGCAGATCGACGACCATAAGAGCCTTCCCCGGGTGAGTTAAAGGGCAATAAGTGGGGACTTTGTTGCACGGGCAGGGTTTTTCACGGGCAAAAATGCAAAGGTTTGGAAGGAGAAATTTTAAGGTAAGCGCTACTGTACCCACAAGAATACATTGCCATGCTTGCAGCTTCAATAAACGTAACTTTCCTACTCCCTCCACCGACCCCCTCCAGTCCCTTGTTCTGCTGTGCTGTGCACATGCCCAAAGCCAAGCTAAGCTGTAACGTTTGTTATTATTTGTGACACATGACATGTGCTGGGCCACACGTGCTCTCTTGTTATCACACTCTCCACAACACATCTCCGTACCATCTGACCTCGCTAACCCCCCTCCCCTTAGCCCAACAATCCCCTCCCCCCCCTCTCCTTCCCCTCTCCCTCCCTCACCTCCTTAGCCCCCGGCGCTCCGTTTTTGAAGGGGGGCACATTATCCGGGCACTGCTGCTTCAATTTCCTGCCAGCACTCTCATTGAACGACACTCTCATCGAACGACACTCTCATCGAACGACACTCTCATCGAACGACACTCTCATCGAACAACACACTAACCCCCCATCTTCCTCCTCAGTCCCGAAAGGTCCAATGGCATCCCTGTGACGTAACCACCCCCCTCGGTATTCTCTGCAGCTTCAAGGCGCGAGATAAGACGAATTTACTGAGGCATAAGATGCAGAGGCATAGTATCGGGGTGGTTTGGCAGCATTGTGATGTCGAGGGGTGTGGGTTTAAGGTAAGTTGAGCAGTGTGAGTTTTGTTGGGGAGCCCCTTGTCTCACACCTATGTACCCTTACATAGGCCAAGACGAAGAGCAACTTGGACCACCACAAGATGCAGCGTCACTTAATCAACGTAACATGGCACTACTGCGACCAAGTAAACTGCGCCTTCCGCGCCAAGACAGTCGACAACCTCAAGAACCACCAGATGTACATGCACAGCATCAACGTGGTTTGGCATGACTGCGATGTCGTTGAGTGCGGGTTTAGAGCTAAGACGGCGAATCAGATTAACAGGCATCGGATGTTTAAGCATGGGATTGGGGTACAGTGGAAGAAATGTGACGTGCACGTAGGTGGGGACGCTGTTGGGGGTATTTGCGGAACAGTGGCGAAGACGTTGGGTGAGATGAAGTTGCATAAGTTGCACAAGCATGGGATTGGGGGAGTGGAGCAGTTGTGTGATGTGGATGGGTGCGATTATGTGGGGAAAACTGCTAGTAGTTTGAGTACTCATAGGAGGACTGTTCACCTGATTGGTAAGAGTGACGAAGAGCGGAAAAGGGGAGGGTGTGTGGAAACAAGGGGACAGAGTGTGTGGGGTGTCCTTTTATTCACGCCGACTTATCTTGCTTAACTTATCTTGCTTAACTTATCTTGCTTAACTTACACGGACTTATTGACGCAGGGGTGACTTGGATGGGGTGCGATGTGGAGCAGTGCGCGTTCAGGACGAAGACCAAGGCGAGCTTGATGATGCATCGGATGCAGTTCCACAACGTGGGGGTGACCAAGGTGTGCTGCGACATCATGGGGTGCGACTACAAGGGAAACAGAGGGATTAACGTGTTGGAGCACAAGAACGCAAGTCATGGGTTTGGGTATGGTCTGAGTGGTGTTGGGAGCGAAGAGGCGGAGAGGGGGTTTGCGAAGGTAAGTCCATGCGCGTGGTGGAAAGGGTGAGCTCCTCCGCCTTCTCCCCCTCCCCTTTGTTCACACATGTGTGTGGCCCACAGGTAGTGGTCAATAGCGTGGATGGGCAGCCGTTTACGGGCGGCGGGGCGGCACCCCCGTACCCTGGCATGGGAGGCCCAATACCTGGCAGTCTCCCCCTTCACCCCATGGGCATGCCGCTGTTGGCCGGTCCCATGGGGTTCAGTCCGATAGGGAGTGTTTACGAGTACGATGACGTTCACCTCGCGCCGCCCCCGATTGTTAGCAGCAGCAACAGCAGCGCGGGCGAGGCCGGGCTTAAATCTGACGATAGCGCGATTGCGGCGTTGCTGGGCATCAAGATGAAGCCGAAGGAGGCGAGTACCCCGCCGCAGCACTCGTTGATGATGAACCCCGTTACGAGCGTCAAGGTCGAAGAGGAGGAGCCGGCGACGACAAGCCCCACGCTTGTACCGGCGGCGCCTGTGGCGAGCTTGGGGAGCAGGCCTCTTCGTATGGGGGGACAAATGGGGATACCGCCCATGCCCCCCCCTGGAATGATGTTCATGCCCGTTCCGGGACAGCAGGCGCCGCAGCTGGCGCCGCAGCTGGCGCAGCATATGTGGTTCCAGCAGCAGCAGGCTATGATGATGCAGGTGAGACGAGCGAGCGCGAGAATGCGCGAACGAGGACGGAGCTTACGATACCTGCCACCGCGCTTTTGAAGGGCCGCATTGTCCACACATTTGCGTGGTGCTGTTTGTTCAGCCCGCTTACTCTCGCTTCGCTCGTGCAGAATTCGGCATCAATGCACATGTACCCCGGAGCGCAGATTATGCCGCAGATGATGATGATGCCGTCTCAACAGCAGAAAGTGATGATGCAGCAGCTGCAGCAGCAGCAGATGATGATGATGGCGCAGCAGCCAATGCAGCAGCAGATGAACGCGCAGCAGGTGAACGCGCAGCAGGTGAACCCGCAGCAGATGATGATGATGATGCCGCCAAGAACGATGCCTGCGAGTAGCGTGAGTCCACCGCTGTCGACCAGTCCTCCGAAAGGGGGGGGGGAGGAGGTTACCGTGAAAATGGAGTTGAAACTGAGCTCTAGTCCACCGCCGCCGCCGCTGCCGCTCGTTCCCTAGGGATAGGGTTAGAGGGCAGTACTGGTGGGGGATAAGGTGTTAACAGTAACAACTGAGTAGGGGGGAGGGGGGAGGGGGACTGGGTGGGAGAGTAGCGTTCTAAGACAACATTTCTATCAACCAACAAGAGACTGAATTCATAGTTCCCCTCCATTTTCATTTCCATTGGCACTATGTTCTCAAACCGTCTCCGGTCTCAACAGCGCCTTCCCCATGAACTCCTCCACGCATGACGCGCACCTACACGCCCTCCTCACTTGCTCGGTCTAACTTCCCCACCATATCCCCTCTCTGCGTCTTCACGGTAACCTCGCCCTGTTCGAAGTCGACGTTGAGCAACCCACGATCGCCGTACCGGAGCTTGCTGCACGACGCGGCGACGGACTGCGCGAGATCCTTGAAGACGCCGGCTTCGACGCTGTCCGGGTAGTGAACGACGAAGGGAGTGCCAGTGTTGCCGCTCTCCGAAATGCTCGGGAGGATGGGCAGGTAGAAGTTTTTGCTGATGCCCCACTTGGCCGATAGCGCCGCCTCCCTCGACTGCGCCTTGCCGAAGATCTCTACGCGAGGCTGCAGCTCCTTCCGCTTCTCCTCAAACAACCTCAGCGCTTCCTCGGCCACCTTGCCATCGTTGCCTCTCTTCCGCCACCACTCCTCAACTACCGCCCCACACACCTTCTCCGTCTCTCCCTCGTCCACAGTTGCTTCCAAGAACGCCTTATTCTCAACATGCGCAACACACGGGACATTAACAGTTTTGAACATCTCAATCCCCCTCTCCACATCATCCAACGCCAACTCACTCGGCGTGCTCACCACCACGCTCGCCGTAATGTTAAGTTTCTGGCACAACGTGAGCTGAATATCCCCCGTCCCCGGCGGCATGTCAACAACCAAGTAATCCAACGCACCCCAGCACGTGAGGCCAATGAACAGCTGCAAAAGCTGATTCACCATCGGCCCCCGCATCGTAGCCGCGCCCTCATTCACATACCCGAAGCTCATCAGCTTCACACCATCCCTCTCCAACGGCATAATCTGCGGCCCCACGAACCGAACCTCCTCGTTCTCCGGCGTCACCATCGTGGGCAGACTCGGTCCGAACACGTCCGCGTCGAGGATACCTACGGATGCGCCGAGCTTAGCGAGGGTGAAGGCGAGGTTGACGGCTATTGTGGACTTTCCAACGCCGCCTTTGCAGGAGGAGACGGCGATGATGTTGGTGATGAGGGACATGCCGGTGGGGACAGTGTCGGCTGATGAGCGGGGGGGTTGGGAGGTCATTGTGACGGAGGCTGAGGTTATGAAGGGGAGGGAGGTTACGGCTGTGATGCAGTCGGACTTGAATTGCTCTTTTACGGGGCAGGCGGGGGTGGTTAACTCGACGTTGAAGGACACGGCGTAGGCGTCGAGTTTGGTAGAGTCGGGGGAGAGGGTGAGGTTCTTGATGAATCCGAGGGAGACAATGTTGTCGCCGAGATCGGGATCCTGGATGTGAGACAGGGAGGACAGGACTTGGGCTTTGAGGGTTTCGGTGGAGGAGAGAGTGGCGGTGAAATGGTGGGAGGGGAGGGGGCGGGAGGGGAGAGG
>Ga0307985_10002321_pt1 | contig 10648 bp, 7 predicted proteins | sample EllFjometageno80_FD_203155 | JGI IMG/M metagenome (GOLD analysis project Ga0307985, IMG submission 203155) | Marine microbial communities from Ellis Fjord, Antarctic Ocean - #80 | ecosystem: Environmental > Aquatic > Marine > Unclassified | place: Southern Ocean | collected 2014-10-09 | reverse complement strand
CTTTAGTGGGGCTGTGACGTGCGCTGGCATATCGGTGGTTGTGCAAAGCGGTTACAAGCACGGCGAGTTGCGCGATGCGGCTACGAGTTTGACCGTTGACGTGTCCGCTGTTAATTGCGTGAGGAATGTTGGAAGGAGAGTGGGGGGGGGCGGATTCGTGACGAGTAGTAAGGTTCAGTTTGAGGAGCTTGTTGTGAGCTATGAGGTTGAGGACGTGCCGACGATTGTTGGGTATTTTGGGAGGGAGAAGGATGCGGGAGAGGAGAAGATGGGGGTGGTTGTTGTTTGGCAGGACGTCAATGAGTATCAGGCGAGTCGGTTTTTAATCCCCGGTGTGAAGGGGGGGAGCAGAGAAGAGCGCTTTGAGAAGGTTGGGAGGGAGGTTAGTAAAGTGTTGGAGATTAGGGTGACGGTGGGGGTGGTCGATTTGGAGAGGAGCTGCTTTTCAACTCTGACGAGGATTGTGCAGGGTATTGTTCTGCCGACAAGGCCTCCGCAGACACCCGTGCCCCCGCCCCCTCAATCTGATCAACCCCCCCAACCCGCGAGCAGCACACGCGCGGTTATCTTCCACTGCGAGCAACTCCTGGTGAACCTTCACGAGACCATCCCAGGAACACCACCGGGTCCCCTCGACGCCCCCACGCAGTCAATAACCGTTGTCCTGACCTCCATTGCGCATCACAGTGTGCTGATGCAAAGTCGAGTTCTGCAGAGTCGGAGTGTGGCGGGGGGAGTGACGGTTTATGAGGCGGATCGCGTCGTGCCGGACTTGACGACGCTGCCGGACTGGCGTGCTGAGCCGTTGAGGCACTTGAGGGGGAGAGGGTCGGCGTGTTTTACCAACACGAGGCCGGTGGTGTATAGGACGACTTATGAGCAGCGGGATGGTGGGGCGGGGATGGTGGTGGTTGATTTGGAGAAGGGGGCCGGGGAGGATGAGGGGGAGGATGAGCTGCATGTGGAGCTTTGTGGGGCGGTGTGGAGGTATGATGTGCTGAGTGTTTGGAAGGACACGGTGGTGAACTACTTCAAGGCGGACGGTAGTGAGGATCCCGGGATTGGGGATGGAGACGTTGAGAGCGGCGAGAAGTCAGGTGATCTCACGAAGATTTTCGTCACGTGCGCGGACCTAGCGATCGACTATTCGACGCCGCACTCCGTCCTCTCCTTGGTGCCGTCCCGCGTCATTATCGAGGTTGGCACGCTGCACCTGAGCAGCAACTACGTCGAGGGGGCGATGGTGAGCCTTTGGAAGGTGCTGGTCAAGGGGGTCGTCATCAACGTGTGCAACAGGGATGTGTCGAGGAATGAATACAACCACAAGCTGCCATGCTACAGTATCATGAAGTTGGACAAGGTGGAATCTACCCCCTCAGCTGCCTCCACTTTGGATTCGTTTTTAGATCTGAATGACTTTGTGACGGTTGCCACCATGGATTCTGTCAATGTTATGGTCACGAGGAACACGTGTGTCGAAAGTGCGGAACCGGACACAGTGTTTTCGGTCAAGGTCGGGTGGGTGCGGATGTACGTTTGCAGCGACAGCTATGCGTGCTCGATGAAAGTGTTTGGGGAGTGGTGGAACGCTTTTAGCATGAGTAAGGAGCTGAAGAACCAGGTGGAGGAGGAGTTGAAGAAGGGGAAAGAGGAGCGGGAGAGGGGGCGACAAAATATCGACGTCTTCGTCGATGCGAGCAGTACAAGCAGTGCCAGCGGCGACTTGCTGGGCGGCATTGTGGAGAATATGTTCAACATCGAGGTGCATCACGAGCGGGCCTTGAGGAAGATGAACCTCGCGACGGAGAACGCGGAGTTCGTCGACGCGAGCGAGGATCAGATCTCTCGCGACGACACGTTGAGCGCGACGGAGCTGCGGCGGAAGTACAACGTCGAGTCCTCCCCGCATGACTCCAATAGCGAGCACATGCGGGACCTCACGAGGAGCCTGTTGATTGAGAACTTTTACACGGTCACGACTGGGAGCAACGGAAAGCAGTGCGTCACGGTTAACCAGTCCCCCGAGCACCCGCTTGCCGCTTCCGCTGCCTCCCTCGACGACCTTGACGACTCCATAATTGTTGACGACGAGGCGAACGATCAGGCGTGGGTCTTTGAAGAATTCCCCGACTTCAGCGGCGCTGTGCAGAACGCGACGTGGTTTGCAGCCGACACCGACTTAAAGGAGAGTGTGCTGCTGCGAGTTTTCCCGAACCACGTGCCGGTGCCGGGGGGGCACGAACAGGTTAAGGACGACATGGGGGCAAGGGGGTTGGCGGGGTTGGAGAAGACGCCACGGGTCAGCGTTCAGGCGATTGTGGAAGACTGTTCTGTCAGCATTAGGATGTTCGATGGGAGGGATTGGCTCGACGACGCTAAAGACACGGGTGGGGGGGTGAACGAAAGCTGGGACGACTGCGGGAGCGAGAACGAGGACGAGGACACGAAGAGCGCGCTCTTGCAGGGGTTGCTGGAGCGGGACGACGACGCGCCCCTCTCGAATACTCCCGATGCTCCACCCAAAAGCTACACGCGCGCGCGGAACAACGCCAAGTTCTTCACTCTCACGATGCAGGGGCTGAAGATGCGCTCGGACGTGTTTGAGGACAATCCCAGCGTACACAGCCTAGCGAGCTGCCTGGAAGTTTCAGTGAAGGACTTTTTCGCCTCCGAAACGGTGACTTCGGAGGTGCAGAGGAAGGCGCTGGGGGAGTGGATCAACGACATGGTGCACCCGCGGGACGACGACGACGGCATTATCATGGTCAAATTGGTTGCGTTCCACCCAGCGCAGAAGTTCTCGGCGGACCACAAGCTGCTGGCAGACGAGAGCCGGTTCGCGATGAAGCTGCTGCCGCTGAGGTGCCACATCGACCAGCGCGTCATCAAATTCGTGCAGGCGTTCTTGAGGGACGGCGCGGCGGAGCTCGAGGAGGAGCATAAGGGAGCGGAGGAGCGCGAGAAGAAGGTCGTGGACGAGGTCATGGCGGTGAGGGCGGAGGCTCAGACGTTCTTCACGAGCGCCAACGTGAACCCGTTCAAGGTCAAGGTGGACTACACACCGACCGGAGTCGACATCGACGCGCTGCGGGGCGGCAACTACACCGAGCTGCTGAACTTGTTCCCGCTCGAGAGCATGGAGCTGGGGCTCAAAAGCTTGAAGCTCAAGAACGTCACGGGTTGGGGCAGCATGTTCAACGAGATGGCCAAGCTGTGGGTCAACGACATTGCGAGCACGCAGATCCACAAGTTCGTCCAGAGCGCACCGCCGTTCCAGACGATTAGCAACATTGGCGGAGCGACGGCGGACTTGGTCATGCTGCCGCTCAGCCAGTACCGGAAGGACAGGACAAAGAGCAGCGCTGCGAAGGGACTGCTGGAGGGCGGCAAGGGGTTCGTCGAGAAGGTCACGCTGGAGGCGCTCAACACCACGCACAAGATGACCAAGGCGGTGGCCAACGTCGTCAGCGAGGGGGTGCTGGGGGAGAAGGCGAGCGTGAACTTGAACAGCGAAGTCATCAACGACGACTTCGGAGAGGTGCTGGCGAGCGCGGGAAGGGGCTTTGAGAAGGGGAAGCAGACGATACTATTGATCCCGGACATGTACGAAAGCAGGGGTGGGAAGGAGGCTTTGAAGCTTGTTCCAGTGGCCATTCTGGGAGCCGTGGGCGGGTTGAGCGAGGCGGTGGCTGTGAGCACCATTGCCGCGCGCAACTATATTAGACCGGACTTGAAGAGGGAGGACAAGGCTAGGAGAGACATACTGTAGCGCGGACTAATAATATACGCCGTTGTGGGTTGTGGTTGTGGGTGGTTGTGGGGTCATAAAATCTTGCGAGTTTATAGTTATTGCCGAGTTAACGAGTATTTCATTTGCAGCGTCTACGGTGGACTACACAAGCGCACGTCGAACCTTTTCGCATCTCGCAGTCCATTTTGATCCAACCTCTTCTTCGCGTCCATCTTAAGGATCTTATTTTTCGGCAGTTGTAATGTAAGTTTGAGCGGCCCTTGACTCCTGTTCTCAAGCTGAGGTCGGGGTTAGAGTATACGATTTCGTTTGCTTTTCGTTAGAGCTGAGGGGGTGGAAACTCTGTGCTCGACCTGCGCTCGAAGGATTGCCTAGAGTGGATGTCTCTCTCACTCACACACACGCACACAGAGTCTATCTATATCTTCTATCTATATACACATGCTTGGTGTTGCAAGAAAAAAGAAGCACGCGGGATACTACAGCGACAGAAATGTCGGCGACGGCGAAAGCGAGCGGTACGAAAGTTCCAGAGAATCTAACCGCGGCAACGGAGCCAGCACTGGCTCGACAAGGGGGTTGTTTAGCTCTATAGGGTCTGACCGAGGCCTCCGAGTCTCGGTGGGGAGTGTTGGTGCGCGGATGAGGAAGATGTCGACGGAGAGCCTGGACATTTACGGAAGGTCACAGTCGATTGTTGCCATCACGGGTGCACCCGAAATAAAAGCCCGGATGCAGGCGCGGATACACAAGCTGAAGAACATCAACTCCCTGTACGAGGATACTGAAGGTAAGAAGCACCCCGCGACACACACCTCGCTTCCCGCGCCCCTCCTCTCTACTTTCTAACATCCCCTCCTGAAGGACTTCTGACTACATTGTCTGTGATAGCCGCGCTGATGCTGACGCTGCAGGTGACGGTGTTTTCCACAGTGACCATGGTCGAATGGCAGATGAACGAGTACCGAACCTGCCTCGTGTTCAGCCTGCCATGCCGTTATTTCGTCGCTGACAAGCTGTACCAGAACGAAGAGTTCATGGCGACGACCAACGAGATCAACTTCAGCCCCCCAGTGTGCACAGGGAACTCGACTAACCTCATTTGCACGTATCTCGAAGACAGCACGTTCAATGTGATCAACAGGTAAGGAAACGAGAGCGACACGCTAAGCAAAGCGGAAAGCGAGTGGCAAAGCGAGCGCGAATTGTGCAATGCTAACACGCAGATCGAAAACTCTGCTCTTTACGCTCGCATCGTTCGGGTTGCTCGCGAAATACGCAGATCAAACACGCAGCCCCCGGCACCCTGCCCCAAACTCCCCGCATCAATTCCTCGTTGCGCAAAGCACGACTCCACAACACGCGCTCCTAACCCCCCCCCCTCTACAGCCTGATAAACAGCGGAGACCCCTCAAAGATCTGGCCATCAGCGGGAACCTCTTACGGAGAAGAACTCGTGAACATTGACAAGGTGTTCCACCTCACCAAGCAGTTCGTGTCGTTCGACGAGATCATGGTCTACAAGCAGACGAACATACCGTGGTCAGTGCAGTCGAGGCTCATTGGCAGCTTCGCCAACGGTCCGTCCACCATGCTCTTCACCAGCTGCTTCGCCGGAAGTTTGTTCATGTACACTGCGCTATCTTTATCCGACGCACGCCTTAACGCGCACAAGTCCGGGACGCGCCACGAGGATAACAAGTCGCTAAACGCGTTCAACAAAATCGCGTTGCCAGTCATCTTCTTCCTCTACGTCCAGCTCATCTTGGGCGTCATGATCTTCTTCTATGGGATTACCAGCCTTATGCAGTTTAGAAATCCGAGCTGGTGAGCACAGACCAGTACTTAGCGCGCCGCGGAGTCGTTGTAGGCTATTGAAAACAGCGCCGCGGAGCCTCCAACAATGTCCCCCTGTTCACGCCGCCTACCCCCTTTATTCACACCTTGTATTTGTGGCCTTTGCTCACTCCGTTTCATCCGTGGCAGGCTCGCTTCTGTCGACTGGGTTATTGTTTGGCAGTTTTTTTTCCTCCTACCGAGGTGAGACGAGCGAAGCGGCTAAAGGAGCGAAGCGGCTAAAGGAGCGAAGCGGCTAAAGGAGCGAAGCGGCTAAAGGAGCGAAGCGGCTAAAGGAGCGAGCATTGTGTAGCCAGCGCTCAGCGAACGAACGGCCGGCTCATCTCCTTCCCCTATCAAACTTCTTTCCCTTTACACACCCTCGTTTTAACACTTGCTTCGCTCGTGCAGTCTCGGTATGCTCACTTTCTTGTCTTACAAGGCTTGGAAGCATGGAACTGACCTTTCCAAGGTGAAGCTGCCTTCGTTCCTGAAACGGAGTTTCGGAGAGAAGGCTGTGGCGCCTGAGAGCGAGAAAGGTGACACGACCGAGATGGTTGAGCCTCTGCCCGCGCTGGACGAGCAGGACGAGAGCGAGTTGGCGGCGACGAGGCTTAAGAAGGAGGAGAAGGAGGACAACGAGTGGCTAGAGGCGGGAGAGTTGAAGCTGGCGGAGACTTCGCAGAAGGAGCAGGACGGGGGCGATGAGTGGCTAGAGGCGGGGGAGACGAAGTGAAGCTGCTAGAACAATATTTTGTTGTACTCTAGGGATAGGGATTGACCTCAACATAATTGCTAATGGTTTATCTGCGCTGTGTGCCTGTGCCCCACTGTGACCTTGAGGTGCTTGCCGCCTGCTGTGTACACGTTGCTCACGTAGACGTTGGCCATGGCAACCTCCGCCACCTTCATTTCCTCCTCGCTGCTCAGAGCCGTCTCGAATGTCGGGAACAAGTCGGCCCGGCCCTCGAACGCCTTCAGCTCGCTGAACGCGCTCATCCCGCCGTCCTCCGCCGTGTCCCTCATGGCATTCTTCACCAATCCCTGTAAGTCCTTGATCCCGAGGCTCGCCTCCCCGTAAACAGAGCCCCCCTCGGTCGTCGCCTCAACCAGCAAGCCGCTCGTCCCGTGGGTCAGCGCCATGTCCTTGTCGTGGAACGACGTGCATAGCTCGCTGATCTTGAGCACGCACGGCATCTGGTCGATCGTGGTGTCCGCCTCGACGATCACGCTCGCGCTCTCCTGCTGCTTCCTTCTGTGTTTCCGACCCACGCTAGAGTGCGCCGATCTGCTACGCACCATCTCGTTCTTGTAACTCCCCGGCGTCATGGGGTTGTGAAGCGCGCTCAAGCCCATCAGGCTCTTCTTGCTTAGCCGCATGTTCTTCGGCAAATGCCCCGCGGTCAAGTCAGGGTTTCTCGCGTTCTCGCTGTACTTCTTCTGGTCGACGGCAAACTTGCTCCACTCGACCCTCGAGTAAACCGGCTTCCGCGCCTTCAGCCTCCCCATCATTGCCTGGTTCTCCTCCACGTGCCTGTTGTACTTGCGCTCCCATGCCTCGAAGTTGAGCGACTTCTGCATCACTGCCTTACCGGGTATGTTCGTTCGTGTTTTGAGATTTACGTGGCAGTCCACGGTGGGCGCCTGGTTCTTTGTAATTCGAACCCCGGGCAGGTACTCCCGAGCGTTCTCCCCGACCTTGTCCGTCATGATGTGGTAAATCTTCTTCATGAGCAGCTGGTTCTCATGCTCAATCTTGGCCGAAATATGTGTTAGGGGCATAATATAGAGCCAATGATATGTGTGAACAAGTGCCTTAAACAAGTGTGAACAAGGGTCTCGGACGGTTTACAAAGAGCTTCAGCTTGGCCAAAAACAAAACGGTGCTCCCAAACTGCTCAGCTTGTCATGTCACCCTCTTTGTCCGCTCGCTCATCCCTCTTAACGTCCGTGTTCTCGCCCAACTCTCCCCTCACTCACCTGCTGGAAGTGCTCGTCCTGCAGCTGCTGCTTCTTGAGGTTCATCTTCAGGTGCTCGGCCTGCTTGGGTAGCGGCCGCACCAATGTGGCGGTCATTTGCCGGATCTGAACACGTTGGGTTAGTCTGGGTTAGTGGATCAGGCAGTAAGGGACTCAACACTGAGGGACAATGGCATGTTACAGGGAGGTGGATGCCGAAAGTGACTGATACATAACAGACCAACACACACGCCCCCCCCTCAACAATGTGTGGCACACCGAGCGGCGCACCTCTGCACCTCCCCCTTCAGGCAGAGGGTTCCTTGGAATGACACTCGGGTGTCTTGTTGGGGGAAGAGCAAGGGGACAGCGGGCGGGGAGATACTCACGTTTAATTTGTGCGCCTTCTGCCTTCGCTCGATCTCCCTTTGGTAGCACAGCTTGTTGCCGCGAGCCATGGACTTGTTCATTAGAGCGGTTGAGTTGTGCGCTGAGCGTAGAGCGGCATGGCGGCGGCGGTTATTAATTTACTGGGACGACTAAGAGACGACTTAGAGACAGACAGGACGCGAATTGGCGAAAGAGCGACGGCGGCGCGCGCCACAAAGATACCATTCCACGGCGCGAGCGCTTGGTGGATCGCTGCACGTACCCGTCGTCGAGCGGCGCGGAATTTGCGGGCCTGGTGAGCGTGAGCGTGGGAGTGAGTGTGGACGTTATGAAGGACACACGAGTTGCACACACGCTCACGAGATCAGATGCGAGGCTACGATGTAACGAGTACAAGGTACACATGACTTTGCGACGAAGGCTAAAACCTTCATGAGCGTTAACATCTGGTCATCTTGTGTGACCCTCAGAGCCGTTCAACAGCCCCTATCCATTCCCCCCGCGACCCCCCCCCCACTCCCTGTCACAATGCCCACCGGCGGAGGTATGTTTGAGCTAAAGCTCCGCAAGAAGCTCCTAGCCCAACAACTGTCAGTGCTGGACGACAAGGTGGACCGCATGTCCCGCATCCTCGACAAGCGCATCACGCAGAAGGGGGTTAGTGTGAAGGTTCCGGTGCAGAAGGTTAAGCCGAAGCGGGAGTCTGTGAGGGGGCAGGAGACTGTGGTTTACAAGAAGCTCATGGACGCTACACCAGGTAAGCAAGAGAGTACTCAAGAGAGAAAGAAAGTGGATTGGAGCGAAAGAGCGAACAAGGGGGGGGGGGGGGTTGCAGCGCGCAGTCTGTATTCGTTGTTCTTGTTGGGCACTGCGAGCCGGATGTTTGGGCCCCACACTGTGTGAACGGAGAGAGCAGAGCTCACGCCGCCTTCTCTGTTGTTCACACCTTCCACCTTTGTTCAACCATGTTTGTTCACACCGTGTTTGTAGTTGTGCCGGGTTCGTCGTTTGATCAGGTCAGGAAGCGCAACGTGATTAGGCACAAGCAGGCGCTGATGAACAGGAAGCCTCCCGTGAAGGCCGTGGTCGAGCGGATCGACCCCTTCAAGATAAACAATAGTATGCCCGCCTCCCTGCTGCCGAGAAGATACACAAGAGGGGAGCTGCCGTGCACCGTCGAGCACCGCTCCTCGGGCCTCGCGCTGTCGTGGATGTGCCCGCTGCACAACCTAGACTACGACCACTACCTGCCCTGCTTCATGGACGGCATCAGGTGCAATGATAACCCGCACAAGTTCATTGCAAGGCAAGGAGTGTACGAGCTCATTGAGGATGCGAGGGGCAACAGCGAGAGAATTCTGGACTGCCTCCACCTGATCGTGCTCCCGCTCAGATACTCTCTGGCCACGAAGAACCCCGACACTGTGCTCTCCATCATCAACATCTTGAAGCAGCTGTGCACCGTCCATCCCACCGTCGGCCCCCACCTGATCCCCCACTACCGGCAGCTTCTGAGCATCTTGAACCTTTTCTACGGCAAGGGCGGCAAGAACCTGGGGGACGCCATGGACTACAAACAATTCAACAGCGAAGACCTGGTGGTGCCCATCGCAGAGTGCCTGGAGTTACTAGAGCGCACTGGCGGGCCCAACGCCTTTGTCAACATCAAGTACACGGTGCCGACCTACACGAGCTGCTTCGCGAACCCGGGCGGCTCGGGGGGGTTAGGTTAGAGTAAGAGTTGGTAAAGAAAATTTGTTTCTCATCATATTCTGGCGTTCGGGTTAGGGTTGCGGCAACAGCGGCAAGGAAGCGCTGCTGGCGCGCTCACTAGTGAAGAACAGTCTTGAGTGCAATAACAAACCTCATGGGTACTCTCGACGCCTTACTGCCTCCCCCCGCCATCTATATCTATACCGTCTACTCTTGCCCAGGAAGCTCTCCACCACCCGCTATTTTCGACACCTTACTGTCCCGCCCCGCCATCTATATCTATACCGTTTACGCTTGCCCAGGAAGCTCCCCACCACCCTGCTGCTCAATCAGCAATTTCAACCTCGCGTTCTCCTCCTTCAACTGAACGATTTCCTTGTTGTCTCCCACGAACTCCCCAGGATCAACCTTCACCGCGGCCAGCTGCGCCTTGGCGGCCTTAATGCGCATCGCCAAGCCCCCCGACGTGCTAGTCCTGCGGCTGCCCTTGCCCTCCGTTTCACCGCCCTCCTCCCCCATGACTTCGGCCCTTACTTCCGCCTGTATGTACTCGACGATCTCTGCGAATGTCGGGCGTGCGTTGGCATATTCTTCCCAGCACATTCCGAGCAAGTCGATGACGGCCCGGGGAGCACCGTTGATCCCCTCGATGTTCGGCCTCCATCCTTGGATCAACATCTCGTGACTAATCCGGCTCACATTTGCCAGCCTCTTCTTATGCCCAGTGTACTCAACTTTCAGCCACGCCAACATCTTCCTCTTCTTCAGGCAGAACTGCAGCACAGTCATGGCGAAACTGTAGACGTCCGCTAGGCCGCTGTAGTATTCGCCCTTCATGATCTCGGGCGCGACGAAGATTGGCGTCCCAACCTGTGTCATGGTAGCTTCCTCTTGCGCCGCCCTCGCCTCGCCGAAGTCCGCGATCTTGATGCCAAACGTCTCCGTCACCAAGCAGTTGTCGGGCTTCAGGTCGCGATGGATGATGCCTCTGATTTGTTC
>Ga0307985_10002320_pt1 | contig 10659 bp, 9 predicted proteins | sample EllFjometageno80_FD_203155 | JGI IMG/M metagenome (GOLD analysis project Ga0307985, IMG submission 203155) | Marine microbial communities from Ellis Fjord, Antarctic Ocean - #80 | ecosystem: Environmental > Aquatic > Marine > Unclassified | place: Southern Ocean | collected 2014-10-09 | reverse complement strand
TGGGGACTGTCCCCACCTTCCTCCACTGACCTGCCAGTGGGGGAAGGGATGCCTCCGGCCTCTCCCGGTTAAGGCATTGCTGCTGTAGCTCTGGCTTTAGAACTGGGCAGCACGACTCTTAATCTGATGCTGTTTAGACTCTCTTACCTCAAGCTGATGCCGTGCAGTCTACTCAAAGGTTCTTGCCACAAAGTGTCTGGGTGCTAGCTTTAAGCCCGTCCCAACAGCTGTCCTCTCTAAAGCCTGAAACCGCCCGATAGAACCCAACGACTGAGCACCGCCACGCTGCATGCCCCGATATGCCCTGCACCACCTGCAAGTGGTGCGGCCCGTGAACACGATGCTCGTCCTACCACGCACAAGCGCGTTCGAGCTCGAGAGGAGGTTCGGTTTGCGAGGGATCAAGAGTTACATCGCAGAGAACGCACTACGCTGGTTGGGCCACGTTGCACGAATGCCCCTCAACAAGTTGCCTCGGCGACTCTTAACGGCTTGGGTTGGGTGTACATGCCCAAGGGCATTAAGAACGATCATGAGCTCAATATGCGGCGCACATACGGCGCCTCGATGAGCCACACCACTTCGCATACCTCTAACCTCCATCTATCGGTGAGGGAAGCGTTCACGAGGGATGTCGAGTTCAGGAGCGTGGAGAGCGGCAAGGCCTACTCACGCAACACGCCGAAGTCGCAGACGTACTACGAGAACGACGGGAACTGGGTACACCTGGTGGAGAACGTGGATTTCTGGAAGAAGGAGGTAGTGGAGAAAGTGAAATTCCACTACAACTACCGCTACCCAGAGCCCATCGTCGAAGCGCAGCCAGCGCAGCCAGCGCAGCCAGCGCAGCCAGCGCAGCCAGAGCCGCCGCCGGAGTTGGACTTTTGGGATGACTGGATACGCAAGAAGCAACCGGTACTAGAACTAGAACCTGCCCCCCGAGAACCGCTCCAGCAACCACGACGAGATCGGCACCTTGCTCTTTGACAGCTTCCTCGCGTTCAAGGAGAGGATGGCGGCGGTGGAGTTTCTCAATGAGCTGCGCAAGTAAGTAGTACGAGGTTAGGTGACGAGATATTGGGAGGCTTGCAAGTATTCTATTCGTCTTGGCCTTGTTGTCGCCCCGACATATTCGTTGTTCGTGCACTCGCTAGAACGCAACGCGTCCGAAGAAAGATGAAAAAGGGTTCATAACGAGAGAACTGGCTACAAAGCAGCCGCCGTACATTCATTCCAAGTGGCAGCCCTCCTTCCACGTACCACCTCGCCCCCCTTCAGCCCAACCCCCTTTCTTTCCTCCCGTACCCCCCGACACCCCATCAAGGTGACCCTGTCCTGCCTCACTGTTCTTCCTCTCTGATGCGGATAGCTTTCATTACCGACGTCGAAGGCAACCTGGACTTCCTCCTGCAAAGCGTCTCTCTGTCCCCCCTCCTGACGTACACAGCAGCGGGTTCGTTGAATTTCGTCTGCCCGGATGGTCCTGATTGTTTTGTTTTCGGGGGGGATGTGGGGGACAAAGGACCCTATGACGTGACTCTATGCAAAATGTTCGTGGATTTCAAAAATCGCTACCCTTCTCGCGTATTCCTCATTCTCGGAAACCGAGACCTCAATAAGTTGCGCTACACTGCAGAGCTGGGGCCTGATGACATGAAGATTGACGCTGCATCAATACCAGGGCCACACTGGGATCCGAACGCGATGACTCTTGCCTCCTACCTGGCTGCTCACAACGTCCCTGATTCCAGACCGAACCGGCTCAAATACATGCTAGAGCACACGCTGGGTTGCAAGAACACGTTCGAGCACAGGAGAACGGAGATGGCTCGCCTGCTGAGCCGGGATGTTGACGGGATCACGGACGAGGAGGTGACTGAGCACATCGTGGAGGACGTTGAGAGGGGCGCGCTCAGCGAGTTCTTGGACAAGGGGCAGATCGCGGTGAGGCTGGGCGACACCATGTTCGTGCACGGTGCGATTGACGACCGGACTGCGGGCTTCATTCCGAATCACGACACCAAGTTCGAGGTGCCCAAGGTTAGAAGCGAAGGGAGGATAGTGGAGGGCGTTGATGAGTGGATTCGAGAAATCAACGAATACAAAAGCGCAGGTGAGGAAGACAAGTTGGCGTTTGTGCGGTGCCGAGAGCGACGCATCACTCCGCTCGATCGGCTCAAAACGCGCTGCTCAAAACGCGCTGCTCAAAACGCGCTCCTCAAAACTGCTCTCCTAGCGCCTTTTGTTCGCACCGATGTCCCCTTTGTGCACTAATGTGTGGGCGCCTCTCGTTCACACATATACCCTCGTTGTTTACACCTGTGTGTGGGTACCTTTTGTTCACACCGACGCCCCTTTGAACACATGTATGCATGCTCTTTACTCACACGCGTGCTGCACCAAAGGCTTGCTCGACTTCCACGCCCGTCCTTACTTCAATTCCTCCCGTACAAGTCGCGGCGGCGAATCGCTGCTAGCTCTGCAGGTGAGGAAGCGCTCCAACGGCCGGCCCCCAGCGCCCTTTGTTCACCCCGCTCCCCCCTTTGTGAACTCATGTGTCATTGCACGTGTGTGCCTTTGTTCACACGTGTGTGCCTTTGTTCACACGTGTGTGTGGGTGCAGAATCGCGACGCTATGTTTGGTCGGTCCGTCGTCTCGAGCTGCTTCTGCGACGGCGGTTGTATCACGACCGACGCGGCGCGGAGGAAGAGGGAGGAGAAGGAATCTACGCTTGGAACGGAACCGGAGGCGTTTAGGGGGCTTTGCTCTAACCCAAAAGACGAAAAGTGCGCCGCATGGTTGAAGCGGGGAGGAGTTAAGCGACTGGTTGTTGGGCACAAGCCCTCAGCGGACTGCCCTGCTGTGCTGTCCCGCAGCTACACTGGCCTTGAGGTTGTGTCCGGCGACACCTCGTTCTCTGACATGGCAGCCGATGACTGCCGAGGACAAGCCTGCAGCGCTATCACCGTCACGGCTGGGGTGGGGGTGGTCGTAGAGGGGATATTGCAAGGGGGCGAGCGACACAAGTACGACACAAGCGTTGATGAGCGCGTGGGCACAATGACTGCAGATGGCTGGTGGGTGCAGACCAAGGTCGGGGGGAGACACAGGCTCATCAGGGGGGAGGGCAGAAACTGGGAGGTGAAGATGGAGGACGAAGAGTAACGCAATGCACACTTTGTCAAAGAAGAGAACCGAACGAGACAATTTTAATACTATACAATACTCTAATTTACAGCCCCCCCCCACACGCGCAGTAGCTCAGCGACGTTCTCAGGCGGCAACGGGCACGTCGTGATGACCCAATCTTGCGCTCCTTCGCTCGTGAAGCACATTACCCTCGCGAAGTTCACGACAACGTAGGTTGACATTATGGAAGTGATGAACAAAATCCCAAACACCAGCCGCTTCCTCTTCTTGACCTCCACCCATTCTTCTGCCGGATCCACTGTGTAACGGCTGCTGAAGGTGTGCGCGCAGTAAGCAAAGAGTCCGTCCGTGACAATTAGCTCGCTGAGCAACATGATGAACAGGTTCACCAACGACTGGGACAGGGGAACACCATGGGAAGCACAAGAACTGTGTTCAGGTGGCCCTCATTGATTGACGCCAAACTCTCGTCGCCAAAGAACCTATCGCGAGCTGCTTGATCCACTGCACCTCGAAACATGGCCACGGAGAAGGCAGCCGAGAGAGTCGCAACAAGAACTGGGGCGACCTTACCGAGGACCTGAAGAGAACTAGGGTGCGGCATGCGACGGCGGAAAGAGCTGCAAAAAAGGCCAGATATACTCGTATTCCATCGCCTAGACCGTAATCACCAGCCGGTTGCATAAAATACAGAAGGTTGGAACTGGGTCTGAGGGGAGCTGCTGTCACGTTGGCATATTCAGAGCTTGGACCGTACGTAGTCGCCGCGATCGGCTCTTGGTAGTACCGATCGCCAATTTGAACATACGCGCTAGCATTGTACGAAGAGTAGCACACTACTGTTGTCACACGTGCTGACGTCAGTTTAGTAGCGTACCTAGTTTATTCTAGTCTAGTCAAACTCATGATTTCTTTCGAAGGGGTAATTGGGTCAAGGAGGAGTTGCAGAGCAGTCGTGTGGTCGGGATAGTAGTCCGTGACGGTATCAGCCGTGCTGAAGTCGAGGGAAGTGTACAGGGCTCGGGCTGCAACGTTTGTCTTCGAGACGTGCAGGGTGGCAGTGTTGCATTTCTTGCTGGTCTTAGCAAAGTTCAGCGCGTGCAGGAGCAGGGTTCTTGCGAGTTTTTGGCGTTGGAAGGCAGGGGATGTTCCCACAGTTAGGATGTGGCAGGATCCGCCGGCGTGCTTGGTGAGGACGTAGGAGATTGGGATAGTGGCGGAGACGGCGATGAAGAGGGCGTGGGAGGAGTTTTGGAGGGAGGAGGAGTAAGTGGATTGGTTGTTGGTGGAGCAGTTGTTGAGGGAGGACTCCAGGGAGCAGATGTGGGAGAGGATGTTGGGGGGAGGAGGGATGGGGGTTCCGCGTTGGGGATTGTTGAAGTAAAAGAAGCGAATGGGGTCATCCACATGTTCGTCTCCCATGTTTACCTCTGATGTTTATTGATCTTGGGAAGGAATTGCTACGGGAAGGTTGCCTTGGGGGAGGGACAAGAGTGGAATCCACAGGGGCAGAACGGGTCAGTTCGAACGGCGGTGATTCAGGTGCAGATTGGCTGCTCATTTCCTATGACATTTCCAGTTAAGTTACTCAATGCGGGCCTATGGGGCTACAGTGCAATGTCCGTTAAAACCTCATTCATATGGTGAGGCCGCGTTTGAGCAAAGAAGGCAACCACTCGTCTCCCCTGGTGTAGCGACCGCAAGCACAAATTCTCTCCCTCGCCGCAGCCCCCATCTTGCCCCCATCTTGCCCTTCGGCCTTGTCGAAAACGGTTTTGCTCTAAAGTTGTACAATTGTAAAGCGTTGCTGGACAGGTGCGGCCAAAGTGCCAAGGGTGCAACAACAACAACTCACAGCAGCTGACTCACAGAGACCTCCAGTTGTACAGTACTAACCTAACCAACATCTTGCTAGCTACCCTCCCGCCCTTTCGTCCATCACCAGCCACACACACACACACACACACTCTCTCTCCCCCTCCCCTCCCGCCCTCCCTCCACCCCCGGCAGCCCCCTGCCCCTTCCCTTATCCGCCCCCCCTTCCCCCTCCCCTCCCCCCAACCATGACCATCTCCCCCCTCCTCCTCCTCCTCCTCCCCCCCCTCACCCTCTCCCTCCCCCTCTCCGGCACCACCTCAGGCCTCGCCATCCGCTTCCAATCCGGCGACCTCGCCTCCCTCCGCAAGTCCTTCAAAGCCGCCCCCGCTGGATCCTACCCGTCTTACAGTGACCCGTACACGCTGAGCTTCCACTTTAAACTTGACACGCCCACGAGCTCATCACTTAGATCCATGGTGTTCGGGGAAGCGTCGTGGGGGTCCGACGGAACGCAGACGCCCTCCCTACAGATATACCCGCCGGCCGGCGAGGAGCTCACGGACATGGACTTCACCTTTGGTGTGTACTTCGACCTCAATGAAAACCAAGTTTCAGTCACCAAAACGTTTGACTATACTGCATGGCACCACTTCGCGATGACTACGGACAACAATCACCCGACTGCGAACATCAAGGTGTTCATTGACGGCGAGAACATTTTCGAGAACAAAGAACACACGCCCTCAGCGGCGTCGGACCCTACCAAGGTGAGAGAAGATGGATGGCGAACACGCGTAAATGGCCAGCACATCGTAGTGGCCCGACTATGAACACAAGTATATGGCGAACACAAGTATATGGCGAACACGCGAATTTGGCTCACACACCTTTATGGCTCACACACCTTTATGGCTCATACACCTTTATGGCTCACACACCTTTATGACACACCTTTATGGCCCTTTGTTCACACGCGTATTTGTCTGACACATCTGCTAACCCTTTGTTCACACATACACACACTTTACTTCACGGCCCTTTGCTCACACATACACACGGCCCAGGATCCAACCTTATCCTTCGAGTCCTCTCTGGGGTTCACGCTGGGGGGCTATTATATCATGACTGACGAGTACGCTAACTTGAACATGAAGAACGACCACTTCAACGGATGGATCGACAACTTTGCGATCCATAGGCGCGCCCTCTCGAGCGACGAGATCACTCAATGTGGGCAAGAAGGGATCCCCCTCGACCCCGCCCTGGACTCAGACCTGACCATATTCTACGACTTTGAGGACGCTCTCCACTCGAACTTCACGCAGAACCTTGGCTCGGCTGGCTCCGTCTTCGATCTCCTCCTCGGCGCATCCTACAAGGGCTCCAGCCACATGGGTCCCCTCCTAGGTGAGTTTACTGAGCAAAATACGCCTCAGGCCCACTCGCAACGGTGCAGAACGATCGGCTAAGAGCGTGTCACGAGCCCACGCACATGCGCGCTCGCGAATAGCGCGTTCTGAGCCGGTCGTTCGGGCGGCGCTCATGCAGTGCACGACAACAAGGACATTGGGAGCGGGGGGGCAGCGCGTTTGAGCAGCGCGGTTTGAGCTTCGGCCCGTTCGCTGCGAGACTCCTAACACGCTTGTTTGCACGCCCCCCCTTTGTTCAAACCGTTTTGTGGCTCGCTGCGAGACTCCGAACGCGCTTGTTTACACCCCCCCCCATTTGTTCACACCGTTTTGTGGCTCGCTCTGAACGCTCTGTGGCTCACACCGCATTCGTAATAGGCACCAACGATCCTTCCGTCGGCGACCAAGTGTGCCGTTTTGAAACCGACGGTCCCATCATCTACTGCGACGCCGCCCCCAAGCCCGCCGTGCTGCAGTCGGGCGCCCCTCTCGCTGAGGGATCGGGCTTCGACTCCCTATCCTCCGCCGTCATCGACGGGCCCGCGATTTCCATCCCCCTCCACGGCAGCGACCCCTCCAGCGACGATGCCCTCACCTTTTCTATCGAATCGCAGCCCGCCCATGGCACCGTCACCGTTGACGGCGCCACCGCCACCTACACCCCCCCCTCCACCTCCCCTGCCCCCGCCACCTTCGACACGTTCTCGTACACTCTCACCACCTCCTCCGGCACCTCCACCCCCTCCAACGTGCACGTCATCTTCGCATCCCCCCCGGTCACAACCTCCTCCATCATCACCGTCGTCGAGAACCAGGCGAAGTTCGTCGTCCTGAAAGCCCGCGACCCCCACGGCCTCCATCTCACCGTCACCATTACCGACCTCCCCACATCCGGCACGCTGTACGAGTGCGACGACTTCGACCGCGTCGTCGGCGAGATCACCCTGACCCAACTGCCCAAGACCGTCGGCAGCATACGGCTCAAGTACCAGCCGCAGATGTACAGCACGACGAGCCAGACCGTTGGATATGCAGGTACGTGCGCGAGTGCAGCGAGCACATCTAGGTGGTTTGAGCCGGTCGTTCAGCGCGAATCGCTTGCAAACAGAGCACCACCAACGTGGAGTCGCGCGCACATCTCATTTGCGAGCTTTCTCATTTACGAGCTATCTCATTTGCTCGCGCTCAGCCTCCTATCAACCCTGGCTCGCGTGCCTCATTTAGTTCATACTGATGCCCCCTTACCATTGTTCACACATGTGGGGCTCCACTCACACTCGCTTCGCTCGCAGTTTCCAACCCCCACGGCCTCTCATCTGCTTCTACCGTCACCATGGACTTCTTAGCCAACAACGACCTCCCAACAACCGAGGCCGACCCGCAGTCCGCCGGACCAGGGCTCGTCGAGATGTCGGTGGTGGACTACGACACCGCTGCTGTCACGTTGTACATCGAGAAGCTCCCGGTGCAGGGTTCGCTTTTCTACTCCTCGTCGGACACCACCGTGCCGCTTTCCGAGTTCGACTCGTTCTACACGACAACAGAAGAACAGTACGCTTCTAAAGTTCTTGAAGCGAGCACGTTCTACGCGGACGCGGGGGGCGGGTGGCATCCGGACGGGACTCTCGGGCCGCAGGACGCGCCCAACAAGATGGCGGATTGCAGGTGTGCGATCAGCTACGTGTGCAGAGCAAAGTGTGGGGAGAAGTGTGGGGTGAGTATCACGACTGGGGGGGGGTTTGAAAGCTTCGACCCGGATGGAGTGAAGCGGGAGAACCACGCGGATGATTGCTGGGACGACGCGGCGGTGTTCGAGACTGAAGGTTACAGCCAGTTCTTCACGGTCAAGTACGACAAGAAGCTGTACATCAACGAGATCGAGATCGGCGAGAACCGCGGCATGGGCTCCGTTGTCTCCATCGAGGCGTGGGACTACACGACGAAGACGTGGATGGTCATGTGGACCGGCGTCGCGGACTTGGATAAGCAACTGCTGTACTACGAGACGGAGCAGTACTCGAGGTTCTATCCGACGCTGTGTCAGCCCGCTTTCAAGACGGACGTGGTCAAGATCAAGATGGACACGCTGACCATTGATGACTACAACGAGGTGGACTACGTTAAGATGGTCGGTAGCGAGAAGGCGGTGCCTGGGATGCTCGAAGGGAACCGGGTGTGGTACGAAGAGCCGAGTGGCGGGTTAGACTGCCTTGACGAGTTTAGCTTTCAAGCCAGCGACTGTGGAGGGGACAGCAGAAGGATGAGCGAACCCTTCACTATGAGCGTGAGGGGAGCGGGGTACAGCGGAGACGTGCTGTGCGAGGTCAAAGAGGAGAAGGTAGCGGAAATGGAGATGCCGTGGGCGATCCTGGGCGCGGTGATCGGGTTCACAATTTTGCTCACCGCTGCGGTCGTCACGAGGAGTGGGATGGCAGTGGCCTCGATGGACAGGCAGAAGACAGACGCGATAGCGAAGCTCCAAAGCGCCGAGACCGTCATCGAGAAGCAGAACCACGAGCTCAAGATCGCCCTCGAGTACTCGGCGGCCGAACAGGGCATGATCGAGGCGCAAGTCAAGGAATTCAAGGTCGATCTGTCCATGGCGGGGGCAGCGGGGGCGGGGACGGGGACGGCGAACGTCGACAAGAGGATGGAGAGATTGCTGATCGACGCGAGTGAGTTGAGCGGAAAGACCATGCTAGGAAGCGGTTCGTTCGGGGACGTGTTCAAGAGCGAGTACAGGGGGAACGATGTTGCGGTCAAGACGCTGAAGGTTGTGACGAAGGACAACTTGAACCGGTTCCAGGCGGAGATCTTCCTGATGAACGATCTGCGGCACCCGAACATTGTTACCATGCTGGGCGCTTGCTGGGAGAAGGCGCTGATGGCGCTAGTGATGGAATTCTGTGCGAAGGGCACTAGCACGGATGTGCTTGCGTCCGAGGGCGCGCATTTCACCTGGGACGATCCTCTTTTGAAGTGGTCTATGGACGTGAGCAGGGGAATGGCTCACTTGCACGCCATTACTTACTTCGACGTCAAGACGAAGGACAAAGTGTCCGGCATCTTGCACAGAGACATGAAGCCGGACAACTGCCTGGTCACTGAGCAGTACGGGATCAAGATTGCGGATTTCGGAGAGGCTCGGGCGATCGATAACGAGAACACCATGACGCAGGTTGGAACGCCTCTGTACATTGCTCCGGAGGTCGTTAAGGGCGAGCACTACAGCGGCAAGGCGGACGTCTTCAGCTTCGCGCTCACGCTGCTGCAGTTCGCGCTGAAGGACGCGGGGACGCTGAAGGACTTCTTGATAAGGCAGTACGAGGCGGAGTTCCCGAAACTGAAGCGGGAAGTGAACTTGAGCAGGATTAGTCACCATCTAGTCGTGAGCGGCTGGAGACCAAGCTTGGAGATTCTGGAGAACAAGCTGGACGTTCCGAGGTGCATCGTGGATCTGCTGAGCATCTGCTGGGCCGACAACCAGATGAGCAGGCCCTCTTTCCACGAGATTGTGGAGTACATCGAGGTGGACTGCAAGAAGATCATCATGGAGGGGACGAACAGGAGCGGGGGGAGCGGGGGAGGGAGCAAGGAGGGCACGGAGGTTTGCAGCTCGCACAACACGCGGCGGACTAGCACCAGCGGCGGCTTGCAGGTCAGGATCGCGAACCACCGGCACAAGCAGCTGGAGGCGAGCTTCGACGCAGATGATTTCAAGGACTGCTGGGACAGCATCGAGTTGTTGAGGGACAAGGTCAAGGAGCTGAGCTTGGACAAAATATGGCTGGTCTATGAAGGACACAGCGGGAGCGTGATCGACAAGGTGCAGAGAACGAAGAAGAAGGCGGAGGCAGAAGAGGGGGAGGTGCCAGGGAGCGTGGGGTGAGAGGGGGAAGAGGGGGGTGAGGGGGGTGAGGGGGGTGAGGGGTGAGGGGGGGGAAACACACGCCGGCCAAGCGGTGACGAAGTTTCTTGAGAAGAGCGGAGTCAGTAATAGTGAGTAGCTTTGGTGTTCTGGCGGGGGACCTCCTAACGCACTCGAAAGAACGCGTACGAGCCAGTACGTTAAGACGCCTGAGGAGAATTCATGTCAGGTTAGTTGTCTGGCCGTGATATCTTGCCCAGTTTCCCCATCTCAAAGAACCAGACTACTCTCCCCCTCTTCCCCCCCTCTCCCCCCTCTCTCCCATCTCTCCCCGCTCTCCCTCCCCCCTGCCCCCCATCCCCCCCTTCTGTTCAGTTTCATATTTACCATGGGGATAGACTATCCGGAGCTTT
>Ga0307985_10002318_pt1 | contig 10662 bp, 13 predicted proteins | sample EllFjometageno80_FD_203155 | JGI IMG/M metagenome (GOLD analysis project Ga0307985, IMG submission 203155) | Marine microbial communities from Ellis Fjord, Antarctic Ocean - #80 | ecosystem: Environmental > Aquatic > Marine > Unclassified | place: Southern Ocean | collected 2014-10-09 | reverse complement strand
GACGACCGCTATGAGCTACCCTATCAGATCATCCGCTTCATTCAGACATCCTCGACCTACCGGTTATCCGATCCTAGTCCCCTACAGCAAAAAGCTCCTTCTGTCCCCCTCAACGGCCAATCCACTCTCAGTGCCTCGTCTCCTCCTGCACTGCATCCCACACTCTCGCTCACACGTCCACAGTGGACTGGCCATGGCATCTCCCTCCTCCTCCCTCTCCTACAGCGACCGACGCCTGGCCAAGATAGCGCGCAACGAGGCCCGGCTCGCAGACCTCGGCTTGACAACTTTCAAGCTGGTGAATGACAAACCAGCAGTTACGAAGAAGAAAAGGGCTAAGAATGGTTTACGGTTACGGTACGCGCCGCCCCCCCCTGGTCGCCGGTCGATTCGCAATGTGTCGAAGACTATTGACTACACGAAGGAGAAAATCGATGAAGACTTGCCCGAAGCGCCTTCCTCCTCGCATGGGAATGGCTGGAGTTTTGACACGGACGACATGTCCGAGGACGAACTACCAGAGCCTGCCTCGAAGAGCCAGGAGACTCTTGACAACATGGTCGATTCTATCGCAGCAATGAATGACTCCATCAAATCTGTCCCCCTCGAGGCCGATGCCACCATCGAAATAGCTCGCCTGGCGAAGCTCGGCGGCGACAACATTCCTCACGCCCAGGCCATCAAGCGCTGGGGTTTAGCAGTCGCTACCCCAACTGGAACCCCCTGGTCGACCTTCTACGAATCCCGCCTCTCCGTCCCCCCCCCCACCAGCTCTCCCTTCGCGCTCCGCCAAGAGCTCTACGCCAGCGACGGTTGGCGCCTCCTCATCGCCTGCGCGCTCATGACCCGTTGCTCCTCCAACGCCGTCAAGGACCGCTGCCTCGCCGCCTTCTTCGCCCTCGCACCCACCCCCACAGCCTTCCTATCCGTCGACCCAACCCAGCTCCTCACCGCCATCAACTCCCTCGGGTTCCAGTTCGACCGAACCAAGGCGTGTGCTGACATCACGCACAAGTGGTTGACGCGCGGCTCGTTCGTCATCGACGCGGTGCGAGTGCCCAAGGGCGCAGAGAGCTCGAGCAACAAGATCGTGGGCTGCGGCCCGTTCGTCGTGGACTCGTACTACCTTTTCGCGAAGAGCGATGCGCTGCATGCGGTTACGTGCGGCATTTATGATGTGGTTGTCTACCAGGGGTGGCTAAGGAAGCAGAAGAAAGGGGGGAGGGAGGAGGAGAAGGAGGAGGAGACGGAGGTGGAGGTGGAGAAGGGCTCCCCCGTGCCTGAGCAGGCGGTCAAGAGGGGGATAGGGCGGCCAACGAAGGTGTCCCAGGGCAAAAAGACCATGCGGGAGTTGAAGGTGAAGAAGCAGACGTATAGGGTGGACGAGACATTACAGCGAGTGGAGAAAAGGAAATGCATGGAGTCTATGGGCGCGGAGAAAAGGAAAGAAATGGAAAGCGAGACCGCAAGCAAGGAAGGGGACTGTCCGGCGTGTAGAGGGAGGAAGCGGGCTCACACGTGTCCGAAGAAGTTGAAGAGTAGGCAAGTGGTAGCTGTGGAAAGCTCTTCGCCTTAATGGTTTAGTTGAGTTTTGCGTTGGCAATTGTTTGAAAGAGCAAATCCAAGAGAAATGTGGTTCCAGGCCGAGTCCGCGGGCAGCCTATATTTGAAACGTGACGAAGATCCCGTAGTGATCCGAGGGGACTGCGCCGTTGATGCTCTCCTTCATGCAGATCTCTGCCTTATAATTCGGCAGTGCGTTGTCCTTCACAAACACGTGATCGAGAGTGCAGTTCATCTTGGATAGATTCGCGTACAATAGGTCTTCGACGGGGCCTCTCGATCCTTCGTTCTCCGGTCGGTCCTGCGCGATGCAATTTGGGTTCGCCACGTCCCACGTGAGCGAGTTCGGCGGGAGCGCGACGGGCGTGTAGTTGCGGGAGAGAAGGTACTTTAGCTCCGGCGTGTCAGCGACAGTGTTGAGGTCGCCGGCGAGGATCACCGTGGCGTCCGCAACCGTTTTGAGGTCAATGAACGCGTGCGTTAGCGTCGCTTCCTGCAGCGGTGAGCGAAGATTGTGTTAGTCGCAGCGTTTTGTTGATCAGGGTGTCGTCAGTGCGCGACGAGCGAGACAACAGCGTTTCTTCAGTGCTCATTTGAGCGACGAGCGAGTGAACCGCTTGCGAACAGCGCGTTTTAAGTCGCTATTCCGCGACACGAGCGGGACAGTAGCGTTTCTTGAGCGCTCATTTGAGCTCCTCGCTCGCTCACAGAGCGTTTGTTCGCCGCTCATTCCGCTCAACTCGCCCGCGTATAACGCATTCTCGGCTGCTCACTCCGCTCTCGCTTGCTTACCTGCACGCGCGTATCGGTGCCCTTTGCGACTGCTTGCTCGCCCTCGTCGATCTCTGCCTCTGTGAAAGACTTCGGCGTCTCGCCGATTCCAACGTCGATCGGCGTCTCTCGAAGCTCGCCGAGCGTCGCGCGGGTGACGGCGTCGTCCAACACCGATGCTGTCCCTAACAAAGGCAGTGGCCACGAGCAAAGGTAAGTGGCGTGTTCTTCGCAGCAGTGGCAGCAGCACAACAGGGCGCAGCATCGCGCCGAACGCCCCATCCGTTCTGTGCAGCCAGCCCCTCGTTCGCTGTTCGCTCTGGAAACCATTGCTTAACTTACAGTGAGTGCAGTAGATGTGGAATTTCCTGCCGCCTTTCGTCACCTCAACGCCAATCGTCTGCGTGGCATTGTCAGTATTAAGCGAGAAGTACTCCCCAAACACCATCCCAGTGAGCGCCTTCCTTCCAATAACCTTGAGGTTCCATTCCCTTTTCGCCAAGATGGCATCTCCTTCAGTGATCTTGTTTGAGGGGATGTGCAATGGCCCTAGGATTATTCCGGCGACGCCGGTGCGGGCGTAGCAGTCATACCCGAGGTCCTGCGCGAGTCGCTGGGCGTACTTGAAGGTCGGCATGCACTCTTGCAACGTAATCACATCTGGCGCAAGTGCTGTTATCTGAGAGAGGGTGCTTTGGTACCGGGCTTCTATTTGATCAGGGGTCTCGTAGGAGGTGAAGTTGCGCACGGACCAGTTTAACTCGTACGTGGAGCCGGACCATGCGTTCAGCTGCAGCAGAGATAGCGTGGAGTTAGGGTCTAGTGTAGCCATCTTTCAGGAAGATACAACTACCTCATACAGTTGTATTTGTCGAGCTTCGACGATCAACGAGTGATCTCCAGAAGGCAGTGTGCAAGAGCCTTGTTCACAACTCCCAATCATACCCTACCCCTCCTAACTATTTAAACAACGCCCCCCTCCTACTGCCACACCGCTCACTCCACAACTACTCGTCGTCATCTCTCCCCTCCCCTCCGGCTAGCGCTCCCCTCCGGCTAGCGCGTCGTTCTTGCTGAGCTTGTCGGCCGACTTCATCAGCTGCTTGCCCTCTATCTCCTCCCTTTCCTCCCTCTCCTCCTTCTCCTTCTGGTCACAATCCAAGCCAAACTTAACCCTCTCCGTCTCCAAAAAGCTGGCCTCGCCCGAATTGTAACGGGCGCGAGCCTCCGGTCATGTTATTGAACTCCGCCAGGTCCCTCTCGAACTTCCTCTCCTTGAGCTCGAGCAGCGCCTTCAGCTTGTCCAACTCCTGATGTTGCTGCTTCAGACTCTCCTCCGTGACCTCGCTCGTGTTCCCGCCCTTTGTCTCGACTCTTCCTCTCATCCGGCAAGCACTCGAGGAGCGCGAAAGCGTGCATCGAGCCTCCCTTGCCCACCTCCTCCTTCAATGCCGAGGCGACGAAACCGAGCAGCTTCATCTCGGTGTCGATTAAGATGTCGGCATAGCTCGGGGCACCGACAACGGATGTTTGAATGTCATTCGCCGATGTCGTCATCCGGTGTCCGACAGCGCACGCGATGAATGCTCTGCTGCCAGCAAACGCCGAGCCAAACAAAATGTCGAACTTCTTGTTGTCGCAGTTCGGAAATTGGCAACGCGCCTTTCCTCCCTTCGCCAGCGAAAACAGCAAATCGCAGCACTTCATCTCGGAATGCGCGCTCAGGATGGCGTCATCCTCCTCCTCCTTGATCCCCATCCGCTCGCGGATAAGCTTGACCACCTCCTTGGCGTCATCCGTCGGCAAGTTAAACTTCTCCAGAAGATCTACGTACTCCACCGCCCGCGCCTCCATCGAGAAATCGAACACAACGCCCTTCTCACTCAGCCAGCACTTCCACCCCGTTGCCGTCCCCCCGCTCTCCGCAACCAGCTGAACAATAGCGGCAGCAAAATACCAAGAATATTCCCTCACCGTCCGAGCCCCAACTAAACTGCAGACACTCCTTCAAGTCGCTTACCCCCTTCTCCGCCTTGAGCCTCAGCTCCTCCGTCTCCCAATCCGACGCCGCAGCCGGGCTGAGGGAGGCCTTGGCCAACTTGATGGACGTGTAGGTGATGCCAGAGGGAGACTTGAGCCTCCACTTCTTCTTGCTCTTCTTCGCGCTCCTCCTCGCGCTCCTCCTCGCGCTCCTCCTCGCGCTCCTCCTCGCGCTCCTCCTCGCGCTCCACTCCTTGTGGAACTGTAAGAGTATCTCATCAACCTCGTCCATCAGCCCGTCGTCATCCGGCGTCGCAGTCTTCTCGGACGCGCTGGCCTCGTCGTCGCCGAGGAGCATGGAGGATAATCATCGGAGTCGTCGTCGTCGGGAATTCGGCGCTTCGTAGTCTCAGCCCTCTTCGTTGGCGGCGTGACCTCCTCGTCTTCCTTCGAGCTCTCGAAATCAAGCTGATTAGCGTGTTGAGGTTAGCAGGGGAGTGCGCCCCCTTGCCGCCCTCGGGGAAGCTGTGGACGGTCTGGACACTCTGGGTGCCGAGGAGGGCGGCGATATTAGGGGTAAGTGGAGGGGTGACACTCATGTAGTTGGACGGCGCTTTGGTCTGGGCCGGGCGAGCGGGGGTGGAGGTTATATCCCTAGAGTGTAGCTGTCATCTATGAATCGCGTTGAATATTGAAACGAAAAACTTGCCGGAGGAAAACATCAAGGGCATCCATAATAATAACCCTGGGATAATAACCCTAAGACCTAATCTCTTTGGCCGCTACGAACTCGCCTTAGCGCCAGCCGTCGGCCATGAGTGAAAACGCCGGCGCCGTCCTCTTCGTGACCTCCATCCTGCTCCTCCACATCTGCCAGCCCCCAATACCTCCCCCTGAACCAACTGGGAAAGAGGTCAGATACAAGAAACTCCTACCTAGACTTACTATGAACAAAGTCATGTACGACAACATCGCAATGCATGCATCAAGTGGTCGATTCGTGTGCACAATCTCCCTCAAAAAAGCCAACTGGTATCTGAAGAAGAACATTGCCACATCCCACTCACTCGAGAACCCTCTAAAGAAAATCACGCTGCTGTTCGAGCCGGACAAATCGGAGACGCAAGACAAAACACCCACTGAGCTGCAGTTCCAACAACGCGTGAAGCACAACATCTGCGTCGTCTGGTAAGCAAAAGAGCGAGTAGCAGGCACGCCAGAGTAGCGGGCACGCCAGCGAATAGCGGGCACGCCAGCGAATGCGTGCAAGTATGAAGGCCAGCGTTCCCGGGCGCGCCGCCATTTCACCGCAAGACACGCGCAGAGTCACGTTCTTCTGGCAAGGCGAACGCTGGCAAGTGTTCGTGCTGGGTTCGTCGCCATCCATTTCACCGCGAACGCTTGCAAGTGTTCGTGCCGGGTTCGGTCGCCTCCATTTCACCGCGAACGCTTGCGAGTGTCTAGCCGGCGTTCTCCCCGGTTCGTGCCATAAACTTAACCCCCCCACACACACACTAACCATCAATCTTTCCTTCCTTCAGCGGCGACTCCTCCGGCTCCTACATGCGCCACTACATCGTCCCGTCCATGCTCCGCTCGTGCTTCCCGAAAGAGTACAAGTCGCACCTGTCCCACGACATCGTCATAATCTGCCCGGCCTGTCATTTGCCGCTGCAGGCGTGCACTGCTCGTCGCCTGACAAAGATGGAGCGCGCCGCGCTCTCCCTCGTGCCCAAGCCTAACCGCGCCCAGTTCGCCATCGACCGCCGTCGCCAAAACATCCACCTTTCCGCCACCGCTCTTTTGAAACACGCCGCTGTGATGCCGGCCAATGTGAGCGAGAAGCACCGTGACCTGCTGCGTCGGCACTTTGACAAAGCCACGATCACACAAGCGCACTTGGACACCGCCGCCGCAATCGACTTCCGAGTCCCCAACCCGCTATACACGTCTCCTGCCCAGCTGATTGTCGACGGGCTCGAGGGCGATGAGGAGTTAACAACGTTCATTCGGGACTGGAGGAGGTTCTTTGTGGCCGAGGCGACGCCAAAGTGCATGCCGGACGGGTGGGCTGTCACGTCGACTGTCACGAATAAGGGGATGAAGGATCTGAGAGGGGGCGGCACGGGCACTTGGAACATTGGCGAGAAGATGATAAAAAGGATTACGGATGATCAAGGGAGGGACTTGGCACGCACACCTGGCACACACGCTTCTGGTCCATAACTAATACCACTTCTTGACCGACTGTGTCGCTATGTTTTACTTCACTGAGACAAGCTATTTCAACCTCCTGATCCCCTCGGTCCAACATTTGGGTACAGTGCGCACGCATGCACTACGATCAGTTTGGAAGGATGGGCAAACGTCATTTCGCAACAGACCCGCAACTTGCTGTGAGCTGCACGCTCGAAACACGCCGTTTACTCCTTCCTAGTGCCGGCTGTTGTCCTCGTGGCGTTCGATGCGCGTGTCTGAGCGCTCACCCTTTCATCTAAATCAAAACCACCACGAGTGCTCACTTTTACCCCCCCACGCCGCTGTGTGCTTGCGCGGAGATAGAACTACCACACAACCCCGTGACCTCCCTCCACCTCCTTCCACATAAACGTGGATCGCGCCGCGCCGCGCCTCTCACCCCACATCCCTTCTTCGCGCTAATCCCTTCTGACTCAGAACATGTCCCTCACCCCCCCTTCCGCCGCCGCCACGCCCGCCCCGTAGGCCGAGGACGGCGCGGTCACCCCGCTCCGTTCGCAGGCGTCCACGTCTACAACGGCGAGCAGCCTGCAGACGTTCGAGGTGAGGAGCTGGACGTGTGCGGGGGGATACTGGACGGTTCAGTGATGATATATAAAAGACCAGCGTGCTGTTTACAAAGTATTTTTAAACTTGAATTCGTTAAGCGGATCTCAAGCCCGAAATATTGCGACCCTCAAAGAAGCTAATGTTGATGCGCGTCGAGCATCTCAACGAGTAATTGGGAGTCCAGTGCCGGTGAAACTGCTCAAAAGTTTTTTTAACGTGAATTCGTTTAGCGGATCTCAAGCCCGAAATATTGCGCTATGTAGGACCTCCAACGGTTGCTATCTTCCGGTACCTAACGGAAGCACATCCTGAGGCCATCTTTGCTGAAACCCACCTGTACTACAGTTGTATAATGCGACTGGCACGATCGGCGACCAGCGCCATGCGTAAACCCCAGACCTTCAGAAGGGCGCGCATTCGTGAGACATGTGGACCAACACAACCCCCCACACCTCCGCCAACGCCCTTGACCCCCCCGCAGCCCCAGGCCGCCCCCCCGAAGCGCCTCGCCGCCGACGACATCAAGCTCGTCGACGAGTTCAATTTTGAGATCGCCAGGCGCTTCATCAAAAGTTGCCCCGACCAGCAAAAGCGCGTCTCGGAGATTCTCAAGATGTATGATGCGGGCCACGTCAACAAGCCTAGCTTCCCGGTGGAGGGGCACCACCAGCTCCCCAGGTGCACGGGAGGCTACAGCGGCAAGACGAGCAACTTGCTCTACTTCACTCCGAAAGACCATTTCGTGATCCACGTACGTGCGCGCAATCAAATTCAGGTTGGAGGGGCGAGAGCGAAGCGAGCGCCATCCACCGTGCTGGCTCTTCTTATGCGCGCGCTCACAATCTCCCGCGCCGCCGCTCACCCTCTTCCCTGCCTTAGGTGCTCCTCGCTGCGGCCTTCCCCGCCCACAGAGGACTCGCGGTCGCCACCAGTGCGATGAGCGGCGTCCTGAGACGGTCGCTCAGAACAACTAGCTCGCAAACTGCGGGTTAGGGTTTAAATCCCTCTAAATCTATCGTTCCGCGAATCGCTTGTAAATTGCGCGGTTTGAGCCCGTCAAGGATCGCGTTGATGGGAGGACTTCGTCTTCTTGTGAGCGAGAGCGCGGAGCAGTACGGCGTGGGTTTGTTGATCTGCGTGTTTGGGCTGCGCACTGTCGCCGTGAAGAAACCGTACTTGACGACGGGTACGAACAGGCTAGCGGAGATTGTCAACTGGCAGCTGAAGTTGACGCTGGTCAGGGCGTCCGTAGTGGCGTCGTTTGAGGGGGAGGAGAACAAGGCCGTGGACGTGGCGCTGGTCGCGGTGCAGGTATGTGGGCTGGGGTTGGCGGTGGTGGGAGCGATGTGCGAGAGCAAGGCGGTGGGAGAGGAGATGAAGTTGGCACGAGTGTCGCCGGAGGGAGGGGAGGAGAGCGACTCGGCGAAGATCGTGCGGCTGGAGCGGGAGAAGAAGGCGGCGGAGAATGGGAGGGAGGAGAAGGAGAAGGGGAGAGAGGAGGCGGAGGGGCTGCGGGAGGAGGCGGAGGAACGGGAGAAGGAGGCGAGAGAGGAGATTGAGCGGCTCAAGAAGGACTTGTAGAAGAGGCAAGCAGGAGAGGTGGAGGAACGAAAAGGGGGAGTACAAGTAGGGAACATTGCAGTAAAAAGGGCGAAGGTGTCGTTCGTGCACTCCCCGATATGATCTATATGAAGTTACTCAGCAGGGCAGGCACGAACGCCCCAGTCTGCAATGCGAACCAAACCAACTGAGCGGCAACGGGACATGGATTCCACTGAATATCATGCCTTCCTGTCCTCTCGCTCTTCAGCCCCGCCTGCCCGCTCTTGTTGATGAGAACGAGCGCGTAGCCATTGACGAGGGAGGCGAGCGCGTAGAACGCGACGGGGGTGGGACTTCCGAAGGAGGGAGGGACGACGCCGGCGGCGTAGAGGCCGGCGGCAGTGGCCGAGGCGGGAGCGGCGCTCCACCAGAGCAAAATCCGAGGCGAGATCCCGAGGCTGTACGAGCGAAGCGAGTGTTAAAAGAGACATTTATGAGCAGATCGGCTCAAATCGCTTAAAAAGAGGGCCAACATTTTTCTACGAGCGGCGCATTCTGGCTTTGTCTCGCTCGCCGCTGGCCGCAGCCGGGTGGGATCGCTTTGAACAGGTCGTTTTGAGCCGGTCGGCTCGCAAAACGCGGCTCTAAACCCGCTAGAATGGCTCAGAACTCGCTACCAGCAGCGCATTCTAGCGCCTTTAGCGCAACACTCTCGTGAGCCGCTCGCTCCGAACGCACTTTCTGCCAATCGACGCGGCTGCTCAAAGCGGTTTAGCGCACTACTCCGATCGCAAATCGCTTGCGTTCCCGAGGAGTTACGGCAGTTTTGCTGAAGCACATTTCCCGCAGTTTGATGCGGTAGCAGCAGCTTGTTCCTTGCGCTCCTCTCGCCTTACCTGGGCTCTGCGCGGAGGCCCAGCAACCTTCCGACGAACGCACAGGCGTTGGCGGCCATCAGGAGGAGGGTGGCCTGCTCGGCGATCCAGAACTCCGAGGCAGTGGCCGAGAGGGGGAGGCGGGCTGCCAGAACAACGAGGACGGTGTTGGAGGCCTCGGCTGAAAAGAGGAGTGCGAACGCGGGGCCGAGAACAGCAGCGCGCGACCTGCGAACAAAAGGCGAATCGGTGTCAGGAACAAAGGGCGAATGACAAAGACAGTGTGAAAGGAGTTATCAGCAGCGGATTTTCGCAGCACATGTTGAGCTGGTCCACTCACCTCCAGATGAACATAGCTCCGCCGCTCTTTCTCAAAACGTGACCGATGTTCTTGGTCCGCTCGTGCTTGTCGACGGCATTGTCGGCGGTCGCCTTCAAGTGCTGCTCGTGTAGAAAGAGGAGAAGCCTCAGTAGAACGAAGGCCGCGGCGCAGACGGCGAGGGAGATTGCGAGGGAGATCTTGGCGCCGAGACGGGCGGCGGCGCGAGCGTCGCGAGAAGCGAGGGAGATGAGACTGGCTTGTACGAGGCCGGGGAGCCACTGGGCCAGACCGACTCCCACGAGCCTGGGGGTGCGCGAGCGATGCGAGTGTTAGCTGTTAGAGATGAAAGGATAGGGTGTGCACGAAAGCCAACCATACAGAGCGTCACTCACTGAAGGCTTCCGAGTTGAGAGGCGGCTGTTGTGGGAAGATCGCCTCCGAGGCGGGATGACATGGTCTGGATTAAACCGGTGGCTACGCCGTTAAGGGCGGCGAGGGGGTAGAGAGTGGATCCCTTGAGGGGATGGTCGTTGATGACAGATAGGAGAGCGAATCCGTTGAAGAGAGTGGCCTCCAATATGGAAAGAGAGAGGATACGTGAGGATGTTCGGGAAGATAGCTTTGCGGGAAGGGCAACGAGAACAATGGACATGACGAGAAGAACAGCGGCGCAGTGGCACGTGATGAGCGCGCCGACGACGCCTTCGCCTAGGTCGTCGCTGAAGTAGGAGACGGCGAGGCAGAGGGTTGAGAGGGTTATGGAGGAGGAGGCGCCGAGGGAGATGAAGGTGAGGGAGAGGA
>Ga0307985_10002317_pt1 | contig 10662 bp, 11 predicted proteins | sample EllFjometageno80_FD_203155 | JGI IMG/M metagenome (GOLD analysis project Ga0307985, IMG submission 203155) | Marine microbial communities from Ellis Fjord, Antarctic Ocean - #80 | ecosystem: Environmental > Aquatic > Marine > Unclassified | place: Southern Ocean | collected 2014-10-09 | reverse complement strand
GTATCATTACCGCTTGGACCTGTTGGCGCCTTAGTCCAGCTAGCATCTACGTACCAAAGATGACCCGAGCTAAACAGTACTGCCATACTGCCGTTAAAGTTGTCTACAGCCACTACATCACCACCGGTGTAAACTCTTGCTCCGTAATCTTTTACCTCTATCCCAGCAGTAGACCCAATACGAAACGTACCGTCATCCATACGATATAATGTGTAGGATCCATAACTTTCTACCTCGACGCCCGAGCCACTTGGTGGGATTGCCGGCGAGGGCTCTGGGATGGGCACTGGATCTGGAGCAGGAACAGGATCTGGAACAGGCACAGGAACAGGATCTGGAACAGGAACAGGATCCGGCGCGCTGCCATCTTGATAGCTTGCCGGTGGGCTGTCAGAGAAAAAGTAGGTCGACATTTCAGATGTCGAAAGGTTTTCAGTATCCTTACCGCTTGGACCTGTTGGCGCCTTAGTCCAGCTAGCATCTACGTACCAAAGATGACCCGAGCTAAACAGTACTGCCATACTGCCGTTAAAGTTGTCTACAGCCACTACATCCCCGCCACGATAAGGACTGCCTCCGTAGTCTTTGATTACGACAGGCGAATCTGAGCCTAGAGGCTGAGCGGAGAAGGTCCCATCGTTGTTCGATATGAGTTCCCAGTTACTATAAGATTCTATTGCAGGCATGAAGCTGATTTCCTAGTTAATCGAAATATTAGCTATTCTGTACTATAAATATTGTAAAGGCTGCCACTTTTTTTGGATTCATGCCTCCTAGATTGAACTGAGCGCGTGCATACCCTTGTTCGGCCGCTAATCGATACCATTTAATTGCTTCAGCATCATCCTCAGGAACACCTCTTCCGTTGCCATACATGCGTCCTAGATTCCACTGAGCATCGACATCACCTTGTTCAGCCAAGCGCTTAGTAGCTTCAAAGCCTGACTGAGCATTAGCCGTTGCAGAGACACAGAGAAGTAGGATTACAAGGGCTAGTTTGTTCAAGTGACGCTCCAGATGGTTCGATCTAACATGCAGACAGGCTATGCCCCATAGTGATTGCAGTCAACAGCAGGTGGCTGACACAGAAGCAGAAGTATAAGGGTCTACACAGGTGGCTATTTAACCTCTATTTCCACTACACAGCTCTACAGCCTAGCCTCAGTAACCATAGCCTCTACCACCTAATTACCGTGTCTTTTGTTACTCCTTATTCTGCTGTAGTGGCTACAGGCTTTGTAGTCGTTGATAGGGGTTATTAATGGCTGACACAGGGTTAAGAAGGCTCTAATGCTGCTTATGATGATAGCCTCTGATTGAGCGCTATAGAGCTAAGTAGTGCATAGACAACATAGGCCTCCCCTATAGTAAGATAACTAAGGAGACACCTGCCTCCAACCACTAACTCCCATCAGAGCAGTAGCGACAGAGCCATGATTGACGAAGACGAGCAGGAGTACATCAAATACAGCTGGTTCAGCTATGACCCTGCTGCGGAGAGTAAAGCAAAGCAGTTGGCTGAGCTGTGGAAAGACGACAAGACTCCCATAAGAAGGAGTAAGCGGCGAGACTTCGACTCAGCATTCAATGTCATTCTAACGGCAGTAGAAATGCTTGATGGATATGATGACAAGCTGCTGAGAATACCCAGAGATAACAATTTATACAGTGGGGCATTCCAGAGGAATGATACATACACGACTGTAGTTAAAGATGCTGTGGTTTGGCTGAAGGAGGAAGGCTACTTAGAGCATTCACGAGGCGTGGAAAAGACTGAGAAGAAGAAAGGAGAGAGGCGAAGGTTTCTGCCTTATGGCTACAAGCTAAGTGAGAAGTGGAAGAGCGAAGTGGCGAGTGAGCCTCTGTCAGATAAGAAGCTTATACGCCGCAATCCATTGGCAGGCTATGTTGAGCTGAAGGAGAAGGTAAAACGAAAGGGACAAAACCCAGTAAATAAGATCATCGCTATTACTGATTCACATCGCGAAGAGTTTGGTGACGTCATAGATGGCACTAACAAGCTCTTAGCTGCATACGATGAGCTTATGAGTGGTGTTGAAGTTTCGATTGGAGCCAAGCCGCTAGCATCAATCATTACCACAATGACAAGGGTGTTTAATAACGCATCGTTTGAGCAAGGTGGTAGGGTCTACTCAGAGATACAAAACCAAAAGAAAGGAATGCGTCCTTATCTTTACTTCAGCGGTGAGCCAACTATAGAGATTGATTACAGCTCATTACATCCTCATCTACTCTATCATTCTGAGAGTCTAGAGTTTCTAGGGGAAGACCCATATACCATCGAAGGATTTAGTCGTGGTGATGTCAAAGTCGCATTTAATCTGATGATCAATAGAAGTGATAAGCGGGATGAGCCATCTGCTGCTTCATCTATCTGTTACTATTTACGCTACGAAGAGAAGGAAGCGGCTCAGCTTGAGCGGTCGATTCTCACTCTACATGAGCCAATCAAGCGCCACTTCAACTGCGGAGAAGGGTTGAGGCTTCAAAGGCTTGATAGCGATGTAGCTATGAAGGTTATAGATAACTTTATCAACGTTGAGCGTAGGCCGATCATTGGCATACACGATAGTTTCATATGCAGTGTTAGAGATACAGAGACTCTGAAGCTGTTGATGAATGATTGCTATAACGATTTGTTCAAAGACATAAACGATATCCCAATAGCTGACGTTCTAAGAGCAGAAGACGGCGAGTCGATTGAAGGTGTTGTTTCCTTGAAAGGCATCAAAGCAACTAACTTGAAGTTCTCATCCAAGCTTACGGAAGCTATTGGTAAGTGCTTTGAAGGCGAGACCGATGAGATGGATAGTAAGTTCTGGGATGAACTGATTGCGAAAGAGCCTGCGCAGGAAGTTTAACTGCTTACACTCACAGACCCAATAGCCTTCTCTTCGCAGCATTGAACTCTTCGCCATTGAGAATGCCCTGATTATAGAACTCTTGAAGTCTTGACAGATTTTCTACTAGTTCGCTTCCTTTTGATTGAGAAGATGACTGAGTTTCTGCTGGTATGCTTGAGCTTCGGTTGTTAGATGTTGCTTGGTTGCTGGCTTGTTGAGCCGCGGCATCTGCTTCTCGTTGCTTTTGCTTCTCAGCCTGAATGCTCTTGCGTTCCATGCACTGGTTGATGAAGCCCTTTTTTCCAAATACCCAAGTTGCCGTAAAGTTGTTCCACGGGCCATAAAGCAATCCGACGCGGCCCGTCCCTGTAACTGCAGCTAGCTGTGCTGGTGTTGGCTCTAGTTCGCTCTTTCTTTGGTTATAGTGTCGTTGAGCCTCCATTTCGCACTCTCGGGTATCTAGACTTTGGCCGCTCACCGAACTTATGAAAAGCATTGTTGAGCCAAGAAGCAGTAGTGCCTTTCCGTAGTTCATGCAAAGTATTCTGATGATGGGAATCTCCGGCTTCGTGTTGTTTTACTATCAAGAAGGTTTACCCCTCTGACCCCTAGATTCAAGTGAGACTTCGGTTAAGCGCAGAAAGGAGGCGGCTATACCTCCTCAGAGGCCTCAGGAGGCTCTCTGGGCCATTCTAAGGGATTGGGAGTATACGGGCAGGGCTATCGGTTAATGTCTCTCAAATCGCCTCGTAGTGGCTCTGCTGAGCTTAGCTGATTTGAAGGCGTTTGTCAAGGCTGATCTAATTCTGACTTGGCTCCGCATCATGGATGATCTCCATAGCCCTCTCAACAACATCACCGCCTCCGCCATCCACTACGCTGACTAACCTAGCGACAGAGCTAACAAGCAGCTCTTCTATGTTCTTGTTCTCTTCATAGGCTGCTATAGCACCCTTGAGCGTTGTTAGATGGAGCTCTGAGTCTTTCTCCCAGCCCCTAGCTAGCTCTTCGCTAGACTTCGTTAGCCCTGCTGCCATTGCTAGTCTGCGAGAGCGTTCAGTGGCGCTGTGGCGAGCCTCACCAGCAGAGAGTTCTTCCGAGGTCATTGCAGCTGTGAAGTCGTTAGTGATCATGGTTGCTCTCCTAGCATTAATAGCGCGGGCGTCTGGAGCTGTTAGGATATCCTATACAGAAAGATGACAGGCGGGTTACATTCCGTTGAAGGCAGTTCTGGCTATGATGCTAATGCATTGAAGGAGTGAAGATGAAGAGGTTAATGGCGGTGTTACCGTTTCTGCTGCTCTCATGCAGCGATCAAGGCTGGTCATGTGTTCAGCGAGGGGATACTCTTTTCTCAATGAGTTCGTCGGGCGCTATGGGGTCAGCTGATAAAGGATGTTCCTGTGACGAGATGCGCTCGTTTGAGCGGCGTGCTTTTGGAAGTGTTGATGAGGAAGCCTTAGGGTCAGACTTTGGCTGTTGATGAAGAGTCTTTCTCTTTTCTAAATCAGCTTCTAGTAAGTCTGCGCACCTACCGTAACAATACAGCTATCCACGAAAGCCACCCCCGGCCTCTAAAGCGACCGGCCTTTCCATTTCTCAAGCAGTTCTTCGCAAGTCTATGCGGCAACCTGACAGTGTCGCGATAAGTAGAATGCCCCCGCTCCCTGATGATAAGGCAGTGAAAAGAAGAGAGATGTAGTCTCTGTGTAGTCTTTAGGGGGAGAATGCTTGAGTCAAAGAGGCGCAGTTGCTGCAACCCCTTGATTTAATTGGTGGGCCCACAGGGACTCGAACCCCGGACAAACGGATTATGAGTCCGCTACTCTAACCAGCTGAGTTATAGGCCCTTTGACTGCCCCTGAGCATCGTATGCTTCGTTGCTCAATTTGTTCTCGCTCGGTCACGTACACTAGTACGCTCCCTCACTAGAAAAATTGGCGCCTCGCCTACAATGCTCAGGCTTTGCCAAAGTAATCTAATCGTATGTTTAGGATTGCTTTGGCTACAAAAGGAATTGAATTCTACTTAATTGTGCGTCTGTTGGTAAGCCCTAAAAGCCCGCGGCGTTCGCTTTTTCTACGGCCTTGAAGTCTGCCTGTACGCCAGCGGCGAACTGCACGGCGAATGGGTCGGGGTAGATGTCTTCAGAGCCCTTGGCGATCTCTTCATAGGCGTGGATCGCAACCGAATCGGGAGAGGCCTTCTCCATCGGAACGTCCTTCGCCATATCTGTGTCTACTGGGCCAGGGAACACGCCGGAGACTAGCGTGCCTTGCTCGGCGAGTTCTACGCGCAGTGCTTGGGTCAATGAGCGACCGGCCGCTTTAGATGCCGAATAGCCTGGTGCGAAGGCGAAGCTGCTTAGGCCGGCTACCGACAGTATATTCACGATTGCTCCGCCGCCATTTGCCTTAAGGATAGGGGCGAAGGCGACACACATCTTCATGATGCCGAAATAGTTTACTTCCATTTCCAAGCGCTTAGCCGACTCGTCGGGTTTTGCAATGATCTGGCCGCCGCCAGCCATGCCTGAGTTGTTGATTAGTACTTCAACGTCGCCAGCTGCAGCCGCGGCCGCAGTCACTTGCTCCTGATTCGTTACATCTAGAGTAAGAGGGACGATCTTGTCGCCATACTTCTCAACGAGCTCTGCTAGTTTAGATTCGTCTCTTGCCGTTGCGTAGACTTTCTTCGCACCCATTTCTAGAGCTTGGATCGCGAAACTCTTGCCTATGCCGCGGTTGGAGCCGGAGACAAGAACCACTTTATCTTTGATAGAAACGCTTGGCATGAAACTCTCCTGAACTGCTGATAAAACCTGTTTCGTAATTAAAGCGGGATTGAGGGTGCGGCAAACGGAGGGCGGCATCACTACACTATGCAGTGATGCCGAAACTCTTAACTCTACTCGTCGAGAAAGCTGCGCAGATGATCTGAGCGAGTCGGGTGTCGAAGTTTGCGTAGTGCCTTCGCTTCGATCTGACGTATGCGCTCACGAGTAACGTCGAATTGCTTGCCCACTTCTTCTAGCGTGTGGTCGGTGTTCATGTCGATACCGAAGCGCATTCTTAGTACCTTGGCTTCTCTGGCAGTAAGGCTGCCTAGGACATCCTTAGTCGCTTCGCGCAGGCCTTCATCGATAGACGAATCTACCGGTGAGTCTACGGTCGCATCCTCGATGAAATCACCTAGATGTGAATCTTCATCATCACCGATAGGTGTCTCCATAGAGATAGGCTCTTTCGCGATCTTCAGCACGCGGCGGACCTTGTCTTCCGACATTTCCATGCGTTCGCCCAACTCTTCTGGAGTTGGTTCGCGGCCCTTCTCGTGAACCATCTGGCGTGAGATGCGATTTAGCTTGTTGATAGTCTCGATCATGTGAACAGGGATACGAATTGTGCGTGCCTGGTCAGCGATTGAGCGCGTGATAGCCTGTCGAATCCACCACGTAGCATAGGTGGAGAACTTGTAGCCGCGTCGGTATTCGAATTTGTCTACGGCCTTCATCAAGCCGATGTTGCCTTCCTGAATTAGGTCCAGAAACTGTAGACCGCGGTTCGTGTATTTCTTCGCGATGGAGATAACCAAGCGTAGGTTAGCCTCAACCATTTCCTTCTTCGCGCGGCGTGATTTCGCCTCGCCTATCGACATCTTTCGATTGATATCTTTGATCTCGGCGATTTGCAGGCCAGTCTCTTCTTCGATGAGGCGAATCTTTTTCTGGGCGCGCAATACTTCGGTCTTAACGTTAACTAATAATTCCGAGTAGGCTTCCTTTTCCTTGATGTGCTTGTCGATCCACTTAGGGTTTACTTCGCTGCCGGGAAAGCTGGCGATGAAGACTTTGCGTGGCATCTTTGCGCTGCGAATAACTAAGCTCATGATTGTGCGCTCATGACGACGCAGTCGAGTAAGAACGGCGCGAACATGGCTAAGCAGTGGCTCAAACTGACGCGGAGTTAGTTTGAAGCTCTTGAACAGTTCGCCCAATGTAGCGAGCTCTTCTCTGGACTTTTCGTGAAGGCGTCCACGCTTGGCAACTACAGAAGTGGCCAGCTCGTATTGCACGCGTAACTCAGTGAAGCGAATCCTAGCTTCTTCTGGGTCAGGGCCAACTGGTACTTCATCCTCATCGTCCTCAATGCCAGCATCTTTCTTGTCTTGTTTCTCTTGGGCCGTTAGTTGGCTAACCGCAGGTGGGCCAACTGGAATCGCTTCATCACTGATATCGAGATAACCGGTTATCAGCTCGTTGAGTCTTCTCTCTTCACTAGCGACCAGCGCATACTCATTGAGTACATGCTCGACTGTGCCCGGGAAGTAGGCCATGGCGTTCATTAGCTCGCGCAGGCCTTCTTCGATGCGCTTGGCGATTACGATCTCGCCTTCGCGTGTTAGGAGTTCGACCGTGCCCATCTCACGCATATACATGCGCACTGGGTCCGTAGTTCGGCCGGCTTCGTTCTCAACCGCGGCGAGGGCAGCTGCGGCCTCGGCGGCGGCGACTTCGTCGGCGCCAGAGTCGCTTTCTTCGTTGAGCAACAACGCATCCGCATCGGGTGCTGCTTCAAACACCTTGATGCCCATGTCATTAATCATCTGGATAATATCTTCAACCTGATCCGGGTCAGAGATAGATTCCGGAAGATGGTCGTTGACCTCGGAATAGGTTAGATAGCCCTGTTCCTTTCCCTTCGCGATTAATGTTTTGAGGGTGGATTGTGGTGCAATTAAGTCGGCCATGAATTCTCGTTTCCCTGGCGCAGGTGCCAGGTAGTGGGTGAACAAAACTGAGCCGAGCATTATATAGGCTTAAAGCCCGGCTTGTATATCGCTGAACAGGCTAACACGCGCGAACAGGCGTATAAGATGGGGGCAATTGTTGGTTTTTCAAGCTGCTAGAGAGGAGGAACCGGAGGGATATCGTAATCTGCAGGCATCTCGTCGTCTGGTAGCGGGGGCTTGGGAGTGGCGATCTTCGAGAGGGCCTCTCTGAGCTTCTGTGATTCGAGCTTTTTGATGACATCCGACAATATCTTGTCAAGGATTTGCAGGAATTCCTGCTCAAGCCCTTCTATAGGGGTAATGTTCTCGCTCTTCAGTCGCGTTATTTGATTGCCGAAAGGAGATCCACTGCAATAACCGAGCAGGGTAGGGGTGTCGGTATCGGGGTCGCGTTTCACCATCTCGATCAGGGATAGCAGTAACTGTCGGCCTTCATCTCCAGCAGAATGAAGCGGCGAGAGGTCCTTAGTTATGGATAGAACGACCTCTGGGTTCTGCATTAATAGCTCGATTGCCTTCACCGCGGCGGGCTTGCGATAGACGTTCAGATTCGAGCTTGTGGGCTTAGGGCTAGGGCTCCAGGATTTCGACGGTTGGTCGAAACCGGGCTCATAGGGAGCTGCTTCGGGCATGGGCGAAGAATATGGAGAAGAAGGTGAAGGCGGTGGAGGTGGCGCTGAACTGCCTCTCGTTTGCTTCGGTTGTGAGTCTATTAGCTTGTCCAGTGATTCGCTGGCAACACCCAGAGTCTCGGAGAGCTTGTCCAACATTAACTGGCCATAGATGCCCCTCGGGAATTTGGCTATTAACGGCTTTGCAACATTGCTCAACCTTGCCCTGCCTTCGATCGTCTTGATGTCGAGTCCCTCCGACAACTTGTCGAAGAAGAACTGTTCCAACCGTGTAGCGTTCTCGATCAATAGGTTGAACTCTGTCTCACCGATCTTACGGACCAATGTATCTGGGTCTTCGCCTTCGGGAAGAAACAGAAACTTCACCTGACGGCCATCTTGCATCTCCGACAGGCTTGCCTCCAAGGCTCGCCATGCTGCGGTTCTGCCCGCGTTATCGCCATCGAAGCAGAATACAACCTCAGGCACTAGGCGGAAGAGTCGAATCAGGTGCCTATCACTAGTCGCTGTGCCCAGTGTGGCAACCGAATTGCGAATACCCATCTGTGCTAGGGCAATTACATCCATATAACCTTCGACTATTAGGATGCGTTTGAGCTTGTTGTTCGCCTTCTTCGCCTCGAAGAGACCATATAGCTCCGCACCCTTGTGAAAGACAGGAGTTTCTGGGGAGTTCAGGTACTTTGGTTTGTCATCGCCAAGAACTCGACCACCGAAGGCGATAGTGCGCCCGCGGCTATCACGGATAGGAAAAATTATGCGATCTCGAAATCTATCGTAGTAGCGAACGGCATTGGTATTGTCGGTACTATTGTTTCCCTCGTTTTTTCGGGCTTCTTTCTCGATAACCATGCCGGCCTTGAGGAGAGTCTTTTGTTCATTGGCGTCCCCTACGATCGATTTCAATAGGTTATCCCAGCCTGGTGGGGCATAGCCTATGCAGAAATCCCGAGCGACTTCGCCGCTTACGCCTCTAGCTTTCAGATAGTCGACTGCTGATTTGCGCTGCTCATGACGGCGCAGTTGCTGACAATAGAATGTGCTCGCTTCCTCCAAGACTTCGAATAGCTTGCTGTTCTCCGACTGTCTGCGGGTTGCTGCGGCATTTTCTTCGCGCGGTACTTCCATGCCATTGTCCCGCGCGAGAGACTCCACCGCCTGCGGAAAATCCGTTTGATCGAAGTTCATGATGAAGCCGATGGCGTTGCCGCCGGCACCGCAGCCGAAGCAATAATAGAATTGACGCTCGGGTTGCACGCTAAATGACGGCGTTTTTTCTTTGTGGAAGGGGCAGCAGGCTGAGTAGTTCTTGCCGGACTTTCTCAGCGTGACTCGTTTGTCCACAACCTCGACGATATCTGCCCGGCTGAGCAGGTCATCGATGAATGTTTGTGGAATTAGTCCAGCCATGGGTCAAAAGTCCAGAATTTTCGAATGGTGGCGATGAAGCACAAAGGTGGCTATCTCTACCGAACCATCGCCTCGATACTATTGTATCCAAATCTAGGTGTAGTTGCTGCGGGAGCATTCGCTAGTTTAGAGCGTACGAGTTCAATGGTGAATAATAGTTTGGAGAGAAGGGAGGAGTCGCTGAGAGGCGGCTCTAACTGACTCTGACTAGGCGAGTAACGATTTAATCTGCTTACTAACTTCGGCCATGTCTGCGCGGCCAACCACTTGTGGGCGAACCAGGTTCATCACCTTGCCCATTTCCTTCATCGAGGCCGCACCAGACTCACTTACCGCCGAGGAAATGATTTGCTCGAGTTCGTCCGCTTCCAGCGCCTGAGGCAGGAATTCCTGAATAACTTCGATCTCAAACTGTTCCTGAGCAACCAACTCCGGGCGATCTGCAGACGCGTATTGGCGAATGGATTCGCGGCGCTGCTTAATCATCTTGTCCAGAATGCCAATAACGCGTGCGTCATCTGGATCGATGCGCTCGTCAACTTCCACGCGCTTGATTTCAGACAGCGCAAGACGAATAGTGCCTAGACGCGGCTTATCTTTAGCCCGCATGGCATCTTTCATGGCTTCGGTGAAGGCTTGCTTGAGAGGACTGTCAGACATGATTATCCAGCGCAGGGAGGGCAAGCACTAAGACTATGCTTGCCCGGTGGTAAGGCTAGTACAGGCGTTGGCTCTTTTTGCTTTCGCGCTGGACTTTCTTCAAGTGGCGCTTAACCGCAGCCGCAGCTTTGCGTTTACGTACCGCAGTCGGCTTCTCGTAAAATTCTCTACGACGGACTTCAGCTAGGACTCCTGCTTTCTCACAAGAGCGCTTGAAGCGGCGCAGGGCCACGTCGAAAGGTTCGTTATCTTTAAGTTTTACCTGGGGCATTGAACTAAACACCTACCTTAATAGTTTTACTGTT
>Ga0307985_10002315_pt1 | contig 10664 bp, 8 predicted proteins | sample EllFjometageno80_FD_203155 | JGI IMG/M metagenome (GOLD analysis project Ga0307985, IMG submission 203155) | Marine microbial communities from Ellis Fjord, Antarctic Ocean - #80 | ecosystem: Environmental > Aquatic > Marine > Unclassified | place: Southern Ocean | collected 2014-10-09 | reverse complement strand
GACAGCAAGATGAACCAGAAGATGATGGGCTGGAAGTTTATGATTGGAGACTTCAAGGACCTGGCACTATCCCGCCCTCATCCGGCTCTGCGGTACCACGCCCGACTGGGAGAAGAAGGCGCAGCACTACAAGGACAAGAAGGACGCCGCCACCGCCCTCTTCGCCGACGACCTCGCTGCGAGCTTCTTCGAGTGGGAGAAGGAGAGGGAACGGCCCACGCAGCACAAGACGGCGAAGAAATAGAAGAAGAAGCAGAAGCCCAAGGCAAGGGCGAATGCAATTATGCTGGCCGAAGACGCCGCCGTGTCGGCGGGGATCAAGGAGACGCTGGCCTCGGCTCCCCACGCGGAAGCAGCGTTCGTTCCCCCGCCTTCTCTTCCACCGCCCCCGATGGACGACGAGACCCTCGCGCGCATCTACGACCACCTGTTCGCCGCGCCACCGCCCGCCCATCAAAACGGTCCTGGTCGCCTGCGAAGACTACCACGGCATCCTTCCCGCGCCCCAGACCCCCCTCGACGACTGCATCGCCAACCTCAAGCTCCTCCTCAACGTCTAAAACCACACAATAGTAAGATATTGCTATGCGCTATTTATGAAATGCTGCAGCAGAAAACCTCCACTCCCAGCGGAGCTGCCTTGATGCTGATCTTCGCCTCCACCATAATCGTGTCGTCCTTTTGCAACAGCAGGCTACCGAGGGTGGTTCCCGCCGGCAGCGGGTCGCCGAGGACGTCTTCCGAGGCCATATCCCACATCTTCTTGGTGGCATCGTAAGTTCCGTCTCCGTTGCTGTCATACACAAGAGGCGTGGGGATCTGCGCGAGCGGGAGGGGCGGCGTGAGCAACTCCCACCTCTGGCCAAGCACATATTTATGAACAAGGGGGCAGCGTGTTTTGATCGGCGTGATCGGCCGTAACATTGTGTTCGCTTCGTCGCGCTGAACGCGCAAATCGCGGGCTGACACCAGCGGCGTCTCTTACCAGCTTGGTACCTCCGGCCTTGCCCACTTTGGCTGCTGTGATCTCAAAGTCGACCACAGAACTCCAATTAACACCCATGGCTTGCGTTTCCGCGAGCTCGTGCCCCCACGCCTCAACTGCCTCGATCAGTACGTCAGCAGTGATCGTCTGCCTCGCCGTCGCTGGCAACGATATGGCCAAGAAAAAACAGCCATACTCGTCTTTCTGGAGCACACACTTCGCCACGAACTCGTTCTGACAGTCGCCAGCCGTGATCTGAATCACAGAATCCACCAGCCCATCTCCCGTCGTGTCCACGGCCACACTGTCGACATTGAAGTCCCCTGTTGTGTCCACCGCGTAACCTTGCACGTTAGCCTGCCCATCCCCAGTCACATCAACTGCAATCGTGTCGGCGAGACCATCCCCGTTAGTGTCGTACTGCCCAACGACGGAAACGAAATTTACCTTCACTCTGTAATGTTGGTTATTCACCATGATAGTGTCCGGAGCCGGTTGCACCGCGCTGCTGCCCCAGCCAATGACAATCTTCGTGCCAGGTCTGCTGTGGAAACCGGTTCGGCGATTGTGGCGGGCCTCCCGCCGGGCGCCGGGACGGGTGAAGTTGCTGCCATGTTCACAGAGGGTGTAAGAAGGTGTTCACAAGGTGGTGGGTAAGTTATAGTAGCTTCACGTCCTTCATGGTGTACATACACGGGCTTACCTGTGACGGTGATTGTGCCCCCCGGCGCCGCGACGACCGGCGGCGCCACGACGACCGCCGCGGCCACCACGGCGAGGCATTGGGGGGTTAAGGGGGGATGGGGCTGTGGATGGACTGGGGGGGGAAGACTAGGGGGGCGACGATGACGGGGACAGATGCTTTATGACAAAACAGGTGGCGGCGACGAGAGGGCTGATCAGTGGACGACAGCCAAGACCAGCCAAGACGAATATTCTCTACTCTACAATATCCATTTCTCGCCGTCGCGCCCGCTCAACATCCACGCCCTGGAGGACGGTGCGCTGGTTTCCGGCTTATTGCTCACAACCGCACGGCACTCAGCTCATGGGCGAGCGAGGTGATGGAGGCGACAAAGGGTAAAGTTGATTAATTCGTTACTGGCTGGACAGCTGCGCTGAAGCTACCCACCTTCGCTCGGCATCTACGACTCCCCCTCGCTGCCGCTTGCGCCTCCTCTGCTACCATGTCGAGCGGCACTTTGGCGATCCACGACTCCGTCATCCAGTCAGGTTTCTCATCCACCCACCTCCACCACCCCGCCCGCACCCACTCCTTTACGTCCACCCTAATCTCCGTCCACATGTGCTCGTTGCACCCGATAACTTCTGACTTCTGCGCGTCGTCTACACCTTTAACAAAGAACTCCATCGCCCAGTCCTTCCCACGCTGCCTGCTCACGAACGTCCTCCTGAACCCCTTCTTTGCGAGCGACAGAAACAGGCTGAACACCAGCACCCATGCTCCACTTGCCGCCCCTACCAGCGTAAACTCCAATCTCCCCCCGCCACCAACCCAGACGCACGCAAAACTCGCCGCCAAAGCCAAGAACATGTTCGCAGTCCAGTACAAGCCGCCTTCCTCGGCAGGGTGACGAAACTGAATCACGCCCGTGAAATCTGTAATCGTCTTCACAATCACTCTTATCAGCAAACTCACAACTAGACCAACCGCGCCATAAACCGGGAACCAGTAATGGAAGTCGCCACGAGCCACCTTCACCCCCAGGTACAGCGCCATGTCCCCCGCCATGTAAATCACCAAGTATATCTTGTTCGCCTGCAACAGCATGGCCGCGCCGAAGCTCCGAATGAGCACCAGCAACGCGCTGTTCAACAGCATGCAGCCGAAGATTAAGGTACGGCTCGGGCCGTCTGGAATGTAGCCGTAGAAGGCGGGCGAGTGCTTCCTCATTACCGGGTCCACGTCGTAGTCGAAGCTCAAAGTCGCGCTGCTGAAACCCGTTGTCAGCGCACTCACAGCCACGCTTACAATCGTCGAGGTGGAGAGCAGCTTCGTATTCTTCAGCAGAACATACGATTGGAGCACGCACCCCGGTATGCTCTCGGCCACTATCTCGGTGCATCTCGAACACGTAAGCTCAGTCTTGGCATCTACCAATTGGTGCTCTTCCATCGCTCGGCCCGAGCACACACGAGCGCTTTCTACAGCGGGCTTCATCCCAGTCAACACGATCAAGATCTCTTTCGCCATCACCAACGGCTTCTTTCTGTTCTGCGCAAACACACAAAGCAACTGCAGCACCATACTCCCCGCCACCATCCCCAGCAAACTCCACCCGTACCCCCTCGTCTCCTCCTTCTCCATGTACCTTAAGAGCACGTAAATGTCGGTCGCCATGTCCAGTATGCTCAGCCCGGCGCCCATCGTCACGCGCATCTTGAGCCCCCACGACACCTCCCCCAACAGCCGCTTCGCCACGACGTTAAGCATCGGTCTGAAAAACGAGTGAAGCGAGTGTTAAAAGAGAAGGAGAGGGGAGAGAGGGGGATGATAAGCCGGGATACGTCGCATAATGGCTACAGAACTGCGCGACGCGCCAGTCTTGCCCCACACAGCTAGTTTCGCTTCGCTCTCCTAACCTGAACCACGCCTCCGTCCTGTCCAGCTCCGTCAGCGCATCATAGCGTCCAACCCACTCAGCAACACCGGCCTCAGCCGTCAAGTGGCCCGCCAGGGCCATCGCGAGCCCCCTACCGATCGTCTCGCCCTCCTTCAAGCTCACGCTGCACAGCTTGGACTTGACGTCGCCCGCCGGCTTCAATGTGCCCCGCACCACTCGCGCCATCATGCCCTCGAAGAAGTCGTACCTGCGATTGTGAGTAACTGGGCGCTAAACACACACACACCTCTGGCCCAGAACTTATAAGGCGGTGTGAACAAGGGGCAGCGTGTTTGATCGGCGCGTTTGATCGACGTGTTTGATCGGCGTGTTTGATGGCGTGTTTGATCGACGTTTTTGATAGGGTGATTTACTCGCTCGAGTTGATGAGAGTGCGTGCGAACGTTGATTTGAGGGGAACAGGGCAAGCGCGAGTAAAAGAGATGGCCTCTCCACGTTGGTGATGCATACGCTCACTTCGCTCGAGCACGTACTTGTCCGCAACTTCCTTGAGCCCCTTGAACTGCTTGAACAATACCTTCATGCCCGCACTCTGCTTATTCTCACTCTTCTTGAGGCGCTTCTTCGCTTTCGTCTTGATGCACATGGCCTCGCCCACCGCTCTGGCGTCGTCCGCGTCCCACTCTTCCAGCCCCCTCTGCGCCTGGAAGTACTCCCGGATTTGCGTAACCTTACTTAGGCTGGAGCCTATGTACCTGTTAAAGATGAAGCTCGGCACCCTGCCTCCGGCATCGGGATGAATGACGAACTCGATGGTCGTCTTCCTGGCGTTCTTCCTCCTAATTTTCATAGCGGTTGGGTATTTCCCTCGGACCACGCCATGAATCCCCCCAATCGATGATCTCCAGTCACGTAATGAGTTTCTCACTCCCCCGACAGGCCGATTGGCGCTCGTTTCTGTGCTCGTCACGAAGATGAAGCCGTCGCCCTGCTTCTTCCATACTATCCTGTACATGAACGCGCGGTCTGCAATGTACTCGTTGTCGGACTTTCTATGGTTGTAGATGACCATATTGTGGTCGTTGGAACGCTCCTCCACGCTCTTCTCTACGTCATCCTCGCGCCACGACGAGCGCCTCATGAAGTCCCACATAAACGCAAGCACCTCCTCCGGCGTTGCCCTCACAGTCGTTTTCGCTAGTCCCCATGCGTGATTGTCATTTGGCTTGAACGCTATCTCTGCTTTCATCAGCGGCGGCTTCATGTTCAACGCTTTTGCCGTCAGCGCTGCGAACTCTTCAAAGAGATATTCGCCGTCAATGCAAACAATTTGCTCTGCCGCCGAATATTCGTCCGCATGGTTCGCAATCATTTCGATGTTGACAGCCCTGTTCGCCCGGTCAATTTCGCTGGTTTGGTCAAAGCGCTCTCTCATCGAACTCAATAAAAGGAGCTGACCAACTCCCTGCCCGTTGACGACCACCTTGGGAATGAGCCCTCCGAGGTCAATCTGCTGCGTGTACGTAACCCGTGTCTGGGGCAACCCTCCATTTGGAGGCAACTCCTCGTACCTGATGGGAGAGGAACAAACGAGAGTGAGTACAGGTTGAGTTGTCAACGAGATACGCTCGCCTAGCTAGAGCACGTACTCATAAATAGCAAATGTCGTGCCCCGAATATAACTTGGGTTGCGAGGAAAGTCGTCGTTCTCCACGCTGCCGTAGACGACCGTGAGCGCTTTGCCCTGCCGCCTCCAGACCAGCGAAGTAAGGAACTCTCTCGGCTGGAAACCGGGAATCTTTAGGTCAACGACCACATGATACGTGCGGTTATGATCGTTGACCCTCGTGAGCGATCTCTCCAAGCTCCCCGCGGCCCTGACTTGTTCTCGACTCATTGCGTTCATCTGCAAGCGAGCGAAGCGGGTGTTAGAGGAGCGGGAAGATGACGAAAAGGACCGAGCGGGCGTGTTCAGTGCAGCGAAGCGAGCGTGAGTGCAAACGAGTGACGGGCGAGAGTTGATGGGAGAGGAAGGAGGGGGGGGGAGAGTACAGGGCGAAACATATAGCTCACTTCGCTCGAGCGTTTCCACAGTACTTATGCATTCGCTCGCGCAAGCGCGCTCTCGGGTTCTCACCTCCCAAGTCGCACATTCCCCCACGGTGACGTCGACCACTACACTCCCTCGCATGATGCCACTGCTTTCGTCGTCGATGAAGATCTTGCCCATCTTCACGTTGTGGTCGGGCGACTTGAGCTTCTCGAAGTCGTCCCACAGAAGCCAAGCCTTGGCTATGCCTTGGACTCGCTCAAAGAGAGCGCCTTCTTCAACCGTGTAAGTTTGCGGCTCCTTGATAGACGCCAACAGCTCATCCCGTCCAGCCTTGTCGATCTCGTCGTCTCGCTGGAACATTTCCCGCAGCTTCTCGGCAGAGTCTAATGTGTCGGCAATCTTGCCATTGATTAAGAAGACAGGAACGACTCCACCAGCGTCAACGTACTGCAAGAGTGTGATACTACAAGCGGCGTCGCCCAGTGGGGTTATCCGGACGAGTCCTCTAGCAATCCCGCGCACTAACCTCGACCTAAAACCGTAGTCAACTTCGATCGTGTTGTCGACCGACTCATGGACCCATAAGAAGTCGCCGTTCGCATCCTTGGTGCTGATAGCGCGGCACACGAACTCCCTGTTGTTCAAGGGGAACGGAAGCGTCTTGACGGTAGCGAACGTGTAATCGTGCTGCCCCCACCTTCCTGCAACTTTGCGAGCTGGATTGCTCTCCTCTTGAATACAACCGTAATGCCCCCCCGACTCCAAAATCAAGCGGGCTTTATTGCCCTCCTCCCGATTTACCTTCACTATTTCCCTGCTCATGTATGCCGCCATAGAGGCCAATGTCGTGAGCGCCGAGCAATCGATGACAGCAGTCGCCTTCCCGAGCGCGATCGGACGCTCGCCTGTTTTAGGCTTCGCGTATTTGACCCACATCTTAACGAGCGGGGAGGGTGACTCCAAGTCCTTCCACTCTCGTTCATCTTCTGCCTCCAAGGTTCGGCAGCCTTCGACGACGGCGGTCTGCTCGTCCGCAAGTTGGTCGAGAGGCGGTGGGCTGGGGAACACAGCCCTAATTTCAGCGTCGATGAGCCTTCCTTTGCGTTCGTACTTGTGCTGGATTCGTGCTAGTGTCTTCATCGTCGACAAGAGGCGTTTGTTCATCACGATGGCGGGTAGTAGGCCACCGAAGTTGGCTTGTTGAACCAGCGTGACTTGACAGACCCTGTCCGCGATCGGCATGATCCTGTAAAATCCTCTCGTGAACGCCCTCGTGGCCACGACGGCGCCGGGGTCGGACCCCAGGAGGGAAAGAACTTCCTTGGCAGCCGCGGAACTCTGGTCGTGATAATCCTCGAGCGACCTGAGCGCGAGGACGAAGGACGAGTCGGGCTCTTGAGCCCACGTCCAGAGGTTCGCGAACACGCGGTTGTCGAGCGCGCCAGGAAACTTGATCAGTCCAACGCCAAACTTGGTGCGCAGCGACTCAGTGAGAACCTCGGCACGCAGCAGGTCGCCGTTTTTAGCCACGTGGTCTTGGACGCGATTGTGAGCGTTGAACAGCCACAGCCAGGAGAGGACTCTGGCGGCAGAAGCGTCCACGGTGGCGACGGCCTTGCCCCAAGAGCCCCAGGGGGCGAGACCGGGTTTTTGAAAGTATTCAACCGAGTCTAGGACTGCCATGCACGTGTGAGAGCAAAGGGGGGGCATACACAAGTGCGAACAAAGGGGGGCCATACACGTGTGTGAGCAAAGGGGGGGCATACACGTGTGTGAACAAGGGGGCCCATACACGTGCGCGAGCAAAGGGGGGGCATACATGTGGGGAGAGGCAGCGCTCGTCAATAGTTCGTTCAGCGCAACCCGCTCACTCGCCGCTCGCTCTGAACAAACGTTCCGCCAATCGATGCGCTCGCTCTGAAGAGAGGGTTCGGGTTATATGACCACGCCCACCCTCGGTCCTCCTTACCAGTGTTGGGGAAGCGCTTCCATTGCCGAACGTTGCTGTGAGCGTCGTACGTGAGGGAAGTGTCAATGAGGTTGGACTCGTGGGGTTGTATGGGCGGGGAGTAGGGGATGGTGGACGAGAAGTGGGCGTACATGGCCGCGTCAACCTCGTCGTATCGAGCGTATTTAGTGTGGAGGGTGGGGAGGAGGTCGAGGAAGTGGTCGAGGATATTGGTGGCGGTGGCGACGGTTAGGCGGGGGGTTGTGGGTTTGGAGGATTTCGTCTTGGTGTTGGAGCTGGGGTTCAGAATCTTAGATTTCACGCTATTCATCGTAGACTTGATGGTATCAGTAGCGGCCTTGATGGTAGAGGCCTTGATGGTACCGACTACAGTGGAGGCGGAGGCGGTGGCTGGGGTGATCTAGAAAGAGAGAGATTTAGAGGAGACAATGCATGCACACGCCGCGTGAACAACGGGCTTCACACACGCCGTGTTATACAAAAGAGGCGCTCTGAATGCGCGGAGCCGCCAAGAACGCAAGGCTCGCCGGTCGCGCTGGACGAACGGCCCAGAACGCTCAATTCGATCGCCCATTTTCGCTTGCGGCCGGCTCCTCGCGCTCTTCCGCCTTCCGTGGAAACATCTCAGTTCTAGCGCTCGTCGCGCAATCGCTCTCGCCGCCTCTCACCCAGTTCGTTTTGGCGTTCTCCGGAACTTCCATTTCCGCTATAGGAGCGGCGCGCCGCTCCTTCTGCTGCTCTTCCACAGTGGCCAAGGGCTCGGACAGGGTCATGTTATGTTTAGGTGGCTGCTTGGGGGTGGTTGCGAGCAGGTTTATGAGAGTGCCTGATGTCGACATGGATGAGGTGTGCGGCGGACTGGAGACGGCAATGGTTAGCGAGAGGGTGACCTGTGTGGTGCCGAACGTTGAGGGTTCAAGCGTAATGCGGCCGGTGATGTCAGTGGGGGCCAGGGTCGGTGTTCGGGTTAGAGGTGAGTTGTTTAAGAAGGCAAGCGTTGTCTCTAACCGCTCGATGGTCTCTTGCCCCTTGGCAATCTTGGTCACGAGCTCGGCCGCCCTCAGGCTGTGCCCACCTCGCCCGCTCTCCTCCGCGTCGTCCACGGCATACTTGAGGTCGTGCAGCTCCAAATGCAGGGCTTCCAGCCGCCGCCGCACGTCGTCGGGGTTGACGGTGTTGATGGCGATTTCAGTTGCTGCGTCAGAGTTTGTCTTGGCGGGGGCAGTGGCGAGATGGAGCGAGAAGGCGAAGAGCGTCGTGATGGGCTTGCCGCTCGCTGTCTTGCCAGTCTGGAGCTGCTTTCGGAAGATGTGGTGGGGGGAGGAGGAGGAGTGGGAGGAGGAGGAGTGGGAGGAGGAGGAGTGGGAGGAGGAGGAGTGGGAGGAGGATGTGTGGGAGGAGGAGGAGGAGGGGACCTCGGAGTGGGATGTCAGGTCGGATACGGTCTCAGGCTCGTTGAGGAGTTGTGTGAGACGATCGACGAGGATGGCCTCGAGCGTGTGGGGAACAGTGTGGACCAGCGTGCAGCGAGATTTTCGCAGTAACCCTAACCCTGGCTGGGAGGGATGGGGGAGGAGGTCTGGGTGAGAAGAGGAGGCCATGGGGGGAGGGGGGATAAGGTTGTTTGTTGTCGATGAGGTGGTCTAAGGGGGGGGGGGAGAGCTCGAATAGGCGGGATTCAAGACCGGATCGGCCTCTAAACGGCTGCTGTGAACAATTCGACAAAGCTCCAGCTGCTTCTCAGTTCCAACCCGTTCAGCAGCGTTCAGGCTTCAGGCCCCAGAATTGCAACCGATTCTCAGTTCCAGAAATTGATGAGCCGTTTGATGAGAACAGTCAGCACCTACAGATCGCGTCTTATCTTACTACAAGCCGACCGAATTGAAGTTGAAGGCGTCCAACCCCGCCGGCAAGGCCTTCGAGCTGCCCCCTCCGCCCCCCATGCCCCCCTGCGCGACGTTAATATCCATAGTCTTGGGGCTGAACAGGCGTCCCTTCTTTTTCCTCGCCCCACCCTGGCTCTTGGTGCTGTCCGGTCCTCCCATGAGCTGGTACAGCTCCGCCGGGTCCATCCCCAGCTCGTCGCCATCATCCCCTTCCGTAGCCACCTCCTCAGCCGCCATGCCCGCCGCGAACGCCCAGTCCTCCTCGCTCAAGTTCACCAAGTTCATCTTCGGCGGCGCGTTGTTCCTGAAAGTGCCGCTACCCTGCTTCTCCAATCCCGGAGTCGCCTTGCTCACGTCCAGGCTATTCATCTGCAGCGCGAAATCGTACTGGTTAATATCCCCGACGTCCATTGCTGACGCCATGTTCATGTTCATTCCCGACGCCTGGGCATTCTCGGCCATCTTGCTAGCCTGGCTAGCACCCCTAGTGCCACCCCGGTTGCTCCCCCGCTTTCCACTGAAGTTGTTCCCGCTGCTTCCGGGTGGAGTGGCACCCCCCCTCTCCTGAATCTCCATCGCCTGCCTCTTCGCCTGCTCCACATTCACGTTGTTAGTCTTAATAGCCGCCGCCGCCACCACTCCCACCTTGCTCACAAGATCCGCCTGCTCCGCATCCACCCTCATCTGCTCCCTCTTCTCCCGAAGCGCGTTACTGCCCACGTAATTTGAGCAGTTCATGCACTTGCACTCCTGCAAGCACAGCATCCCCGTGAAGAAGCACTCGCAGTACTTCTTCAAGCACAAGCTCTTCTTGCAGTTGCACCCCGACGAGCTAGTCATCTGCGCCCTCTTCTCCGCCTTCGTGACCTTGTTAGTGAACGCATCCGGGTTGCGAATGAGCGCGGACTCGATCGCCGTCACTCTGGAAGTCTCGTACATGGTCAAGTTGTTGCACTCGAAGCAACCGCACTCGCCAGGCGTGCAGTAGACGTGCGCCGCGAAGCACTCGCAATAAAGTTTCAGACACTTGCTCTTCTTGCACTTGCACCGCCTGTCCTCCACGAGGTACGGGCTGCCGGGGTACTGGTTCGTCGCGATCTGAGGCGGGAAAGGGGGGTGAGCAGTATTTTTTTTGGGGGGGTATGTGTGTGAAAGGGGGGGGGGGGGAAGGGGCGGGGCGGGAATG
>Ga0307985_10002312_pt1 | contig 10669 bp, 4 predicted proteins | sample EllFjometageno80_FD_203155 | JGI IMG/M metagenome (GOLD analysis project Ga0307985, IMG submission 203155) | Marine microbial communities from Ellis Fjord, Antarctic Ocean - #80 | ecosystem: Environmental > Aquatic > Marine > Unclassified | place: Southern Ocean | collected 2014-10-09 | reverse complement strand
ACTGGAAATACCATGGGGCGTATGGATTTACCTACTCCAATAAGCATACAAGACTTGTACACCTATGATCTAATAACTGAAATGTATATTTATACTCAGATTATTGGAGATTTTTCAATATCATATCCGCTCATTTTAACACCAGAAGAATATAGAGACTTGATTCTTAATCAGCAAATGAAATCTTATTTCAAAGACAAGATTGATGCCGCTGATGGAAGAAAAGATGGCGCTGAAGAATTACAAAAAAACTTATTGCCAACTTTTTATGTAAATTCAGGATTTTTTGAATCTATTTTCGGCGGTAATGAAATTGAGATACTCCCGCAAGGTATGGTGGAGATTGATTTAGGTTTGTTATATACCAAACAAGATAATCCGGCATTTTCGCCAACAAACAGAAGTAATCTATCTTTTGATTTTGACCAAAGAATTAGTTTAAGTTTATTAGGTAAAATAGGTGAAAGGCTTCAAATTACTGCAAATTACGATACTCAATCAACATTTGATTTTCAAAATCAAATCAAATTAGAATATACGCCAACAGAAGATGATATCATTAGAAAAATTGAAGTTGGTAATATCAGTATGCCTTTAAATAGTTCTTTAATTCAAGGTGCTCAAAGTTTATTTGGTGTAAAAGGTGAGGTTCAGTTTGGAAAAACAACTATAACAGGGGTTTTTTCTGAACAAAAATCTGAAACAAGAACTGTGGTTGCAGAAGGTGGAGCTACTATAACAGATTTTGAGATTTTTGCTTTAGATTATGACGAAAATCGACACTTTTTCTTATCTCATTATTTTAGAGATAATTATGATAGAGTCTTAGCGCAATATCCTTTTATAAATACCAATATTCAAATTACAAGAACTGAAGTTTGGATTACAAATAGAACTAGTGCTACCGATAATGTTAGAAATATTGTTGCACTTCAAGATATTGGAGAGTCTAACCCTGATGATATAGGATTACTATTTCCTCCTGGAGGGTTTATAAATGTTCCAAGTAGATCATACCCTAATAATGGCAACAATAAGTTTAATCCACTAGGAATAGAAGGGAGTGTACCTTCTGATTTAACACCTGCAATAAGAGATATAGCAACTGTCCAATCAGGATTTAGTGGCGTGCAAGTTAGAGATGGTTTGGACTATGTATCACTTGAAAATGCAAGAAAATTAAACTCTGGAGAATATCAATTAGACAGACAATTAGGGTATATTTCTTTAAATCAACGTTTAAATAATGATGAAGTGTTAGCAGTTGCATTTCAATTTACTGTAAATGGTACTGTTTATCAAGTTGGTGAATTTTCAAACGGTGTTGATGCTTCAGGGGGAACCTTACCTGGTGGTGGTAATGAAGATCCTATAGAAGGAATATCGCAAAATTTAGTTGTTAAATTATTGAAAAGTAATATTACAAATGTCCAAGAGCCAATATGGAATTTAATGATGAAAAATATATATCCATTAGGAGCTTTTCAACTTGAACGAGAAGGTTTTAATTTAAATATATTATATACAGATCCTTCTCCTCAGAACTTTATAAACGCTGCTGAAGGAAGTGTTCAATTTCCTCCTTTAGCTTTGCCTGAAGATGTCCAAAACACAACATTACTTAGAGTATTTAATTTAGATCAATTAAATTTTAATGGAGATCCACAACAAGGGGGTGATGGTTTCTTTGACTTTGTTCCGGGAATTACTTTAGACACACAAAACGGACGGGTTATTTTCACTAATGTTGAGCCATTTGGTAGTCATTTATTTAAAAAATTAGAAGACCCTACTAATTCATCTGAAGACTACGAAAATCCAATAACATATAATGCCAACCAACATAAATATGTTTTCAATACTCTTTATACTACAACAAAGACGCAAGCAGAACAAGAAGAAAGTGATAAAAATAAGTTTCAATTAAAAGGAACTTACAAATCTACAGGTGCAGATGGAATACCTATAGGAGCATTTAATATTCCACAAGGATCAGTAACTGTTACAGCTGGAGGTAGAGTATTAGTTGAAGGAGTCGATTATACAGTTAATTATCAATTAGGAAGAGTACAAATATTAGATGCATCTTTATTGAATTCTAATACGCCTATATCTATTTCTACAGAAAACAACACTTTATTTGGACAGCAAACAAAAAGGTTTACAGGGGTAAATGTTGAGCATTTGTTTAGTGAAAAATTTCAAATGGGGGCAACCTTTTTAAATTTAAATGAAAGGCCATTAACCCAAAAATCATCGTTTGCTTCAGAACCAATAAACAATTCTATATTTGGTTTAAGTGCAAATTATTCAACTGAAGTACCATTTTTAACTCGATTAGTTAATAAACTTCCAAATATTGATACTGATGTTGAATCAGTCTTCTCATTGCGTGGGGAATTTGCATATTTATTTCCAGGAGCTCCTAAAGTATCTGATTTTAATGGAAAGACAACAGCTTATGTTGATGATTTTGAAGCTGCACAAACAAACTTCAATATTAGCTCACCCTTAACTTGGGGTTTATCAAGTGCTCCATTAGGTTTTGGTGGAGAACTAGGAAATGGAAATTTAGCAACTAATTATAAACGTGCAAAATTATCTTGGTATATAGTAGATCCAATTTTTTATAGCTCACAAAGGCCTGATGGAATAACAGTAGATGATATCTCTTCACCTTTTACAAGAAGAATATTTAGAGATGAGATATTTCCGAATCAGGATATTGTTGAAGGACAGACACAAGCTCTTTTTTCTTTAGATTTAGCCTTCTCTCCAGCAGAAAGAGGACCGTATAATTATAATCCTGCTACAAATGGAACTAATGAACTCTCAAATCCAGCATCTAATTTTGGAGGTATTATTAGGCCATTAACTACTACAGATTTTGAGCGATCAAATGTAGAATATATTCAGTTTTGGTTAATGGATCCTTTTATATACGATGAAAATGCAGGAAGTAACGGAGGAACTATTACGTTTAATCTTGGGAATATTTCTGAGGATGTTTTAAAAGATGGAAGAAAACAGTATGAAAATGGATTGCCTAAAGATACATCCACAACTAATACCATCCCAACTGATTTTGGTAAAGTTCCAACAAATCAATCCTTGATATATGTTTATGATACGCAGGGACAAGAACGTACAAATCAAGATATAGGATATGACGGTCTTAGTGATGGCGAAGAAGCTACAAAATTTCCTGATTTTGCTGGATTAGCAGATCCTTCGGGTGATAACTATGAGTATTTCTTGCAAGCTCAAGGAAATATTATAGAACGTTATAAAAAGTATAATGGAACTCAAGGGAATTCACCGGAAGTAATTACAAACACCAATAGAGGCTCAACTTCGCTTCCAGATGTTGAGGATATAAACCGTGACAATAGCATGAACACAATTAATAGCTATTTTGAATATAAGATTCCTATTGTCCCTGGAATGGATGCTAACAATAGTGATTATATAACAGATACTAAAGAAATAAATGTTACGCTGCAAAATAATGAAGTAATTCCTGTAAGATGGGTCCAATTTAAAGTGCCTATTAATACTCCAACTCCACTTACAACTAATCCTACAGATTTTAGATCTATTCGTTTTATGAGAATGTTTCTTTCAGGTTTTGAACAAGATATAATATTACGATTTGGAACCTTAGATCTAATTCGAGGCGATTATAGAAAATATCAACTTCCATTAGATGCAAATGCACAAGATCCAGTAAACAGTACTACAACTTTTGAAAACTATACGGTTAGTATTGAAGAGAATGAAAATAGATTACCAATACCTTATGTTCTGCCACCAGGTGTTTATAGAGAACAATTAAATAATAATAACAACATCATTCGTGAAAACGAACAATCTATATCATTAAAAGTTACTGAATTAGATAAAGATGATGGTAGAGCTGTCTATAAAAACTTTAATGTTGACATGAGGCAATATAAGAATTTAGAGATGTTCATTCATAACGAATCTATTGAAACTGAAACAATGCTATCAGATGGAGATATGGTTGCTTTTATAAGATTAGGGAATGATTTATCTCAGAATTATTATGAAGTTCAAATTCCGTTAAATCCTACCTCTTTTGGAAGTACTTCACCTGAAGAAATTTGGCCTATAGAAAACAGGCTTCTTTTACCATTTGAGTTATTACAACAAGTAAAAACACTTAGTTTAGGAGATCCGAATAATAATCCTAATGAAGCTTCTTATTATATGCAGTCTGAATTAAATCCAGATTTTTCTGGACCAGAAAATGAGCTTCGAATTGGTATTAAGGGGAATCCGAGTTTTGGTAATGTACGAACAATCATGATTGGTGTTAGGAATAACACAACTAATAAAATATCTGGAGAAACTTGGTTTGACGAACTTCGAATGACAGAGCTAGATAACGATGGAGGATGGGCTGCTGTCGCAAGTATGGATGTGAATTTAGCAGATTTCGCAACGGTAAGTGCTTCAGGAAGTAAAAGTACTGTTGGATTTGGATCAATTGAGCAAGGGCCAAGCCAAAGAAGCCTAGATGATACTAAAGAATATGGAGTGGTTACTAATTTTAATTTAGGTCAATTATTACCTCAAAAATGGGGAATTCAATTACCATTTAACTATGGTCGTTCGGAAGAATTAATTACACCAAAATATGATGAGGAGTTCCAAGATATTGAACTTCAAACTAGATTAGACAATGCAGAAAACACTACTAGACGTGATCAAATTAAAGAACAATCTGAAGATTATACAAAAAGACAAAGTGTTAATTTTATAGGAGTTCGAAAAAATAGAGTTGGAAATGCAAAGCCTAAAGTATATGATGTTGAAAATTTTACCTTTTCATATTCTTATAATCAAGTGGATCATAGAAATTTTGAAATAGAAAGGTCTTTAGATCAAAATGTAAGATTAGGAGGAACATATAATTACAATTTCGAACCAAAAATAGTAGAGCCTTTTAAAAAGAATGATTCTATTTTTAGAAGTAAATATTGGCAGTTATTAAAAGATTTCAATTTCAATTATTTACCTTCTAATATTACCGTAGGATCAAATTATGTTCGACAATACAATGAGCAAAAATTTCGAGAGCTTAATTTACCAGCAGGTAATATTGGAATACCTACTTTATATCAGCGTAATTTCTTATTTGATTGGCAATACACAATTAATTACAATTTAACAAAATCGTTAAGATTTAATTTTACATCTACAAACAATCGTACTGTTAAAAATTATATTGACATATTTGGGAATACTGATGATTCTATAAATGTATGGGACGGGTTTTTTGATGTTGGTGACCCAAATCAACATTCCCAATCACTTCAGTTAAATTATGATATACCTTTTAATAAAGTTCCGTTCTTAAAATTTATAAGAGCAACTTATTCTTATACTGGAGATTTTCAATGGCAAAAAAGTAGTGACTTATTCTTAGATATTCCAATTGTTCTTGAAGATGGAACAACCAAATACTATAATTTGGGAAACTCCGTACAAAATGCACAAACCCATCGGATCAATTCAAGTTTAGATATGAAAACGCTTTACCGTTATATAGGTTTGACAAAAAGAACAAAAAGTAAAAAGGTTATATCATCAGGAGAAAATCCTAATGGTAGAGGTAAAGATTCAAATAGTGACAATGGTAAAGGGGATAAAAACTCTAGAAAAATAAATAAAGAAGAAACTAAATCAGGAATTGCAAAAAAATCTGGTAATAATAAAAATGGAGCAGGTGGAGTTGAATTTTCAAATACCCTATCAACTGGAGAAAAATCTATAAATGTTTTAATTGATTTGGTGACAATGGTCAAAAAAATACAATTAAATTATCAAGAAAATAATGGTGTGTTCTTGCCAGGATATATACCATCTGTTGGTTTTGCTGGAACTTTTAAACCTACTGCTGGATTTACATTTGGTAGTCAAGCTGAAATTAGACATTTAGCTGCTCGTAATGGTTGGTTAACATTATACCCAGAATTTAACGAACAGTATACCGAAGTAGAATCAAAACAATTAGATATTCAAGCTAATTTAGTGCCCATACAAGATTTAAAAATTGACGTTACAGCAAGTAGAATTTATTCAGAAAGTTATTCAGAAAATTATATTATAGAAAACGATTTATATCGTTCGTTAACTCCTAATACATTTGGGAATTTTAATATTTCTACTATAATGATTAAAACTGCTTTTTCTACTAGTGATGAAACTACTTCCCAACCATTTGAAGATTTTAGTGATAATAGATTAATTATAGCTAAAAGGTTAGCCGAAGAACATTATGGAACTGCTAACTACCCAGTAGATACTGAAACAGGTTATCCTATTGGATTTGGCAGTAAAAGCCAAGATGTTATATTGCCAGCATTTTTATCTGCTTATAAAGGGAGTGATCCAGAAAAGGAAAGCACAGGAATATTTAGAGATATTCCGATACCAAATTGGAATCTAAAATATACAGGTTTAATGAAAATAGCTTGGTTTAAAAAATACTTTAAACGATTCTCATTGCAGCATGGATATAGAGCTGGGTATACCATCAATCAATTTAGATCTAACTTAGATTATGATTCAAATAACCCTGATGATACTAATCAATCTGGAAACTTTAAAAGTATTACTCTTTTAACTAATGTTAATTTAATTGAACAATTTTCTCCTTTAATTAGAGTAGATTTTGAAATGAAAAACTCAATTAATATTTTATTTGAACTTAGAAAAGATAGAGCACTATCGTTTAGTTTTGCAAATAATTTATTAACTGAAATTCAAGGAAATGAGATTATAATAGGAGCGGGTTATAGGGTTAAGGATTTGCGTATTGGCACTAATTTTGGTGGAAAGAAACAAATTCTTAAAAGTGATTTAAACTTTAAAATAGATCTTTCACGAAGAGATAACAAAACAATTATTAGATATTTAGATATTTCCAATAATCAAACTACCGCTGGACAAACAATTTATGGAGCACAATTGTCAATAGATTATGCTTTAAGTAAAAATTTAACAGCATTATTTTATTATGATCATTCGTTTTCTGAATATGCTATTTCAACTGCATTTCCTCAGACAACAATTAGAACAGGATTTACGCTTAGATATAACTTTGGAAATTAACAAATTAGATTAATTATTATGAATATACCTTCAAATTTAAAATACACAAAAGACCATGAATGGATAAGTATTGATGGTGATATAGCTACAGTAGGAATTACCGATTTTGCTCAAGGTGAATTAGGAGATATTGTATACGTAGAAGTAGAAACTCTTGATGAAACTCTAGACAAAGACGAAGTTTTTGGAACCGTAGAAGCAGTTAAAACTGTTTCAGATTTATTTATTCCTCTTTCTGGTGAAATTGTTGAGTTTAACGATAGTTTAGAAACAGAACCTGAAAAAGTAAATTCAGATGCTTTTGGGGAAGGATGGATGATTAAAATTAAGATTTCAAACCCAGACGAAATTAATGAATTGTTAGATGATGAGGCTTATAAAGAAATTGTGGGAGTTTAAACATCTTCTAAGTATTTGTTTAGTTTATACGGCATTAATAACAGTTGCTTTTTTATATCCTTTAAAGGGAACAACTACAATTAATTTCATTATACCAATAGATAAATTAATTCATGTTTTAATGTATCTTTCCTTATCGTTTTTATGGATAAGTTATTCTAGTAAGGTTACCAATTATAAAAAAACAGTGACCATTATTATTATGGTAATATTATTATGTTTTTTTTATGGCATAATAATTGAAATAGTTCAAGAACTCTTTATTCCTTTTAGAAATTCGGAGTTATTTGATGTTTTAGCAAATATGATAGGTGCAATTTTAGGAGCATTATTATTTTGGAATGTTAAAAACAGAATTAAATCCTGAAAGCTTTTATTTACTGAAGAAATTATATATTTTAGCAACAATATAAATACATATTTATGGAGCCAAAGAAAAACCCAAAATCAGATCTGAATCGCAGGAGTATGATATTTTTCCAATTAGGAATGATATTAATACTTTTTATCACGTGGAGTGCTATTGAAAATAAAACGTACGACAAATCTCAAATAACTCAAGACATGTTAAATTTAGGCGATGAGTTAGAAGAAGATATTCCAATTACAGATCAAAATATACCACCACCACCTCCACCACCTCCACCACCAGCACCTGAAGTGATTGAGGTAATTGAAGATGACGATGATATTGAAGAAACAATTATTGAATCTGCTGAGGTAAATCAAGAAGAGGAAATTGTAGAAATTGACGACATTGAAGAAGCAGAAGAAGAAATTGATGATGTTCCTTTTTCTGTAATTGAAAATGTACCTATTTATCCTGGCTGTGAAAATAAAAAGAATAATGCCGAGAAGAAAAAATGTATGTCTGACAAAGTTCAAAAATTTGTTCAGAAAAAATTTAACACCGATTTAGCAGGAGATTTAGGTTTAGAAGGGAGACAACGTATTTCTGTTCAATTTAAAATTGATAAATATGGTAACGTAGTAAATGTCCGTGCGCGTGCACCGCATCCAAAATTGGAACAAGAAGCTGTGAAAGTTGTTAAGGCATTACCAAAAATGATTCCTGGAAAACAAAGAGGTAAAGCAGTTGGCGTATTATATTCATTACCTATCTTATTTCAAGTAGAGAATTAAATTATATAAATATCTTATTTCTTAATCCCGTTTCGAAACGGGATTTTTTTTGGTAACATTATTTCAGTTGATTTTTTATCTTATCCTTAGTCTTTTTCAGGTTTATTTAATTATGTAAACAAAATTTAAGATAATTGAAAAGGATCAAGCTTTTATCAATATGAAATACTTAGCCGAAATTTCGATGGTTACTTACACTATCGATGAACCAATTACAGAATTTTAAAAAAGAATGTTCCTAAGGTTATTAATTTAAAAGTAAATACAGAACCGTTTAAAGAAATCAAAGAACGTGGGTTAATTTAGGTATTCGAACCGATTTGTTTAATTAGAAAAATTATTTTTAACGTTAAAATTTAAAAGGGATAAGATGTTGCTTTTACTTCTTTCTGTTATTTTTTTCAAGAATTATTTTTGCAATTTCATTATAAACGGAAGTGATGAATATTTCTCTAGTAATAGGACCATCACCATACCCTTGTGCATCCTGAATTTTAGTTATACTTTTATTGGCTAATATTTCTTCTAAAGTTTCACCATTTTCTATTAATGAATACATCCACTTATAGAGTCTTGTTAATGTATTATTTTGACTAAGTAATTCAATTGGTCCAATTAATAAATCTCCTTGACCTGGTACAATTTTAGTGTTTTCATTTGTAAGACTATAAAGTTTAGAAAGTGCATTTGATATATCATCATAACTCTTTCCTTTTTCAGCATTAATTTCCGGATATTTTTTATTTGAAAAAATCGATCCAGTAAACAACACATTTTTTTGGGTTAAGTAAACAGCAGAATTACCTACATCATTTAAAGAAATTACCTCTATTTTTTTAGTTTCAAAATTTAATACTAATTGATTATTGAAACCTAAGTCAGGCTTAAAATTAGGTAAAGAAAAATCTTTTGTACCTGGCTTACTTTTTGTTATGTAATTTTGAGCCAAAAATAAAGACCCATCTTTTCTTAATTTACTAATTATTTTTTTATTTTTTATAGTATTTGAAGTAGTTATTAAATAGTTAATTGATAATTTTTTATCTAATCTATTAACTGTTTTTAAACTTTGAGTCATTTCTTCTTCGTTTTGAGTATCTATTAAAATAACTCCTTTTTTTGTTAAAATAACACCCATATTTTCTTCAACACCATTTAAAAAATACACATCTGTTGTAACTTTTACCAATTTGGTATTACCAGAATAATTATCATATGCATCTGATAAATTACCAATTGATGTGTTAATATTACCTGCATCTGCTCTTCTCTTTTCCCTTTGTTCTTTTGTGTCTGAGGTATTTGGAGGTATTTGGGCATTTGCAATTAATCCAACAAATAATAAAAAAGTAGTAAAAAATATTTTAGTTCGCATTTTTGTTTTTTTTAATTAGCTGTAAAATTACTAAAATTAAGCTTATTATTATAGAAGAAAATCTTAAAATAATTGTAAAGGTATAAGAGGTATTCTATATTTGCAGAATTAAAAAAAAACAATTGCCAATTTCGAATTCATATCCAAAAAAAATTTCTTTTTATAAAAATTTCCTCGAAATAACCAAGGTTAGATTATCGGTGAGTGTTTTATTTTCATCAATAGCAGGTTATCTTTTAGGAGCTGATGTTGTTGATTTTACTGAATTAATTCTCTTATGTATTGGAGGTTATGCAATGGTAGGAGCATCCAATGTATATAATCAAATTATAGAAAGAGATTTGGATGCTTTAATGAAGCGTACCGAAAACAGACCTATACCTTCAGGGAGAATGAGTGTAAATACTGCTTTTACAATTGCTGTGGTTTTAACAGTCATTGGAATAGTTTCATTATACATCATTAATCCAATTACAGCAATGTTTGGAGCGATTTCTATATTTATGTATGTGAGCTTATATACACCCTTAAAAACAAAAACATCACTATCCGTATTTGTTGGAGCATTTCCAGGAGCAATACCTTTTATGTTAGGTTGGATTGCTGCAACCA
>Ga0307985_10002307_pt1 | contig 10680 bp, 12 predicted proteins | sample EllFjometageno80_FD_203155 | JGI IMG/M metagenome (GOLD analysis project Ga0307985, IMG submission 203155) | Marine microbial communities from Ellis Fjord, Antarctic Ocean - #80 | ecosystem: Environmental > Aquatic > Marine > Unclassified | place: Southern Ocean | collected 2014-10-09 | reverse complement strand
GGAAGGGAGGAAGGGAGGAAGGGAGGAAGGGAGGAAGGGAGGAAGGGAGGAAGGGAGGAAGGGAGGAAGGGAGGAAGGGAGGAAGGGAGGGGAACGCCAAGGAGAAGAAGGGCGGCTGCGTGGCTGGAGAGAGTTCACTGAATTCGGGTTCAATGCTTCAAAATCTCCAACTGACTTCTGCAACGCGTTCTGCGTTCTACTCTGTGCAACTACCCTACATGAGGTTCTGGAGAGCATCAATCTCATCCAGCTTCTTGTCGGAGAACAGAGCGAGATCGCGATCGAGGTCATGCGCATCCTCTAGCTCCTCGGCCAGCTCGTTCTTCCCCCTCTTCACCGTCTTGAGGACAACGGAGCTTGCGTCGAGCGCGGCGCTGACGAGGGCAACGGCGGACACCTTGGCCGGGGGCGGCGCGATACCAGCCGTGTCATGGCGCGTCAGGTCGACGAAACCAGCCGCCGTGTGGAGCGCTAGCTTCGTCAGCAGGTCGGCGACCTTAGCAGCGAGGGACTTGTTGAGGGCGAGGAGGGACTTGTTGTGGGCGCGGGAGGAAGCGAGGGCGGTGCTGGCGGTGGCAAGATGGGCCTTGAGGACACGCACGCTCGTCTCCACCGGCGGAAGGGCCGGCCGAGACGCCTTCTTCGTTTTTCGTCGTCGTCGCTGTCCTCAAGCGTCCGCTTCGGGTTGGGCTTCTGCGGCCCGTCGCACGCGTGGATCTCGCCGCCCTGCCTGCGGTGCTGCTTGCAGAACTTGAGGGAAGGGAGCGGCGTGTACCTCTTGCACGGCGAATTCTAGCTGAAGTTCATTCCCTTGCACTCGCGACGGTTAGAGCACGTGTGCTGGTTATACGTGGTCACACCGCCCAGTTCCAGAACACACGCACTACACGGTCTCGCCCACCTCCCCAAACTCGTCGTCCTCGGCAGAGCTGCGCGCCACGTCGCTGTCGTCCACCGCGCTGTCATCGAAGAGCTCGAGCGACACGGCCCCGAGGCTGTCGCCGTTCAACGAGGACGCCGAGAAGGGCGTGCCGGGAGTCTTGACGAGCAGGAACGCCTTCTTGGAGAACTCCCTTTCGGCCACGTCCTGGGGGTTGGCCATGGCGGAACCAGCCGAGTGAGCGTCAATGTCCGTTTGCATGGGCGGGGAGTTCGTGAGGAGCACCTTCTCGGCGGCCTTCTTGCCTGCGTCCGACATGCCAGACGCCACGGCCAGGAGCGAGGACGAGGCGAGGTTGATGTTGTCTTGGGGCATCGCCAGCGGCTGGGGTTCTAGAGTGCCAAGGAACCTCCCCGCGGTCTTGTGAGGAGCTGTCACGGCGCAGAAAGGGAGTGGCTAACGGCAGTGGCTGCGGGGTTGGTTTAGCGAAGCGTGGCGCACTCTGCTCTATTCAAATTGCGTTGTGTTGGCCAACATTTCTCGTTTCCATTTCTCTCTCACACTCCTCGAGCCTGGCCGCCGCAACCTCTTCATCTCTCGCCCACTCGTCGACCCCCACACCGCCACCTCCATCTCCTCAACCCCCACCACCCCCGACCCCCACCCACCCCACCCCTGCCACCCCCAAACCTCTCGGCCCCTCTAGCCTCCTGCCGCCACTCTCCCCACCATGTCTGGCGGCTGGAACAACTTCATGAACGGCACGAAGAATCGAACCTTCCTGCCCTCCAGTGCCGCCGCCCGGCCCAAATCCTCCACCTCCTCCTCCTATTCGAAAAAGCCCTCTAACCCCAACCCCAAGCCCTCCTCCACCTCCAAACAGCCGTGGACCAACAAGAACTCGCACAACCTGCCCGCCCCCCACGCCCCCTTCGACCCTGTCCTCTTCGAGTCGAAGCTCCAAGACGTCCCCGCCCCCTCCTCGCGCACCACCGCCCAATTCCTGGGCTTCACCACCGCCATCTACGACACCGACCCCTCCCTTCGCCTCCTCAACCCTCAGCAGCGCTCCATCGTAACCGCCGTAATCTTCGGCCAGCAGTCCTGCTTCTTCACCGGTCCCGCCGGCACTGGCAAGACGAAGGTCCTCTCCGCCATCTCCCGCCTCAACGCGCTGGCGATCCGGCCCCGAAAAATCGTAGTCACGGCAACCACTGGTATCGCAGCGTGCGCGATCTCGGGCACGACTGTGCACGCGTTCGCGGGCGTAGGGCTGGGGAACGATGGCACCGCGAAGATGGAGAAGCACGTCATGGGGAACGAGTTCACGAAGAAGCGGTGGAGGAGTACGGATGTGCTGATTATTGACGAGGTCAGCATGATGGAGGGGGGTTTTTTGGACAAGCTGGACGCGATTGGGAGGAGGACGAGGGGCAAGGTAAGGCCAAAACGCGCAAAAAAGCGGCCCGAAACGCGCGGCGAGTGGCTCAAAACTCGCTACCAGCAGTGCGTTTTTGCGCGACTCGCTCACGAATAGCGCGTTTTGAAACGCGCTTTAGCTCAAAACGCTAGCGAGCCGCGAGACTCTGGACGCACTTTCCGCCAAACGACCCGCCTGCGAACACCCGCTCCCGAGGAGTTACAGCGATTTTACTGCTCTAACCCAACCCAACCCAACCGCCCCCCAGACCCACCTGCCGTTCGGCGGCATGCAGCTCGTGCTCTGTGGCGACTTCTTCCAGCTGCCGCCGGTGAGCCTGTTGTCGGGCTTCGCGTTCGAGGCCAAGTGCTGGAACGAAAACATTAAGAAGAGCGTGCTCCTCACGCACGTGTACCGGCAGGGCGGCGATCCGCAGCTGATTGATGTATTGAGCGAGGCGAGGTGAGGCGAGCGAGAACAGAGCGACTGCTCAAAGGCTCGTTCTGGCGCGACCCCCCCCCCTCCCCCCTCTCACACACTCGCTTCGCTCGTACACCCACAGGGTGGGTGCGTTGAGCGACAAGAGCCGCGCAATTCTCCAAAATCACGTCGACCACCCTCCGCCTCCCCCGCCCACCGACGAGGACGACTGCGCCGCCCACAAGGACCTGTCGCCGCTCATGTCGAGCCTGAACCCGCCGCAGGCGCAGGTGAAGTCCGCGCCGATGTTGTACACAAGGTTGGAGTGCAAGAACGTGGACGTGGACTCGCAGAATGCGAGGGAGTTGAACAAGCTGGGGGGGCAGCAGCACGAGTACCAGGTGAGTCGCTCACTTTTCGCGCGCAGCCCCCTTCGTTCACGTGTGTGTGTGCCCCCCTCACACAACCCTAACCCCCCACAGGCCCACGATTTCACCCTGACGGACTTCCACAAGGGCAACCTAAAACACAATCCCGCGTCGGAGGTGCTCAAGCTCAAGCAGAGCGCGCAGGTCATGCTGCTCAAGAACATCGACCCGGACGCGCAGCTGGTGAACGGCGCTCGGGGGGTGGTCGTCGGTTTCACCGAAGCGGCTGCCCACAAGACGCTCAACCCGGACTTTACAATGCCCAGGTCGTGGCCCGACAACGCGATGCTCCCGATTGTTCAGTTTGCGGCCATGGGCGAGAAGGCTGGCGGGCTGGGAGCGAGGAGAGTCATCACGCCGGAGAGTTGGGAGAACAAGGTGAGCCTGACCCCTTTGTCCACACACATCTGTGGTGCGCGCCTTCTTCCTTAGTTCACACTCCTCCTTTGTTCACACATGTGTATGCCGCAGGTGGAGGACACGGTGGTGGCGAGTCGGCAGCAGATTCCCCTCCGCCTGGCTTGGGCGCTCTCCGTGCACAAGTCCCAGGGAATGACGATCCCCCTCCTCGAGGTGGGGCTGAAGGGCGTGTTCGAGTACGGGCAGGGCTATGTCGCGCTGTCGCGCGCGACGCAGCTCTCCACGATGCGGTTGAGGGACTTCGACGCCAACTCGTTCAGGGCCCACCCCACCGTGGTGAAGTTTTACAACGTGCTGGAGAAGGTGCAACTGGCTCGCTCCTCGAAAGCTCCCCCCACCCCACCTTCCTCACCCCACTTTGCGAAAACCACCACCGTCACCTCTCCCGCCAGCAGCGTGATCAGCAACTCGTACAGCGGGTCGCACAAGAGACAGCTCGACAACGCGGGTTCCGCTGGCGGCGGCCTCTTCAAGAAGAACAAGGTCGTCCTCAAGCCGCCCAGGCCGCCGGAACGGAGGTCCAGCCTCGGGCAGAAGTTCGTGCAGCCGAAGAAGAGCGCGGCGAGCGCGCCTGCAGCCACGAAGAGCGGTGCGGGGGGGGGGTTGACCGAGGAGCAGAAGAGGAAGATGGAGGAGAACCGGAGGAAGGCGGTGGAGAAGCAGAAGATGAGGCAGCAGCAGCAGCAGCAGCAGCAGCAGCCGTGAAGGAGGATTGTAAGTGATAGTACCATGTTGTTAGCATTAGCAGGTGCGTAGAGTGAGTGCAAATCGTGCGTCTGCGTTTGAACCGGCGATGGATTTCCAGGTTTTTCTTGGTCAAAAGCTGTGAACGAATAGGTATACCTTGACGGGTCCTGACCGAGAATTGCTGAAGGGAGGGGGGAGGCAGCTACACGATCGCACCATGCGCAGCGAAGAAGCGCCCCGAAAGAAGGTTAAGCCAACTATATCTACTGAAGCTAAAAGTGCCATCAATCCAGCAGCGGACCCCACCAGTCCCACCTCCATCGGCCGCTGTACGTCCACCGCCCCGTCAGTAATCGATGCCGCAATCGCCCTCGCCATACAGTCCCGTTCCCCCCTCCACATTCCCTCTTTCAACCTCCAACCTCCCCAACTCCCCTTCTCCTCCTACCTCTCAACAATCCTCTCCTCCCATCAATCCACTCCAACCCTCACTTTGAATCCTCCCTCCTCCCCCTCGATTCGCCTCGACTACCCGCTCGCCCCAACAACATCTTCCTCCACCATCCTAACCAGCCTTGACCTTCCTCCCCAAACCGAGATCCATCTCGCCCAAATCCCCCTCCACACCCTCACCCCCCTGCACCCCCGCCCTCTCCCCTCCCCCTCTCCCTCCTACCAAGCCTGGGCCTCCCTCACACCCACGACATCGCTGCCTCACTACGACTCCCGCGACAACCTTCTCCTGCTGCATGCCGGCGAGAAGATCGTGACGTTGTACCCAGGGGGTCGGGGCGTAACGGTCAATGACGTGTGGGACGTCTTCTCGAATCATTGTGTGAACGAGGAGAGCGATGAACAATACACCATAACGATGAGGCCGGGGGAAGCGTTGATCATACCTAGTTACACGCCGCACTCGGTCGTCAGCACAACCCAGACAGTGGCTGTTAACGCGTGGTTTGACGGAGAGTCGGGGGGAGTTTGGGAGCTTGAGGGGAGGGAGAAGAAGGATCGTGCATGGAGGGAAAGGTGGCGAACTTTTTTGGCACCCGGGGTGACCGTGGACCCCTCGTCCATCGAGGGCTGGATTGATGGATGCGAGGTACGCGATCTGGGCCGGTCATTTGTGCCTTGGAGCGAGCGAAAGAGCTTTCTGAGCCGACCTTCGACGCAGCTGGCTCGTGAATAGCGCATTCTGAGCCTATATTTCAGCGCTCACAGATTGGAGCGCCACCTTTGCTCACACTGAGTGTGTGCATCTCATTGACTCACCCCCACGCTTGCTTCGCTCGCTCAGGTGGGCAAGATTCAGGAGTGGCTTAATACCCTCTCACCCCATACTATTGTCGACGAGCTAAAAAAGCTTTCGCAGGCCAGGGTGTTGAAGATGACCGAAATTTGGGATGGGGAGACCACGGACTCGCCGCTGTTTCACGAGACGGTTTTCGAGAGAGCAGGCCCCGGACTCGGCGATCTGCTGACTGGAGTTTGCAATAGCGCGCGACGTGAGCTTTACGAAAGCACAACACCCGACTCGTGAGCAGGCCCCGGACTCGGCGACTGCTGACTAAAGCGCGGCTCGCAAACAGCGCAGTTTGAGCCGGTCGTTCAGCGCAGCGCGTTCTGAGCCGCTCAAGAAGGAGCCCGCTTGTTTTCAGCTATTCACAACTCGTGAACAGCGCGTTTTGACCTCGCCGTGAAGTGGGCCGCACGGCGCACCGCTTTAGGCTATTCCGCGAGGAGAAGTATGGCGAGCTGGTCGACCTCCTCTGTCACGAGATCAGACGCACAGAGCCGCCCGAGTTCAAGGCGAGCGAGTGCCTTTAACCAGGTTGACAGAGGATCCACTGCGGTCGTCGGCTCCTTCCCGACCGACTACACTGCGCATGGGGGAGGGGGGAACGTGGTGAGCAACACACACTTCGCGCTCTCAATGGCTGCCTTCTACCGGTACGGTCTGCCTCCGGCACTCCTCGAACCGTTTGTCGGCAAGCACAAGTGCGCGAACGGCAAGCTCCTGGATGAGTACGGTGACAACCTCATCCTCAGCAACATGGCGGGGGACGGGTGGAGGAAGCGACACGACGTGTTCAAGTGGGGGAAGGCAGCGTTCGGTAGGCGCAGAAGCGCGGATGCGGCCAACCGGGAGGCATACGAAGAGTACAGCGGGCAGTAAAGCTCAGACGACGGCGGCCACGCAGGTGGCAGGTCGCGCACCTAAGCGCCGCTGCGGCGGGTGCAGGGGAGCGCGGCGGTGCGATTGGAACCCCAGTCGCCGTACAGGAGGAGGTAGAGTACGGTCTCGTGTCGTTGAATAACTTTTAATTAATGGCACGCGTTCAGACTGGGGGAAAAGTACCTTTCATTTACGATATGCGTACAGCCACTCCAAATACAATTAAACAGTTGTCAAATTAGTCACATAGATCGACTAAGATTAAAAAAAATCGTTGAAACTCATATGGACATCAATAACATCTATAAATAGGTAAGAATTAATTTCATAATATTTTGTTCGTTAATCACAGATGCTGTTTCCTGCCATATTTGAGTAATTAAGTATATGCTATACAAGTAAAACATCTCTAACTGCTTATCTTCACCGACTTTGATTCAACGCGCATGGCCTCGCTAACACTCGCCCCACCCTCCGCAGAGTTCAGGACCGCACTTCCCTTACACAAGGGGCATCTTGTTGGCAATCGGGGCCCACCCACCACCTCTAGTTCGATTTTGTGAGTTATCCCATTTTGGCTTCACCACCACCCAACCCCCCACAACACTCTTCTTAACCGGACAGGGACTTAGTGTTAAGCATTGCGCGTCCCTTAGAGTCGCCCCAGCTGTTCACCCCCGCCCAAGAAGGAACTAGCACCCCACGTCAGTGGGCAAGTTTAGTTGTCGGGTTGCAAACAGACTCAACGTTTCATCGGAAAGGGCATCCCGGAAAGACCATTTTACCACCACCGGACACCCAATCAATCAATGATGAACATGTCACGGGACCTAGCGTTCCAACACGCGAGAGGACTAACGGAACCCAAGATCGAGGAGGAGATCTCACGGTTAATCAGGGATAGAACAGCCGCCGCCGCTACGGCAGGAAACCTGGACTCCTCTAGACTAAAAAATCGTCTCAGTCCTCACAAACGACGGCCACCACAGCATCCTGAACGGCAACTCAGTGATCGAACGGAAAGCTACTCGAGGCGGCACAGGGCGCAGTGCAGTGGGGACTCAACTCAACCCCCCATCAGCGCCCCCGTCTCCTACATGCCCGAAAGGGAGAGACTCGACGTAAGCAAAAACCTCGGTTCGTACTTAAGGTACCACACCGTCACCGCTGCGAGGGAGAAGAGAGGCCAGCGACAGAGGGCGGAGAGGGAGTCGAGGAGGAAGCGGGGGAGGAGGAGGAGGGAGGAGAGGGAGAGGTTCTCTTCGATGAATATTGGCCAGCCGGCGAGCAGGTATTCGCGGGCGCATTGGGAGTATTCGAGGTACCTACGAGCGCCATACACACGTGTGAACAAGGGGGAAGACGGTGTGAACAAGGGAGGCACAAACACGGTATTGTGCGCCTCAAAAAGGCGCCAGGATAAAAACGAGAGCGCGAGCGTGGTTTGGCAATATTCATTGATACGCTCATGATGCAAGTAGAATTTGGTTCAGCACACGCCACGGGTCACCACTACTTCACACCCCAATATTCTTTGACGGGCTCGTGAAGCAATGCAATTGCTAATGTGGTTAGGCACAAATCACCATTACTTCACACGCTCGCTTCGCTCGCGCGCCCCAACATTCTTTCTTGCTCGCGCACGTACTTTTGATATCCGTCGGGAGATTCCTTGTTGAGACGGGTTTGCAGAGCTTGCTGCGACGCGCCGAGGATCACGGGACCGCGGGCAAGGTGATGGTCGAAGAAGATTGAGTAGGCAGGGGTGACGCGAGTTAGGTTGAGCGGGGCGGCGTTTATTGACGCGAGGGTTTAAGTAGTAGTAGGTTTAAGTAGGAGGAGGGACGCGCCAGTCTCCCAACGATGACCGGCGTGGCTGTACTCATTCACGCGCCCACCAACGTGGTTTTGCTGCTCTAGGACTGTTACATCGTAATTGAGGGTTTGCAGGCGGGCGGCGGTGGCGAGGCCGCCGACACCACCAGTGTTGATATGATGCGATATTCGCCATCTCGCCGACAACGCGACGCTCAACAAGCACCGCAAAGTTCCGAGTGAGACACCTAGGCGAGAGCTGCCAATCCTCACCAACCACACGCTAGTTGTTAGGGTTAACCCTCCGCCGCCTCGCCTCGCCCTCCTACGCCGCCCGCATCACCGTCCGCACCTCGCTCCTCCTCTGCCTCAAGAACGTGCACCCCGACGTGCCCGTCACTCCCACGGAACTTCTCGACCTCAGCCTCGCCCACGCGCGTCTGTGCAAAGACGTTTGGAGCGTCATCCTCGAGTTCGAGTAGAAGCTGAGAGGAGAAGTAAGGGCGAGGCAGCTATGTTTGTGATCCAGCTTGTTATGCGGCACGTTCTCGATCAGTACCCCCTTTTACGCAACGGCGTATATTCTTGCCGCCCTCTCCAACGATTTCCGTAGCGCAGGCGCTCGCACTCGAGTTCCACGTTGATCCAGGAACTCATTGACAACAGGCCGTGAATACGTGGTACTACACGGGTTCACTGCGATTACGTTTCTTATTCAATCGCCGCTTCCTCTCTCTAACACGAACTGCTCCAGCCCCTCGCCAATGCGCTTCACGCCCTCTTCGAGCACTTGTTCATCCACGCTCGCAAAGCAAATCCTCGCGCTGTTAACGAGCCACTCTTCATTCTCGTACCGCTCGGACGAGCACGTGCACACGGTCCCCTTGAGCAGCAAGACCGGGCCCGCCGAGCGTGCGGCCATGAAGTCGACGAAGTCGCTGCCGGTCGACCCCTCGGGGAAGCAGAAGACGACCCAAAGAAAGTAGCCACCAAGCGGCAAGAACGGTATTTGGACGATCGGGGAAAGTTTTTGCAGGGCCTTGACGGTAGCGCTTGCCCTCCTTTTGTACTCCGTTCTCAGGAAGTCGATTGAACTAGCGACCGCGTTGTTCTTGAGCGAGATGCGCATAATTTCCGACACGAACGGCAGCACGCCGCCCTGGGACTGAATGTAGCCGAGGTTCTCTACTTTCGCGAGGAGAGCGGGGGAGTGGGACTCGATCCAGCCGCAGCGCATGCCAGGCGAGAAGATTTTTGTAAAGGACGAAATGGAGACGATGTAGGGGGACGGCGGGGTGATGCACCTAGTGAATCTTGCGGGGGTAGAGGAGCTCCAGGAAAGCAAATGGTACACTTCGTCCGCTATGAGGTGGATCTGGTTGGCGTGCGCGAGCTCACAGAGCTCAACGCGGTGGGAAAGCGGGTACGTGAAGCCGGTGGGGTTGTGATTCGAGGGGATGAGGTAGATGAGGGTGGGAGCTTGGCCGTAGTAGTTGCTGGCCAAGCGGGAGGCGAGAGCTTCTACGTCGATTCCGCCCTGAGGAGGAGGGTACATCGGCGCGGGCGCAGTCACGTAGCCGCGGGAACGGAAGATCTCGGCGGCGAGGAAGTACGTGGGCTCTTCAAGGAGAGCTAGAGGGGGAGAGGACGACTGGGGGTTAATGAGGACACTGCAGACTAAGTCGATTCCGTGCGATACTCCGGCAGTGACAAAGAGTTGGGAGGGGGAGAGGGGGGGGGGGAGGGGGGACAGTTGCTCGTCATTGACGGTTGCATCGTGGAGGAAGGAAGAGAGGGAGTTGAGGAAGGGGGCATCACCCCGTTCTTCCCCGTAGTTTAAGCTGGCTGAGGAGGTGGTGGTGATGGTCGTTGACAGCTCTTGCAGGGCGACGGCGACGGCCGAGGAGGGAAGGTGGCTTTGATTAGGATGGCCGCTCTTGAGGTTGATCGTAGTCATGGCCTGCTGTTCGGTTCAGAGTGTGCCAAAGTTCTCCTCAATCAAAACAATAAAGAAAGCGGATGGGGTAGTGAGTAGCGGCCGTCGCAGTGATGCATGGCGAAAATCGCCATCTCGTTGACACCGCAACGCTCAACAAGCACCGCAAAGTACCGAGTGAGGCATCTACGCGAGAGCTTCCAATCCTCGCCAACCACACGCTACTTGACCACAATCCCCCACTCCCCTTGCTAACCAACGGGAGCTGGTACGGCAGCCCCCTGGCCCCCTTTCTCTTGTCTGCACTCGCGCCTTGCACCACTGCGCCACTCCTCGCGCTCACCCTGCACCACAGCCAGCATGCAATCCGACTCCTACGGCGACTCCAGCTGCTCCATGAAGCAGTACACCGAAGAGACCACCTACTTCGAGGACGGTGCGTTCAACGACATCAACTCCCCCTCTCCCCTTGGTGCGACGCACGGCGCCGGTACGCTG
>Ga0307985_10002306_pt1 | contig 10681 bp, 9 predicted proteins | sample EllFjometageno80_FD_203155 | JGI IMG/M metagenome (GOLD analysis project Ga0307985, IMG submission 203155) | Marine microbial communities from Ellis Fjord, Antarctic Ocean - #80 | ecosystem: Environmental > Aquatic > Marine > Unclassified | place: Southern Ocean | collected 2014-10-09 | reverse complement strand
AAAACAGCAAGAGAAGAAGGATTTGATGAAATTGCTGAATGGTTTGAAACGTTAGCTAAGGCAGAACGTTCTCATGCAAACCGCTACCAAAAAGCGTTTGATAGCTTGTAAAAACCCTGTTGCCATAAGCTTGTCTTATGGCGACAACACTAAAACACTATGAGTAAATTTAAAGAAGGCAACTTAGAGGCTCCAACTCGTTATCCTCTAAATTGGAAAGATAAAGATTTTTATAATGAAGAGTCTTTAAATTCAGAGTTAGAAAGGGTCTTTGATATTTGTCATGGCTGTAGACGCTGCGTGAGCCTTTGCAAATCTTTTCCAACACTATTTGACTTAATTGATGAATCTCAAACATTCGAAGTTGATGGCGTTGATAAAGCCGACTATAAGAAAGTGGTAGACCAATGCTATTTGTGTGATTTATGTTTTGTAGCAAAATGTCCTTACGTGCCGCCACATGACTTTAATGTTGATTTCCCGCACCTAATGCTTAGGGCAAAAGCAATTCAATTTAAAAAAGGCGAAACTAAGCTATCTCATAAAATCTTAACATCACCACAAAAAGTAGGTGCAGTTGCCTCAATTCCAGTAATTTCACCAATCGTTAATTGGTCTAACAGCAACAAAATAATGCGTAAGGTTACTGAAAAAGTTTTAGGCGTTCATGTTGATGCTGTTGTTCCAAAATACCACACCAAAAAACTTTCAAAAATTTTCGTTGAAGATAATACTGCAAGCAAATTCAAGGTCGCAATATTTGGAACTTGTTATGGCGAATATAATGATCCTCAAACTGTTGTGGATTTAGTTGATGTACTTAGGTACAACGGTGTAGAAGTGAAACTCATTAAAAAAACTCAGTGTTGCGGCATGCCTAAAATGGAGCTTGGTGATCTTGAGTCAGTAGTTAAGTATGCAAATGAAAATATAAAGCCATTGATGAAATTAGTTGAAGAAGGATATAAGCTAATTGCACCGATACCCTCTTGTGTCTTAATGTTTAAAAATGAACTTCCGATGATAATGTCAGAAAATAAAAATATTAATGACATATCTAAAGCATTTTATGATCCTTTTGAATATCTATCATTTTTGAAGGAAAACAATCAGTTTGATAGTAATTTCAAGCCAATTGATAAAGAAGTGCTTTATCAAATTGCTTGTCATCAAAGAGTACAAAACATAGGGTCACATACGAAAAGAATTCTAGGTTTAATTCCAGATTTAGATGTAAATATTGCAGAAAGATGTTCCGGGCATGATGGTACTTATGGAGTCAGAAAAGATACACATACTTATTCTGTCCAAATTGGAATGCCAGTTGCAAAAAAAATAACTGACACGACTGATTTGGTCGTTAGTGATTGCGTTATGGCTGGAAACCATGTTGCGCATATTGCTAAACAAGATATTGAATCTATTCATCCAATTAGTTTGGTGAAAATGGCTTACGATTTATAACAAACATGAGGTGAATTAAATGCTAACAAGACAAGACCTATTGTCTCTTGAGGAATATGCAGAAAAACGCTCAGCTATTCGCTCAGATACTATTCAAATAAAAAAGCTCAGAGAAGTCAATCTTGGAGAACATATAAGGATGTTATTTGAAAATAAGAAAACAGTTCAGTTTCAGATTCAAGAGATGCTTCGTATAGAAAAAATCTTTGAAGCTGATGGTATCGAGGAAGAGCTCGATGTATACAACTCCCTGGTTCCTGAAGGTTCGAACTTAAAGGCAACCATGATGATTGAATATACAGATGTTGAAGAGCGCGTAGAGGCACTTTCTAAGTTAATAGGCGTTGAAAGAAGCATCTACTTTCAAGTTGGCAGTCATGACAAAGTCTTTGCTATTTGTAATGAAGATATGGAAAGAGAAACGGATGTCAAAACCTCAGCTGTCCACTTCATGCGTTTTGAGTTTGATCAAGACATGATTGCTGAGTTTAGCTCAGGAGCTTCAGTCAAGGTTGGCGCAACTCACCCTCATTATAATTTTGAAATTATCTTGAATTCTGAAACACAAAATGCGCTTAAGTTGGACTTTAATAATAGTTAGTTTGCGGAATAGTAGTTAGATTTCGGAAATTTCTCCTATAGTTTCCATGGCTCGTAAAGAGCCATCTACATAGTACATTCTCAATTTATCCCTTTCCCATGGAGGTATGTTTGATTCTTGAAGTATTTTTTTAAGTAATTGTGAGTGACTTTTGCCCTTAAGTTTTATACGCTGACCTTCGAGACGAAAGCGTATTTCAAAATTAGGAAGGTTTTTTAATGAATCGAAATATGGGCATGGTAAGTTTAAAGATTCAAAAGGACTGTCAAAAAAATATAACTCATTATTGTATCGCCTAACTTCATAGTGATGCCATCTCAAAATGACATTTGCATCAGTTTTAGCGCTTAATAGCGAAATAAGCTCATTAAGTACTTTATTGGAAGGTAATAGAAAATCTTGTTTAGCAATAAAGTAGCGAAGCACGTTAACTACTCTTCGATTTGGAAGCTTTGCCAGTGAGCTAACTTGAATTCTGTTATTAATGACCAATTCAAAATTTATAATATCAAGTTTAGCCAAGTCGTGCATAAGTTTTAATGCTTCACCTTGATGTGCCGCACTTCTTGATACATTTTTGACAAGCCCATTGAATGCGCTCGAGAGCTTAGGCAGAAATGCAATTCTTAATAGGTTTCTTTTAAAGTTTGTATCTAGGTTGCTGTCGTCTTCTCTCCAATCCAATTGGTTTATTGAAGCATAATCTATGATTTGTTGTTTTGAAATATTCAGAAATGGACGATAAAGTTCTGAACCATTAACACTTTTTATTTTTGGCATTGAGGCGAGGCCTGCGACCCCACTCCCTCTAAATAATTGCAGTAAAAAAGTTTCAGCTTGATCTTCTTGGTGATGTGCAGTGCAAAGAGTCTCATTTTCTCTTAATTCAGATGTTAGTGATATATAACGTTTTTTACGAGCATTTTCCTCGATATTAGAAGAAGTTTTGATATTTATATCTATATATTTAAACTCGATTTTGGCTGAATTACATAAGCTTTCACAAAAAGTGCACCACTCGTTACTGTATTTAGAAAGGTTGTGATTGATATGGATAGCCCGAACGTTTCCAGGGTGATGTTTATTTAAAAAGTGAAGGAGAGCAACTGAGTCAATGCCTCCACTTAAGGCAACGACAATTTTCTTGTCAACTAAATACGGATCTTTATTCGCTAAATCTTCCAAAGCCAAGTAGTTTTTCATGCCTATCTTCAATAAGTTTATTAATAGGCAGTTCAGTTAGGTTGTTTAATTCTTTAATTAGCGCTTTTTTAAGAAATTTAGAAGCTTTTTCAGGATCTCTATGAATTCCACCAAGAGGTTCGGGTATGATTTTGTCAATTAATTTGTGTTTTTTTAAGTGCTTACTAGTTAACTTGAGTGACTCTGCGGCAATTGGCGCTTTAGATGCATCCTTGTAAAGTATTGAGGCGCAGCCTTCGGGAGAAATAACAGAATAAATGCTATATTCAAACATCATCATAGTGTCACAAAGACCAATTGCAAGTGCCCCTCCAGAGCCACCTTCTCCAATAACTACTGATAAGATTGGCGTTCTTAAGGTTGACATTTCGAATAAGTTTCTCGCAATCGCTTCACTTTGACCTCGCTCTTCAGCTCCAATTCCAGGATAAGCTCCAGGAGTATCTATAAAAGTAATTATTGGAAGTGAGAATTTTTCAGCCATTTTCATGAGTCGAAGAGCTTTGCGATAACCTTCAGGTCTTGTCATACCAAAGTTATGAAAAATCTTTTCTTTTGTTGAGCGGCCTTTTTGTTGCCCAATAAACATAAATGTGAGGTCGTCAATCTTTGCAATTCCACCAATCAATGAGTGATCATTGGCATAGGCTCGATCTCCACAGAGCTCTGTGAACTCATCAAATATTTTGTCAATATAGTCCAAAGTGTAAAGTCTTTGAGGGTGTCTTGCCAGCTGAGAAATTTGCCAATCAGTTAGTGACGAAAAAATTTTCTGAGTTAGAAGCTCACTTTTTAATTTAAGTGAGTCCATCTCCTTAGCAATATCAGCGTCATCTTTTATGCTTTCTAATGCGTCAATTTTTTCTTCAAGTTCGGCTATTGGCTGTTCGAAGTCAAGATAGTTTAAGTTCATTTAATACGCTTAATAATTGTGAAAAATTTAATGATAATTATAGCAGATGCAATGTTTATAATCTTGCAATGGACTTGCTCACCTTACTATCTCTAACCTTTGCAACTTTTGTTTATGCAATTTCGCCAGGACCTGGCTTATTTGCAGTACTGGCAATTTCTACAAGACATGGGCCTATCCCTGCGATGTGGCTTTCATTTGGACACACTATTGGGGATATTATTTATGTAGCAATTGCCATGTTGGCTCTCAATGCCTTGGCTGGACTAATTACTGATAGTATGCTGTATGTTAAGATTTTTGGCGCATCCTATTTGATCTTCATCGGTTATCAGCAATATCGCTCAAAAGGAATCAGCTTTGAACAGTCAAATAAAAAAAATTCAACGTTAAAACTTTTAATTGCTGGTTTTGTTGTTGGAGTTACCAACCCTAAAACAATAATCTTTTATTTGTCATTTCTACCAATCTTTGTAGATCTAAATCATTTAACAACACTAACTGTAATTAAAGTAATAGCTGTAATCGGAGTCACTGTCTTTTGTGTATTAAGTTTAGCCAATATATTGGGCATTCGGCTTAGAAGGCATATTGAGAATCCAGTATTCATAAAACGTATTAATGAAGTTACTGGCGTAACCATGATTTTAGTTGGCATTTTTGTCGGACTTTACTAATTTAACTGAGGAGGTATAGTGTTTCAATCTGAAAAAAATATGACATTTGTCATGCTCCTTGTTCCATTAGTTTGGGCCTTGTCTGGGGTTTCTGCAAAATACCTTTCTTTTTATATCAGTGAGGATGAAGTTGTTGTTTATAGATTTTTCCTTTCAGTTGTTTCTACCCTTCCGTTGCTGATTTGGATGAAAATCCCAATGAGAATTAGTTTAAAAAACTTTGTGATTTGCTTTCTTTTGGCTTTTTTTCTGATTGGAAACTATAGAACTTACTTCATGGGAATGCAGAGAGGTGCGGTTGGTTTAGGGGCAGCCCTAGTAACCGTTTTGATTCCAATTTTTGTCTATATCATGATGATTTTTTCTAAAAAATCTAAACCTATTTTGAAGGATTGGTTCGCACTGACTATTGGTGCAATAGGTGTTGCTTTAATGCTTGATTTGGAGCAAATGAATCTTGATAGACTTGTAAGTGGGGGAAATATTTATTTTGTATTGGCCGCTCTAACCTATGCAATGTTCACAGTGGCTGCCTCTTACATGAGAAATATTCATGTCTTGACCATTAACTTCTATGTCTGTCTTATAGGCTTCTTAATCGATTGGAATTTATCTTATGACAGTAATGAATTGTTTAAATTGGGGGGCATGGATTATATATTTTGGATTAACATTCTTTTTGTTTCAGTCATTGCAGGAACTGCAATTACAGCAGTCTACTATACAGGCCTTAGGATTATTGGCTCTAAAAAAAGTTCTGCGTTTAGTATATTAACTCCATTTTTTGCAATTGCATTAGGCGCTATTTTCTTTGGCGAAATGATCACCATTAATAATGCTATTGGTATTGTAATGGCTGTTATAGCTCTCGCCGTTCTTAACGACTTGAAGATAAAAAATATGATTCCTTTTAGATAACTATGGTTAGAGATATATTATGGAAATAAATATTTTTTTAGTCCTTGGGTTTACTCTTTTTGTTTTTGCAGTAACCCCTGGTCCTGGAACTCTGGCACTTCTTTCTATTTCTACTTCGAAAGGGCTAGCCTCAGCAATATTTTTTTCAATTGGAATGACACTTGGTGATTTGTCATATTTAACAATTGTCATTTTTTCTTTAAATGCTCTGGCCGACTTAATTACACCTGTTACAAACGCGGTCCAATATTTCGGAGCCTGTTATTTATTTTATTTGGGTTATTCTCAATGGACGGCTGGAAAATTCAGTATGGATAATGAAGTTTCAGCCCAATCCCATTTGAAAGAATTACTGACTGGCTTCCTCTTAGCTGGAACGAATCCAAAGGTAATGATTTTCTATTTATCAGTCCTTCCTTCTTTGATTGATCTCAATCACGTAAGCTTAGCTTATGGATTGAAAATCGTAGCCACTGTTGCCATCTCACTATTGCTTGGTTTGGTATTTATTGGTGTCCTAGGAAAAAAATTAAGCCAACTAATAAGTAGTCAAAAAATGGCTCTGAGGGTTAACAGAATTTTTGGCACGGTTATGATTGGTGTTGGCTTGAGTTTGTTTTATTTTTAACTATTTGTTACTCAGGAATTAAATCAATATCTCGAGTCAATAAATCCTTCATAATTGCTGTGCGCATATCATCTGTAAAATCAAACCAGTCGAATATTTCATTCATGTGACGATTGCAACCAATACAAAAATTATTTTCATTGTATTTACAAATACTCACGCATGGACTTTTAATCTGCCTTAATTTGTTTTGCTCACTCATACTCATTGGTTGGCTTGGTGTTTCAACAGTAATTTCAAAGGCATTTTAATCGAGTTATGAATTTATGAACGAAGTTTTTCATTGCTATCATCATAGGCTGCACTCAATGAGACATGACAACTACGACTGCCTAGAGAGGTTTCAACACTAAGCTCAACTCCCTCTTCACAAAGGCTAGGTTGAAGATAAGCAAAGGCGACACTGTGGCCTACTCTAAATCCATAAGCGCCACTCGTTATAATTCCACTAAGCTTATCTCCTTCAAAAACTGCTTCATTTCCAAAACACTCGGCTGGAATATCATCATCAAATATGAGGTACGCTAACTTGGTCTTAATCCCATCAATCTTTCTTTGGCGTATATTTTCACTGCCAATGAATTCACGACTTAGATCAAGAAATCGATCCATGCCAGCTTCTAAGGCTGAAATTTCTTCAGTAAATTCAGCGCCATATGCTCTGTACATTTTCTCAAGTCTCATGCTGTTAAAAGCCTGCCCGCCAAAATCTCTCAATCCAAAGGTCGATCCCATCTCAAATAAAGACTCATAGATTGATATAACTTGCCAGCTTGGCATATGAAGTTCCCACCCTAATTCACCAGCATAGGAAACTCTCATTGCAAAGACATTTGCAGAATCGATCTTAATTGTTTTACAGCTTAGCCAAGAAAATCCAGTGTTGCTGAGATCTTCTTGAGTGCATTGACCTAAAATATTTCTTGCTTCAGGGCCAGTCAAGAGAAGCCCACCCCATTCCTCAGTTAAATTTTCTATTGTGATATCAAAGTCATCTGAGTGCCACTCCAGCCATTGGTAGTCTTTAACTTCAGATCCTATAGCACCCATTAGAAGAAACTCATTTTTATTAATACGGCTCACTGTTTGTTCTGCTTGTATTCCGCCCATGGGCGCATGAAAAAGAGTTAATCCAATTCTGCCATCTTTTGAAGGTAATTTATTGCAGGATAAATTATCTAGAAATTTAAAAGCATCCTTGCCGGTAATTCGAAATTTTGCAGTTCCGCTAATATCAGTTATGCCGCAGGAGTTTTGAACAGCCGCACATTCTTGCAATACTGCTTCATGAGCTTCACTATGGGCCCACGTTAAAGTTTCATTTCTTATTGCATCAGTTGTGAACCAAGAAGGCTTTTCATAGCCAGTATTAACAGTATGAATGGCTCCTTGTTGACTCAACACTGTGTGCAGAGGGCTAACTCTGATAGGCCTTCCATGTGGGCGATTTTCATTTGGAGAGGCGAATGAGTACATTCTTTCATATGACTCAATAGCACGCGTAGTGCAGTATGTTTTATCCGCCCATTTATCAAATCGACGACTATCAAGTGAAGCCATATTGAGTTCAGTCTGACCATGAACCATCCACTGAGCTAGGTATTTACCAATTCCGCCTTGCGCAATACCAATACTTGCACCACAAAGATTCCAAAAATTTTTCAATCCTTTGGCAGGGCCAACGAGTAAATTATCATCAGGTGTGTGGGTTATCAGTCCATTAATTACTGTGCTAATTCCAACTTCTTTAAACAAAGGAACAATATCCATACATCGCTCTAGCCAAGGCATCAACCTTTCAAGATCGCCTTCAAAGAGCTCCCTATCAAATGACCAATCTACGCCATCAAGTGCCCATGGTTTAGAGCCCCTTGTTTCGTAAGGGCCAATTAAAAAACCACTTCCTTCTTGTCTAATATAGGAGGCTGCAATCGAGTCGCGGGTTACGGGTAACTCCTTAGAGAGTGCAGCAATATCAGGGTGGTTGTCAGTAATTAAATACTGATGTTGTAAGTTAACCAGCGGCACATAAGAGCCAACCATAGCGCCAACTTGAGGTGAGAAGCAACCACCAGCATTAACTACATGTTGGGCAATAATATTTCCTAACTCAGTAACAACTTCATACTCACCACTTGGTAAGATGTTGATATCAATCACGCGGTTAAAGTTACTAACTTCAGCCCCTGCTTTTTTTCCAAGTTGCGCTAATTGAGTGACTACCGTAGTAGGATCTACGTGGCCATCATTGGGTGTATATAAAATGCTTCTTGCTTTATCAAAGTTCATCATTGGGTTGATGATTGAGGCTTCTTTCTTCGATACAAAATGCATTTCACAGCCAATATGATTTGCTTTACTTAAAATATTTTTAAACCACTGCTCTTCAACCTTGTCATACCCAACCCTTAATGAGCCAGTTTTATGAAATGATGAATCTAATCCAGTTTTTTTGGGAAGAATCTCATCGTAAAGTTTTATTGTATATTCGTGAATACTTGAAAGGGTATGGTTACCATTAAAGTTTGGACAGAGGCCTGCAGCATGCCAGGTAGAACCACTTGTGAGTTCACCTTTTTCCACCAGGACAACATCAGTCCAACCTTCTTGAGTAAGGTGATACATAAGGTTAACGCCTAGTGATCCACCTCCAATTATTACCACTTGAGCATGTGACTTCATATTAATTATTTATTTTTTAAGTGGCTTGCGTCCAATATCTTTTCTGCTTAATTTGATATTAAACTTTGCACGTATTTGTTGATCAACGTCATCACTAATATGACTTGGAAAGTGCTCCGATAGAATCTCTTTTTTTAGTTTAATTGCTTTGTCAAGAAGAACAGGCTTACCCATATCAGCCCAATCATTTGGGCTATCCCTGTCACTTAAATCAGGAAAGATGTATTCACTTTGCATAACGCTAATTGTTAGATCTGAACCAAGATAGTGAGCTTTATCGTTCAAGCAAACATCTTTAATCGTTTCAAAACAAAGAGACTCTTCACTATCATCACTGAATCCTTTAGTCATTCTCATTGACGCGCCCAATAAATCATTATCCATCAGCAAACTTTCAGGACAAGTTCCTAAAAGACTTGCGTACATTCCAGCTGATTCATAAATTATATTGGCTCCAGCAATTGCTGTAACTGTATGAGTAGATGCTCTTTCTGATCCAGCTTGAAAATCTGGGAACTTAGAGTCTGTCATTCCTGCAGGAGTTCCAGTTGGCAGATCTAAGAAGTTACCCATCTGCGCGCAAGCTGCAGAAATTAATCCTTGTTCTGGAGAGCCTCCACACATTGACCCAGTTCTTAAGTCAGACACAAAAGGCCAGGTACCAAGAATTGCTGGTGCACCTGGTTTTATAGCGTTCACATATACCAGTCCGCCAAGACATTCAGCCCAAGCTTGGGATACAACCCCTGGAAGGAGAGGTGGGGCAGTTGCTCCTGCTTGACCGGCTGATAGAAGCAATATTGGCATGCCACCTTCAACGCCAACACGAACACACTCTAGAGATTCCTCTGCAAATTTCATTGGAGGCACAACATGACAATTGCTCATGCTTAAAAATGGTCTCTCACGCCATTTTTCTTCACTCCCAGCAATAATATGAAGCATCTCAAGCGCATCAGTTACGTGCTGTGATTCTGTAAAACTTGCGCCTCCATGCTTCTCGGTTCCCATTGCTACACAATAAACTGAGTTTTGATCCATCTCACGTGGGCTAACAATGTCCCTCAAGACACAAGTTCGTTGAAACATATGAATGTGTTCACATTTATCGGCGATTCTAGCCATATCGTATAGATCTTGACTTTCAGATTCACGGTACTGATTGTTCTCAGGGTCGGCAATAAGAACTGCAGCGCCAGCAGTTGAGAAGTGAACTCTTGAGCCACTTAAATCTAAATCATGTTTTGGAGATTGTCCATGCAGAGTGAGGTTGCGCTGCGAAAGATTCATAGCTTTTTTAACCACTTCTTTTGGCATTCTTAATCTGCCATCCTCTCCAAGAATAGCGCCAAAAGCAACACAAGTTTCAATGCAGTGTGGAGTGGCATCAGCAAATCCAATTTCTTCTAGAATTCGAAAAATATTAGCTTCAATTGCCGCAACTTGTTTATCACTAAGTGGTTTGTACCTTCCGCCAATTTCGCCGGGCAAAACAGGTTTTTCTTCTTCTGTTAGTGGCGCACTTCTAAGTGCAATTCTTGCCTCTCTTCCGCCTGATTTTCTTCTAGTCATAATAGTGATTTGAGTTGAACTAT
>Ga0307985_10002305_pt1 | contig 10686 bp, 10 predicted proteins | sample EllFjometageno80_FD_203155 | JGI IMG/M metagenome (GOLD analysis project Ga0307985, IMG submission 203155) | Marine microbial communities from Ellis Fjord, Antarctic Ocean - #80 | ecosystem: Environmental > Aquatic > Marine > Unclassified | place: Southern Ocean | collected 2014-10-09 | reverse complement strand
CCCTTTGCTTACCCACTTGTGCCCCCAGTTCCTCCGCGCGCACCCTTTGACTGCGCCCATCCCCGCCTCCCAGACGTGGATCCTGGACCTACTCAAGTCCCAGCGCTCCGCCTCCACCGCCCCCACTACCCTCTCCTTCTTCCAGCACACCATCCTCCCCCTCGCTCGCAAGTGCGACGCGTTCGCGAACTCGTCGACCGTTACCGCCCTCGAGTCCAACAACGCCAAGCAGCGCGTCTCGGACCTGTGGAGCATCTTCCCCGCGTTCTGCCGCACCGCCACGGATGTCCAGGATTCCTTCCCCGCCATTGCGCTGCTCGTCGCCAAGGTCATGAGCGACGCAAGGTACCCGGACTTGCTGCTTACGGCGTGCGCGGGTCTGAGGGCTCTCGTCGAGACTGCCCTCGAGGAGTCCAACGACGACGACCTCGCGACGTTCAAGTCACTAGAGGCGAAGATCATGCCCAGCCTCTTCAGTGTTGTCGACGCGCTCTCCGCCCCCCCTCCCGAGGATGGCGCCGAGCCCGCCGACATGTCCGCGGCCGCCTCCTCCACCGCTTCCAAGCTCTCGGCGGTCACCGCGACCATCGCCACTTACTCCAAGGCGTGCTCCCCCGCCTTCCTCGCGTCGCTCTTCAAGAAGGTGATGCAGAAGCTCCTCCTCGCGACGCAGACCACCGACGCCAAGAACGTGCCCAAGCTCATGAACCTCCTCGATCTCTGCCACGCCATCGTGCCAACGCTCGACTCGAGCTCCGTGAGCTTGATGATGCGCGCCGTCAAGCCCATGATTCGGAGCGACGCGCACGACGCGCTCGTTCAGAAGCGCGGGTACAAGGTGCTGCTGTCCCTGTTCGATCACCACTCCAAGGCCATCACGACGGGCGACTCCGTCGCGGCGACGGTGGAGTTCTTGACGAGCTCAATGATGACGGTGCACGTGAGCGCTCGCAACATGCGCCTGCAGTGCTTGAACCACGTCATCGGGTCGCTCGAGACTGGAAACAAGGAGCAGACGGGCATCATCCCCACGGTGATCGGTGAGGTCATGCTCTGCTTGAAGGACAGTAACAAGAAGACGCGCGAGAGTGGGTATGCGTGCTTGCTGACCATGTGCGAGAAGCGCGCGGACATGCAGGACTTTTACCAGATTATTCTGGGCGGGTACGCGGCGCAGACCCCGCACATGCGCTCCGCCGCGGTCATGGCGCTGAGCAGGGTTGTCTTCGAGTACGCCGGCGAGGGAGACGACGTGACGAGGGAGCTGCTGCCGAGCTTGTTGAGGACGACGCTGCTGCTGTTCAGGGAGCAGGCGAGGGAGGTCATCAAGAGCGCCGTGGGCTTCGTGCGCATCTGCGTCGCGGCCATGAGCGTCGAGGAGCTGGAGCCTTTGGTCGGCGAGGTGGTGTTGGGGCTGATGAAGTGGAATCACGGCAAGGACAGGTTCAGGGCCAAGATCAAGATTATCATGAAGAAGCTCGTCATGAGGTACGGATACGAGACCGTGCGCGTCAACGTGCCCGACGAGGACGCTCGGCTCATGACCCACATCAGGAAGATCGCCGAGAGGCAGGCGCGCAAGAAGGCGGCCAACGGCGGCAAGAGCGTTCGGGGCAGCGTGCACGAGGGCGACTTTGAGGACATGCTCGACAGCGACGAGGAGGATAGCGACGGCGCCAAGACTTTGATGACGGGCATGACTGGGTTCACGCAGATGACCGCGAAGAGCGGCAAGACGCTGAGGGATAGCGCCATCGATAAGAGCGAGCGGGCGAGCAAGATGAGCAAGGCGGAGAGTCTGGCCAGTGCCAAGAGCGGCGTCAAGGGGGCGGGCAAGGGCGTGCTCGTCAGGGAGGGCGAGGATTACGACATGTTGGATGCGAGCATGGCGAAGAACTTGAAGTACCAGAACGAGTACGACGATGGTTACAGTGACGGCGATGACAGTGAGGACGAGATGATGGAGTTTGACGATAAGGGGCGATTGATCGTCGAGGGGGGGGATGGTGGCTTTGGCAAGGAGGCGGGGGGGAGCGACAGCGAGGACGACGCGGAGCTGAGCCAGAAACTGGACAAGAAGATGTCTCAGTTCATGGGCGGGGGAGATGTTAGCAAGAACCGGCCGATGAAGTACGAGAAGGCGCAGGAGAAGATGCGCGAGGGCGACAAGAAGCGTCGGAAGATGGACGCGAAGAACGCGCCGGGCGCCGCGTTCAAGAGCAAGAAGGCCGGCGGCGACGTCAAGAAGAAGGGAGACAAGTTTGAGCCGTACGCGTACATCCCGCTCGACGGCAAGAACTTCACCAAGAAGCACAAGAAGGGGGCCGTGGAGGCCATGAGCCACGTGGTCCGAAAGGCCGGAAAGGGGGGGGAGGGCAAGGGCAAGGGCGGGGGTGGGAACAAACGTAAGAGATAGTGTTTGACAGTTGTCGAGACAATGGTTCTGCGTGGAACAGAGGGCCTCTACACGAGTGTAGTCTACACTCGCAGGCCTCGTACAACTGTACTCGTTGGCTTCCGTCGCCCAATTAATGCGGCGCGCACTCGATTTGTTCGCCTCACAAACAAACAAAAACTGCTCCTCCCTCCTTCTCCAACTCCCTCACACGGGCCCGGGCGCTCTTCAACCCTTCGTACCCTGCCCCAGCGATGAGGCTCCTCCTCCTCCGTCCCCTCCTGTTAGCCCTTCTCACTCTCCTTCCCCTAGTTCATCCGTTCATCCAACTGCCCCTCTCACATGTAGGGTCGTCACTCGCTGTTACTAAGCCGACGAACAATCCGGCAGAATCGGAAGCGACTACACCGACCCCCCAACCCCGCTGCGTACCCACTCGAAATGCTGATACAGAATCATTAAATGCTGATACAGAATCATTAAATGCTGATACAGAATTATTAAAGTACGAGCAGTCCATTCTTTCCCAATGGTTTGAACCTTCCAAACAGCGCGGGTTCAACTGGTTCCTCGAAAAGCTCCGTCGCAACGCGTCCTGCCTCAAAACCTCCCCCTCCAAACAAGGCGAACTAAGCCGCCCCGGCCGCGACTGGACGTTCAGTCCCGCGCGTACTCCTGTCGCCGTGCCTATCCAGAAGCAGCTTTTGAGTCCCCTCGACACTATGAACGTGAGTGATACTGACAAATACTGACAAGAGGTAGAGGAAGAGGAGAGGAGCGAGAATATAAGAGCGAGATGAAAGCAAGAACGCACCCCGAGCTCAAGCCCCGGGCAAGGGCGCAAGGGTGGGGTCGGTGGCGGGGGTTGGGTGTGTGTGATTTCCGTAGGGAACCGTGCGACCGGGAACTGAGAGAACCATGTACCCCTATGCCAGCGCCAGCTCACCCCCCCTAATCCCTCTCTCCCCAGTCCGCGTTGCACGCGCTCATTCGCAAGGAAGTCCCCGTCGCCGAGATTCAAAAGTACGAAGGCAGCTTCCTCTCCTTCATCGGCGGCGTCCTCTGCGGCGACCTCCAGACCCTCGCCGGCGGTCCCCTCTTCCTCCTCCTCGCCACCTACTACAGAAAGTACGGTCCTGTCTACACCCTCGCCTTCGGTCCCAAATCCTTCCTCATCATTTCCGACCCCGTCATGGCGAAGCATGTCTTGCAGAGTCGGGTGGACGTTTACAGCAAGGGGGTGTTGAGTGAGATTCTGGAGCCGATTATGGGGAAGGGACTGTGAGTGGACCAGAAGGACAAGAACCCCGAGCGATACAAGATGCAACACACGATCACAACGCAACCACATGCCCCATTTGTTCACACATGTTTCCCCCCCCCTTTGGCAGCATCCCCGCCGATCCCGAGACGTGGAAGGTGCGACGCCGCGCGATTGCGCCCGGGTTCAACAAGAGGTGGCTGAACAAGATGGTGACGCTGTTCGCGGACGCGGGCGACGAGCTGACTGCCTCTTTGACGAGGTCGCAAAACGAGCACGCCGCCGTGGACATGGAAGAGAGGTTCTGCTCGTCCACCCTTGATATAATCGGGAGGGCGGTGTTCAACTACGACTTTGGGAGCGTGAATAATGAGAGTCCGATTGTGAAGGCCGTGTACAGAACTTTGAGGGAGGCAGAGCATCGGACGACGAGTTTCATTCCGTACTGGAATCTCCCTTACGCGAACAAATGGATATCGAGCCAGGTGAGGAAAACGCGAGCAGTCCAAGGTGATAGATTGAGCGTTGTTTAGGGCGCGTCGCTCCAAACGCGGAATCTTACGTGGAAGGGTGGGAGGCTTGAGGCCCTTTGTTCACACATGCATGTGTATGGCACACCGCCGCCCCTTTTGTTCACGTGTGTGTGTGTGGCAGATTGAGTTCCAGAAGGACATGGGAATGCTGGACGACATTCTCGGGACGATGATTAACAAGGCGGTCAGGAGTCGGAGCGAGGCGACGGTCGAGGAGTTGGAGGCTCGGGACAATGACGATGATCCTAGTTTGTTGCGATTCTTGATGGATATGCGGGGGGAGGACGTCAACTCGAGGCAGTTGAGGGACGACTTGATGACGATGCTTATTGCCGGGCACGAGACGACGGCGGCGGTGCTCACGTGGACCCTTTTTGAGCTCAAGAATGGGGATCCTAGGATGATGCAAGATATCGTCAAGGAGATCAGGGAGGTGATGGGGGACAAGAAGAGGTAAGAGAGCGAGGAGGGCCTTCGTGCCCCTCCCTCTCCATGATCAAGACCCCCCCTTGCTCACACATTTATGCTAACACTATCTGTGCTCTGCAGACCTGACATGGAGGACCTAACGAAGATGCGCCGCCTCCGCTTGGCGCTCACGGAGTCGCTCCGGCTGTACCCCGAGCCGCCCATTCTCATCAGACGCGCTTTGCGCGACGACGTGCTCCCGACGGGCGGCAGCCTGATAGCCGGCGGCGTCGAGGTCAAGCGCGGCACGGACATCTTTATCTCGACGTGGAATCTGCACCGATCGCGGACGTATTGGGGGGACGACGCGGCCGTGTTCGACCCGTCGCGGTTCGAGAGGATTGTTGTCAACGATGATGTTCTGGGTTGGGCGGGCTACGACCCCGACAAGTTCACCGAGAGCATGCTGTACCCGAACGAAATCGCGAGCGACTTCGCGTTCCTGCCGTTCGGAGGAGGCCAGCGCAAGTGCATCGGCGATCAGTTTGCGATGATGGAAGCCGCCGTGATTATGAGCATGCTGCTGAACAAGTTCGACTTTGATTTCAAGGGCAAGCCGGAGGACGTCGGCATGAGGACGGGGGCCACCATCCACACAATGCACGGGCTTAACATGTATCCGCGAACAGTTGAGCGGAAGTCCGCCGAGGAGGAGGAGAAGGAGGGCGGGTGGTTCGACATAAAGAGGGAGGAGTACGAGGCCGCAAGGAGCGGCCAGCAAACAGACTTGAGTGCATAACTAATCCAGCCACTTTCGCCGGTAGCGAGACAAACTGTTGGCCGAATGAAATGTCTCCACTGTCGAACCCATGCGAACCCGCACGAACCCGAACCCGAACGAACCCCTTGCCACATGTTAGCGGGAAAGTTCCTAAAAAACCTCTCCTTAAACTTACTAAACCCACTGTCCGTTTCTACAGTACGTTGCCCCCACAGCTGGGACAGAACTTCTCGCCGCCCTCCAACTTAGTTCCGCACTGCGGACAGAACTTGTTCCCCTTTACGGCCTGCATGTCGACCGACACCGCCTGCACCGGCACTGCTACGGCGACGGCAGTGATCGGCACGCCCATTACCACCTTGGTCTCCTCCGCTCCTCCCCCCTTGATCTTGGTTCCCAGTACAAGATCTCTAATGTGCTGATGATAGTCCCGTCGTCGTTCACGAACCAGTCTCTCCCCCCCCCGCTCTTCGTGGAGTCGTTCTTGGTCGTCCCGCCAACCCAGTTCACTGTGTTGCCCGACTCCATCTTCCAGAAACTCACGTCCAGCACCATATCCGCGCCCTCCAACATGACGTAGTTCCCGTCGACTAGCCGAGCTCTATCGACATCGGTTGACACTGCGCTTTCAGTGTACCTCCACGGCCCGAACCGCCTCTCCTCCCTGTACATTCTCCCCAGCCCCATGCCGTAGTGACTGCTCAGAGTCAAGTCCACGCTCTCTCCCATTTTCAGACCATTCGCGTTCTCAAAAACGAGCTGCCTCTCGTCGCCCTTGCTGACAAGGATCATGGGCGGCGTCTGGTATCCCAACACCAAGTCCCGCCTGTGCAAGCACGCAATCGTGCCGTCGCTCTCCACGACGAAATCCCTTCCACCCCCGGCCTTCTTGGTGCACTCGTTCTTGGTGGTCCCCCCAACCCAGTTCACGGTGTTCAAGGGCTCCATCTTCCAGTGCGACACATCCGCCACCAGATCGGCGTCCTCCAGCATCAGAAACTTGCCGTCAACCATCCTCGCTCTGACCGGATCCGCGTGGATTCCAGCCTCCGTGTACCTCCAAGGCCCCACCCTCCTCTCCTCACCGTATCTTCTCCCCACGCCCATCCCGGCGTGGGAGGATAGCGTCAAGGATACAGTCTCCCCGCTCTTCAGCCTCGCCGCGTTGCTGAACACCAGCGCGTTCGGCGACCCCTTCTTAACCAAGCACATCGCCGGCGCATCCTTGTTGTCGACAGGAGTGGAAGCGCGGGCAGTGCTGGGAGCGCCGACCTTGCTGGCGAAACTCGCTCCTGTAGATCCGGCGAAATCTCCGTAGAACTCGATCCCAGAGCAGCAAAGGTGATTTTCCGTCGCCGTGGTTATTGTAGATGGTCAGGTAGAACTTGTTAGACGGTTGCCCCAACTCCCATCTCCTTCATGACCCTCAACTCCATCTCCTTCACTCACCCTCGACTCAATCTCCTTCACTCACCCCACTACCCCCTGATATCGCCGCTCTTCCTGTCCTTCTTCGTCGGATTACCATGCACGCGGCCGCAACCGCTCCGTCCAAGTTCTTCAGCCCAGAGATATCGTCCTCGTCAACGGCCATTGCGGGGTTGCGGTAACACTCGGGTGTATAGCCGCGGGCCTTTTGTTTGGGGTGGGTGGGGGATATTTTGGGCTTTGCTGGTGCCTTACTGGGGGGAGGGGGAGGGTATTTTTCAAGGAAGCCGCCATAGCCTCACTTGTTATTCTAGGCAAATTTTCCAAATTTTCTGATTCTAACGCACCCGTATGTAGGGACCCTCTACTAACCTCTACTAGAGCCTCTACTTTTGCTGATTTTTTATGAAGAGACTCCATAAGGCAGCGCGAACATACACACGCCTAGAACTCGTCGTGCTCCTCCTCGTCGTCCGCCTCAATCTTCCTCTTCATCTCCTCCTCCTCCTGCTTCCTCTGCGCCTCCTCCCTCTCGCGCTCCTGCTTGTCATCGAACATCTTCCTTTCCGCCTCCTGCTTCTTGAAGAACGTTTCTTCCGCGAACGCCTGCGCCTCGCTCAAACTGTCCGTGACGATGATGTCGTCGAAGCTGGTGCCGGCAGTCACCTGCCAGAGCTCGAAACCAACGTGCGTGCACTTGTTCTCGCCGCCGCAGAACGCGTGCAGACTCTCGTTCACCACGTACTCAGGGTTGGGAACCATGGGGTGGACCCACTGGCCCTTGTACTCCGGGTTGTCAATCATCGTCGGCTTCCAGTCACCCTTGAACTCGGAATTCTTGATCATGGGCGCCTCCCACTCGCCGTCGTCCTCCACGTCCCAGTCCTCGGGCATGGCGGCGCTCGGGTCGGGGATCTCGGGCGGCACGTCGTCGTAGCCAGCCGGCTTGACGGCCTCCGGGTCCGGGATGCGGCGCTCGTCAACCCAGTCGTCCGGCTGTACACATACACATGTGTGAGCCAGGCACCACTCACACGTGCGACAAAGGAGGGGGGGGCAGGGTGCGATACGAAAGCAGTGCGCAAAAAAGACGCGCTCCGAATGCGGCTCGTCCACGCGCATCGTGCTATTGCTCGCAGCGCAGTTTGAGCAGGCCGCTCTGTATTGTGCTGAGTATACGAGCTTGGCCAGATCGCTTGGCCAGTTCGCTTGCGCAGTTCGCTTGCGCAGTTCGCTTGAGCAGTTCGCAGGCCATTCACGCTTGCCGTATCGCGCTCATGGTTCGCCTTGCTTCACGGCTTGCCTTACAAAGTTCGGCGCTCTTCATGCGGCTCCTCACCTTGCTCTGCGTCGGATCCTCGATCTCCTTCTTCTTGAGAATGGTGAACTCGTCCTCAATCGCGCCGGACCTCACGCTCTTGTTGTCAATCAGCACGTCGAACGTGTTGTCACTCTTGATGTGGAGCGTGTACAGGTGCGACAACTGGTCGCTCTCGCACCGCACGTCCTTGTTGATCAAGTGGTTCGTGCCCTCGTGCGTGAAGATGACGTGCGAGCGGCGGTTGGATCCGCAGATGTCCGGCCCGAACATGACTCCGTACTCTGCGTCGCCGCCGAACGCCTTGGCGTCAAACTTGTCGCCGCCCCTGAGTAACTTGATGTACGCGCCGCCACAGTCAAGCTTCTGCTCATGCTTCACCGTGTACTGAATGACCAAATCCTTCCCCTCATTATCCACCGGTTCGTTCATCTTCGCGCTCAGTCCATAGAACTTGGCATTCTCTCCCGTCATAAGTGCACTATCCCCCCCGTGCCACTGCCCGTCACTCCTCACCCACTCCCCCATCTCCCCCACAGGCTTCCAGTCGCTGCTCGCGACCCACGAGTCCTTGTACGAGTCGGTGTTGAACGACTCGGAGAAGTACGTCTTCGCGGCGGCGGCGGGGAGCGTGAGGAGAGTTAGGGCGGCGGAAAGCTTCATTGCTACGGGCTATATAATATGTTAGTGGCAAGGGGAGGAGAATGGGGAATGAGGGGCTAAGAACGCTAAGAACGGTGTGAACAGCGTGAGGGAGAAGGGGAGTGAAGATATGGGCGCGGTAGGTGGGGCGTACGCACTATGTTAAGGTCTCTTTGGGACGTAAATGAGATGATGTTACACGAAACACATCGGCACGAAACACATTTTACAGACAAAATATGTTGCGGCAGTGAGGATAGCAGTGAGGAGGACACCTGTACGAGGAGAGAGTGTCCGGGCACACACACACTCATTGAACATTGAGCGGAGTGACATTGAGCGGCCTGCCACGTTTGGGCGATACCGGCAATGCCGGACTTTTCCTTAATGTGTAATTTGTCCATATAACGCTAAAATGATTAATTATTAATGATCAATGACTCAAAAGATTAAGTCAAGTATGGGCAATATTACGACGGTCACATGGTGGTCACATGGTGATCACATGGTGATCACATGGCCGCATGCCGCCCCTTGCAATACCGCACCACCCCGTTGTGTGCCGCGTGTTGTATTCTATTTTGTCCTTCGCGCCCGAGTTTGTTCGTTTTCCACACCGTACACCTCGCCATGTCCGATCACGCATTGACCACGACCTCTCCCCCCCGCCACAAGGACAGCGGTAAATGCTGGGCTCGCGAGACGGGTGAGCTTTACCCAGCTATCATTCGCAAGACCATGCACATTCCCTCCACAGTCGACTTGCCTGCAAGCTACCGTTACTTCGTGCACTACCTGGGGTGGAACGTACGGTGGGACAAGTGGGTGCCGGAGTTTGATCTGCTGGTGGACGACGAGGAGACGAGGGCGCTCGTCAAGCTCGTCAAGGAGAGATCCAATCTTTTGAAGGGAAGGAAGGGGGGGAAGAAGGAAGAGAACACAGCTGTTGAGGGTGTTACTGAGTCCAAGAAGAGGTCCGCCCCCGACTACCAGACGTCCGTGGACGAGGCCTACCTCAAGCGCCAGAAGTTCCTCGCCAACGCGTCGCTCGTGTCGACCGCACCCGTTGCCGGCGCCGCTGACCGCGCCGTGACCTCCGGCATCGCGCCGCTCACGCTCACGTTACAGCTGCCGTTCGTTCTGAAGAAGCTGCTGGTGGACGACTGGGAGACAATCACCGGCGGTGCGGGCGGGGCGGGGAAGCGGCACATTGTTCTCCCTGTGATGAGCAGCGTGAGTGTGTGTGTTATTCTGGACCAGTTCTTGGTGAGCAAAAAGGGGAAGTTCCACGACGCGTGGGAGGAGCTCGTTAGGACGCTCGTCATCTACTTCGACAAGTCGTGCGCGCTGCTGCTGCTGTACCCGCCGGAGCGTGACGCTCATTTGGAGGCGACGCAGCCTGCTGGCGGCGGCGAGGGGACGGCGGCGAGCGCAGTTTACGGGATTGAGCACTTGTTGAGGCTTTTCGTGAAGCTGCCGAGCTTGGTGGCCGCCACGACGCTCACGCAGGGAGAGGCCAAGAGCTTGCTGGGCAAGGTGGGGGAAATCGCGAGGTGGCTTGCCAAAGAGGAACAGGCGACGTACGTGGAGAGCAATAGGTACGCTGCCAACGTCGACCCGAGCGCGGCGGGGGGTGAGGCTGCTAACTAGATGATCGGGTTAACAAAAAGCGAACTTAGTTCTGGTGACTGGTTGTAGCGCCGCCGCCGTCGATAGTTGGGTCGGCGTCACCCAGTCCCGAAGAAAACGCAATTGGGACGGTCGTTTACTCGCCAGTCGTTTGCTCGCCGGTTGCTTCCTCGCCGGTCGTTCGTTCCTCGCCTGTTCAAGCTCGGCACTCGCTTGTCGAGGAAGAAGTTAACGCGAACCTTAGAAACATGCCACGCCGGAACTTTCAGCACCGAAGATCACGCGTACAAT
>Ga0307985_10002304_pt1 | contig 10693 bp, 6 predicted proteins | sample EllFjometageno80_FD_203155 | JGI IMG/M metagenome (GOLD analysis project Ga0307985, IMG submission 203155) | Marine microbial communities from Ellis Fjord, Antarctic Ocean - #80 | ecosystem: Environmental > Aquatic > Marine > Unclassified | place: Southern Ocean | collected 2014-10-09 | reverse complement strand
CCGCGTTTCTGAATCCACCGGAATCCCAGTAGAATCCCTTCACTATCAAGACTCAGGCCCTGAGCGCGGTGTTGACATGGGACGTTCTCTCGTTGACGTCGTTCCAGTATTGGTCGTCTCAAGCACCAATGAAGTAACACCAACAGGTCGTTATGTTGAATCGGAATGGATTGACCCGGGAACCCTACAAAATTACAACTGTATCTTTTCAAACCTCGATATGGAAAACAATTCCAAACTCTTTGGTGAGATGTATGGTTCAGTTGGTTCTTTCCTTTACATCGTCAAAACGGCGATTGGTTCGGAACAACGTGTTGCTGATGAAATGTACAACCGACTTCATGGAAGCGGTTCACTGACATCGCTCCTACCTGATATCATGTCGATTCTCCACCCTACAGGAATGCGTGGATACTTGTTTATTGAATCAAGTGCACTTCACCATGTCGAGAAGTTGATCGGTCGCTCCGGTGGCCGAGACCCAGCCGCTCGCCGTGGACTCAACCAAACTCCATTGAAGAACGCCAAAACTGTTCTTCCAGGTGAAGCCCCTCTTGCCGATATTCTCCCTTACCTCGAACCAAAGGCTGTAACCTCTGGAATTGAAGTTGGATGTATTGTCGAAATCGTTACTGGAGCATTCAAGGGCGAAAAGGCCCGTGTCCTCAGTGTAGCAGAATCCAAGGAAGAAGTCAGTATGGAATTGTATGAACAACCAATCCCAATGATACTCAATATGCGTGGCGACCACGTTCGTGTCGTGGAGCGTATCGAGTGATTTTATCGGGCATAGTCGCTCAACCCCCATCGCAAGCGCGATTATATAGGGGTGTTTTGTCGGCTAAATGCCCACATAGTGAGCAATGGAGTTGAAACAATGCCGAAACCTTGGACATCTAAACTTATCATCAAGGCTCTTGGTGTAGAGAAGTGCAACGGCAGCGTCGAAGCCGCAATCGAAGACCTCACACTCGAAAAAGCAATGGGCGTCGCCCAAGAGAAGCACGGCCTCGGTCATTTGACTGGTGCCGATCTTAAGGCACAAACAAAGGAAATCATCGGAACATGCGTTTCGATGCGTGTTAAGATTGACGGGCACTGGGCCAATGATGCCCTCGCAATCATTAACAAAGGAGAATGGGACGAGCGTTTTAATTGAAACTCACGAACCGTGGTAGAGGCGTCTTTGAACGTCTCGCCGACCACTGAGGTGAACAAAAATGGAAAAGAAAATCAGCCAAGCAATTAAGGATGCACTTGAGGGTGCACCAAAAAGAAAGTTTGTCGAATCTGTAGATATTGCATTTACAATCCGAGACGTCGACTTGAAAAACCCAAACAACCGTCTCAAGGAAGAAATCCGTCTTCCATCCGGTCGAGGCCGTGAAATCAAAATCGCAATGTTCGCTCTCGGCGAAGCAGCTACCAAAGCAAAGGCCGCTGGCATCCACGTGATTACCCCTCAAGAAATTGAAGAACTCGGCGGTAACAAAGGGAAGGCAAAGAAGATTGCAAATGCATACGACTTTTTCCTTTCCGAAGTTCCACACATGGGATTGATTGGACGATACCTCGGTGTCGTTCTTGGTCCTCGAGGTAAAATGCCACGCCCAGTCCCTCCATCACTCGACCCTGCGGTTATCGCATCTGGTCTCCAATCGACTGTCGTCGTCAAGTCTGGTGATAAGATGACATTCCAAATCTCATTTGGAACAGTGGCTCAATCTGAAGAAGAACTCTATGCTAACGTAATGGCAGTATACAGTCGTGTTATTTCTAAACTTGAACGCGGCGTTGGAAACATTCGCTCCCTTTACATCAAAACAACAATGGGTCCTTCACAACAAATTGAGGTGATTAATTGATCCCTAAGGTTGTATCCTGGAAGAAAGATACCGTTCAAGATTTGGTTGATCTACTCAAGAGTGGACAGACCTTGGGCGTTATTGACATTCACGGCGTTCCTGCTGGAGCAATGCTCGGTATGCGGTCATCTCTCCGCAGCGACATGAAGATTCAAGTTGCAAAGAAGCGCTTGATGGCTATCGCTTGGGAACTTGCTGGATTTGAAGAATCAAATTTGAATGAATTATTCGAAAGCGCAATCCAACCTGCTTTGGTATCCTCTGCAAATTTGAATTCCTTCCAACTGTTCACTGAACTCAAGAAAACTGAGGCTGGGCGTGCTGCCAAAGAAGGCGATATTGCACCTCACCAAATTGTTATCGAAAAGATGGACACCGGTATGCCACCAGGTCCAATAGTTGGTGAGTTGAACTCCGTTGGAATCCCTGCAAAGATCATGGGCGGTTCCGTCCAAATCCAAAAGCGAACCGTCGTTCTTGAAGAAGGCGATGTTTTCGAAGGCGATATGGGTATGATGCTCTCGAAAATTGGAATTAATCCAATTGTCACCGGTCTGCGTTTGTGCGGAACTCTCGAAAGCGGCACCATGTTTGCTCCAAGCACACTTGACATCGACTACGAGCAATTCGAGACTGACCTCATCAGCTATGCTGCTGGTGCTTTCAATCTCGCTTGCAACATTACTTGGTTCACAAGCCAAACAATGCCAACAATTCTTGCAAAGGCCAGCCGAGAGGCAATGTCCGTTGCATTGGAGGCTGCAATCACGACTGCAGACACCATGCCCCATCTCGTTGGACGAGCCCACAACGGCGCACTCGCCGTTGCTGGACAACTTGACAGCGACGCACTCGACGAAGAACTTGCCAACATGTTAGGCGCAGCAGCATCCGCTGCCGCATCCGCTGCTGCAAGTTCTTCTGAAAGCACTTCTGAGGTACCAACTGAAGCCGAAGAAGAGGAAGAAGAGGAAGAAGAGGAAAGCTTCGGCGGACTCGGAGATCTATTCGGTTGAACTAAAATAATGAGGTGAAAAAATATGGAATACGTATACGCTGCTATGTTACTACACGCTGCCGAAAAAGATATTGATGAAAAAACCGTGAGCGCCATTCTAAAGGCTGCTGGCGTGAAAGCTGACGACTCCCGCGTGAAGGCACTTGTTGCCTCACTCGCTGGTGTTGACATCGCAGATGCAATGGCCAAGGCCGTTGCCGCTCCTGCTGCTGCCGCTCCTGCTGCTGGTGGTTCTTCAGATGCCCCTGCCCCTGTTGAAGAGGAAGAGGAAGAAGAAGAAGAAGCCGGTTTCGACGGTCTCGGTTCCCTTTTCGGTTGAAACAAGGTATCGAGCTCCGCCGAGCGCACATTGGACGCGACATGCTCGCGCCTAGTGAAGCACGGTTGTCCCACTCGGTCCCCCCGCGGAAAGCCTCGTCTGAAAGGACGGGACCGTGGGAACTCCGTGCAATATAAGCGAATCAAACTTCGAGTTTGATCAGAAGCAATTCAATAAGGCCGTAAGGCTGTTCAAATTCTAACCACTCCATCGGAGTGTTGATGCTAACCTCTCGGTTGGCCTCATCATGGTGCGACGTGCTACACAAGATTTCGAAGTCAGTGTCTCACCAATTCAATCGATCAAAGTGTTTCGTCTTCTTGCTGAACAAGCAGGATGGGCAATGGAACGCCACGAAGGTTCCAGAATGGTTGACCGTTTTGCAATCATTATGCCAATGACGCAAACAACACGAATGTTGGGTTTACGAATCCTTGACGGTCCATTACGTGGACTTGAAGTGACCAGTTGGGCAGAAACTCGTGGTTCTTCTGGTGCACTCAATATGATTTCATGGGTACTTCCTGGTGGCCTCGAACATCCATTGACTCAATCACTGCTACAACATTGGGTTTCTCGTTTACCTCGATGCCCTTGGCGTTGGAATTTTGGAGAGCGTTCGAAGATTGGATACATGTTACCCGTGTGGCGGAAGTCTCGGAAGAATTTTGCTAAATTAGGATTTTCAGTTGGAAAAAGTGATTGGCCAAACACCCCTCTAAAATCTTGGATTTCTGAAGAGTCCGAGTAATTCAGCAAGCATATGCATAAATGCTACCCACTTAACGGCTGTTTGGAAGTCGTCTCTATGGGTTCATATTCTCGTTTTAGTTCCACTGTACCACTTCTTCTGGTCTTTCTCATGGTGACCATGTCATGGTCATCTGTTCTCGACAATCGGCATAATGAACAAACCGAGACATCGCTTTCAGATGTTGTTGTTTCTCATGTCGGCTGGGGGTCACCCACAACACTCGACAGTACAAATGTCGTCGGTATGTATTCCTCATTAGCGATTGATTCCAATGATAGCCTGCACGTGACCTATCTTGACGCCACCTATGCCAATCTTGAGTACATGACCTATGATGGCTCTTCTTGGAGCACACCTGCCACACTCGACAGCACAGATAGCGTCGGCCAATATACCTCATTAGCGATAGATTCCAATGATAACCTGCACGTGACCTATCGTGACTACACCAATCTCAATCTTGAGTACATGACCCATGATGGCTCTTCATGGAGCACACCGGTCTCGCTCGACAGCACAGGTGACGTCGGCCTTCACTCCTCATTAGCGATTGATTCCAATGATAACCTGCACGTAACCTATCTTGACTCCACCAATGGCAATCTTGAGTACATGACCTATGATGGCTCTTCTTGGAGCACACCAGTCTCGCTCGACAGCACAGATGTCGTCGGCAGTTACTCCTCATTAGCGATTGATTCCAATGATAACCTGCACGTGACTTATTATGACAACACCAATGGCAATCTTGAGTATATGACCTATGATGGCTCTTCATGGAGCACACCGGTCTCGCTCGACAGCACAGGTTACGTCGGCCAAATGTCTTCATTAGCAATTGATTCCAATGATAACCTGCACGTAACCTATCTTGACTCTCCCAATGCCAATCTTGAGTATATGAGCTATAATGGCTCTTCTTGGAGCACACCGGTCTCGCTCGACAGCACAGATATCATCGGCTTTGATTCCTCATTAGCGATAGATTCCAATGATAACCTGCACGTGACCTATCGTGATGCCACCAATGGAAATCTTGAGTATATGACCTATGATGGCTCTTCTTGGAGCACACCGGTCTCGCTCGACAGCACAGGTGTCGTCGGCCATTATTGCTCATTAGCGATTGATTCCAACGATAACCTGCACGTGACCTATTATGACTTAACCAATGCCAATCTTGAGTATATGACGTATTCAGCAGCAGTACCTCCGGTGATATCGTATTCTCCAAGCGATTTTATTTTGACCAATGATACTGCAATGTCCACGCTTTCGCCAACATCGTTAGGTGGAGATGTTGTGACCTGGTCGATTGACCCTGACCTTTCCTCAGGGCTCTTGTTTAACTCGACAAATGGTGAGATTTCAGGAATACCAGATGCGTTGAGCGTACTTACCGTCTACACGATTTCTGCTACCAATACAGATGGTTCGTTCAACACTTCGATCAACATCACCGTTGTTGATGAAATCCCAGTGATTTCGTATTCACCAAGCGAATTTAACTTGACCAATAATACTACAATGTCACCAACGACAGTCCCAGTGAATACCGGTGGACCAATACCGAGCGGCGCAAATACCACTGTCACGCAACTCAGAGTTGTAGATGCGGGGGGCGATGTTGGTGAATATTCTTCATTCGTTCTCGATTCTACAGGTTCCAAACATATTTCCTATTACGATGCAACGAACGGCGACCTCAAATATGCAACTGACACGACGGGTTCCTGGGTCAATTCAACCATTGATTCGAACGGTGATGTTGGCCAATATTCTTCGATTACTGTTGATTCCAATGATGTGATTCACATTTCTTACTACGATGAAAGCAATGGGGATTTGATGTACATTACCGACAGAAGCGGCTCTTGGGTGAACACGACGATCGATTCAACTGGTGCACTCGGAATTGGCGCTTCAGTCGTTGGTTTATACACTTCGATTGCCATCGATTCGAACGCAAAAGTACACATTTCATATCTCCACTCGAATTCAAGTATTCCAGCTTCCTATCTCAAATACGCAACAGACACGACTGGTTCATGGGTCACTGAGACTGCCTTCAACACAACGAGCAATGGATTGATCCGTGCAGGCCACTACTCATCCATCGCTCTTGATTCGAACGATAAGGTTCACATTTCCGCCTATGATGACGCCGACCGCGATCTTATCCATGTTACCAATAAAAACGGTTCATGGGTCAAAACTACGGTGCAATCTTTTGCCAATGTAGGGCTCTATACATCACTTGCTATCGATTCAAATGATGACCTCCATATTGCCTATCACATGGGTATTTATTCATCCGTAGGTGAAAATTTACGCTATGCAATGTACAACGGCTCAACTGGATGGACATCGATTGAGATTGATACTCTCGGAAGCGTTGGCTCATTCGCTTCTCTCGCTCTTGATTCAAACGGCTTTGTTCACATTTCATACTATGATGAAACCAATCAACAGCTCAAATACGCAACCAACCTGAATGGTTCATGGGAATTATCTGAGATAGATAGCGTCGGCAATGTTGGCAGTCATACCTCGATATCTGTTGATACCAACGGCGCAGTTGATATTTCATATTACGATGAGATGAACGGTAATCTTCTCCACAGCCGATTGGATTCCTCCTACAATGTATACAGGTTCACAGTGAGTCCAGACTTGCCTATTGGTTTGGAATTGAACATTACAACTGGTGAGATTTCTGGAACGCCAACCGCCGTTTCACCTCTTACCACGTATTCGGTCACTGCTACCAATACAGGTGGTTCGTTCACCACTTCGGTCAACATCACCGTTGTTGATAATCTTCCAATCATCACATATTCACCAGACGACTTGAATTTGACCAACAATACTGCAATGACAATCCTTTCACCTACCAATACGGGCGGGGATGTCTTGATTTCAAACATTCTTTCCACGTTTGTGAATTCGACACTCCACTCTGGCTCATTACAGAACGGATATGTCGGCCAAGACAGTTCTGTGGTCATCGATTCAAACAATGCAGTTCACATTTCCTACTACGATTTTAGTTCGAATAAACTCCAGTACATCACCAACAAAAGCGGTTCATGGGTGATCAGTACCCTTGACAGTAGTGCTGACATCGTTGGCTATGCCACATCGATAGCTCTTGATTCGAATGATAATGTACACATCTCCTATCATGATGAAACAAATGGAGACCTCAAATATGCCACCGATTCCAGTGGTGCGTGGGTTCTGTCATCAATCGATACAGTGGGTTACGTTGGCTCCTTCACCTCCATTGTAATCGATTCGAATGGTCATGTTCACATTGCATACGAAGACAGCACAAATACAGCCCTCAAATATGCCACCAATTCCAGCGGCGCATGGGTGACAACAACCGTTGACGCATCGGGCGATGTAGGTGAATACCTCTCGATTGATTTGGACTCCAACGACGCAGTGCACATCTCATACCGTGATGGCACGAATTCAGCGGTTAAACACGCAACCGATTCCAGCGGTTCTTGGGTCACTTCGGTTGTTGATTCCAGTGGGGTTGGTTTCGGTTTCACCTCTCTTTCGATTGATTCGAATGATGCGATTCACATCACGTACAGTGATGATACGACGTATGTTCTGAAGTATGCAACGGGTTCCAGTGGTTCTTGGACCGTATCAACGCTTACTTCGTCAGTTGTTTGGTTTGCTTCTCTTTCAGTGGATTCAAATGATTTCGTGCACATCGCCTACGCGGATAGTTCTGGATTGATTCATCTTACTGATTCCAGTGGCTCTTGGGTTGCGGCAACAGCAGATTCAAACACATCGGTCGGAGGTTCTTCTTCCATAGCGCATGATTCGAACAACGGCATTCACATCTCGTATTCAGATGAATACAATTCTGCCCTCAAGTATGCCTTTGCTCCAGCAAGCAGTGTGGGGTCATGGTCCATCAGTCGACCTTTACCATCGGGTATTCTCTTCGATGCCTTTACCGGTAATCTTTCAGGAATACCTACGGAATTACTTCCTCGAACCATGTTCACGATTACCGCTGCTAACTCTGGAGGTGTGGCGACTACTTTCATCAACATCACTGTGAATGCCGTAGCGCCTACTCTCGCCTATTCTCCTGATAGCCTCACTCTCACCAACCATTCTACAATAACCACGCTTTCACCAACAACATCAGGCGGAGATATTGTGACGTGGTCGATTGACCCTGCACTTTCTTCAGGACTCACGTTTAACACGGCCAATGGCGAGATTTCAGGAATGCCAGATGCGTTGAGCGTACTTACCGTCTACACGATTTCTGCAACCAATACTGGTGGTACCGTTACGGCTACTGTGAACATTACCGTGAATGCTGTAACATCTGTTTTGTCTTATGCTCCTGATAGCCTTGTTCTGACCAACAATACTGCTATGGCCACGCTTTCACCAACAACGTCAGGTGGAGATATTGTAACGTGGTCGATTGACCCTGCCCTTTCCTCAGGGCTCTTGTTTAACTCGACAAATGGTGAGATTTCAGGAATACCAGATGCGTTGAGCGTACTTACCGTCTACACGATTTCTGCAACCAATACTGGTGGTACCGTTACGACTACGGTCAACATTACCGTGAATGCTGTAGCACCGGTCTTGTCTTACTCTCCAGATAGCTTCATTCTCACCAACAATTCTGTTATGTCCACGCTTTTACCAACAACGTCCGGCGGAGATGTTGTGACATGGTCGATTGACCCTGCACTTTCTTCAGGGCTCTTGTTTAACTCGACAAATGGTGAGATTTCAGGAATACCAGATGCGTTGAGCGTACTTACCGTCTACACGATTTCTGCAACGAACAGTGGCGATACTGTTACGACTACGGTCAACATTACCGTGAATGCTGAGATTGCCGTAATCTCGTATTCATCAAGCAATCTCACACTGACTCGAAGTTTGAGCATGCCTACTCTTTCACCCTCGGTTGCTGGTGGTGGCGTAGTTTCATGGGAGATCAGCCCGCAACTTCCATCCGGTTTGCAGTTTGGCAATTCAAACGGAAGCGTTTGGGGTGCTTCATCGGTGAACATGTCGCAGACACAGTACACCGTTTGGGCCAATAATACAGGTGGTTCAGCAGAGGCTTTGTTGAATATCACAGTCGTTGAACCAGTTGCAGTGATTGGTTATTCACCAGATTCTCTCACGCTTATCCGTACTCAATCAATGACGTCAATTATGCCAGTGATGAGTGGTGGGCAGGCCGAAAGTTGGGAGATTCAGCCAACCCTTCCTTTCGGACTATCGTTTTCCAATGGCGTTCTTTCTGGAACGCCAGAAGTGAACATGACCTTGACTTCATTCACCATATGGGCGAATAACAGCGGTGGAGCATCATTTACAAACATCACTCTTTTGATTCATGAACCGATTCCTGAAGTCACCTATTCTCCAGAGAACATTGTTCTTACACGCGGCCAGAACATTACTGAGATTACCCCGTCTCTTGGTGAAGGAATGGTTGCCATTTGGGAAATTAGCCCTTCCCTCCCCGACGGTTTGGTGTTTGAAAATGGAGGTATTTCTGGTACACCTGTGGTGAATTTCACCATGACACAGTACACCGTCATCGCTCAGAACTCTGGTGGTTCATACAACGTTACGTTCAACCTCACTGTTGTCGAACCCGTTGCAATCTTATCGATTGAATCCAACCCACCGGTGCTTCTTCGTGACAATTCCTCACTCGCTCTCAACATCACCAACGATGGCGGTTTGGTCGAAGTGTGGGAGATTTCCCCTTCACTCCCTGATGGTTTGGTAATGGAGAACGGTTCTGTTTCGGGTATTTCTTCGGTGAATCAATCTGAAACAATTTTCACCATTTGGGGAAATAACTCTGGTGGCTCCAATTCAGTAACCTTCACGCTCACGGTGCAGGAACCAGAGATCACCATCGTCGAACAGTTGCCAGAGCAAGAACCCGAAGTATCGAGCAATTTGTTCATCCTGTCGATGATTTTCTTTGTGCCGCTCGTGGCTCTCATTATCGTGTTTAAGAAGCACTACGAGTTAATGTATTGACCGAAGATGCGAAAGAAAAGAAGAAGCGGCAGGATAAATACCCCTCAAAAACCTTGGATTTCCGAAGAATCCGAGTAATTCAGCAAGCATATGCATAAATGCTACCCACTTAACGGCTGTTTGGAAGTCGTCTCTATGGGTTCATATTCTCGTCGTAGTTCCACTGTACCACTCTTTTTTGTCTTTCTCATGGTGACCATGACATGGTCATCTGCCATCGACAATCGACTTGGTGCACAGCAAGACACCTCAACTCTTTCGGATCTCGTCGTCGCTCACACCGGCTGGTCGTCATCTACAACACTCGACAGCACAGATAGCGTCGGCTATCCATCCTCATTAGCGATTGATTCCAATGATAGCCTGCACGTGACCTATTTCGATTACACCAATTCCAATCTTGAGTACATGACCTATAATGGCTCTTCTTGGAGCACTCCTGTCTCAATCGACAGTAGAACTAACGTCGGCTGGGACTCCTCATTAGCGATTGATTCCAATGATAATCTGCACGTGACCTATTATGACACCACCAATAAAAATCTTGAATACATGATCTTTGATGGCTCTTCTTGGAGCACACCGGTCACACTTGACAGCACAGATGACGTCGGCTATCCATCCTCATTAGCGATTGATTCCAATGATAGCCTGCACGTGACCTATTT
>Ga0307985_10002301_pt1 | contig 10699 bp, 7 predicted proteins | sample EllFjometageno80_FD_203155 | JGI IMG/M metagenome (GOLD analysis project Ga0307985, IMG submission 203155) | Marine microbial communities from Ellis Fjord, Antarctic Ocean - #80 | ecosystem: Environmental > Aquatic > Marine > Unclassified | place: Southern Ocean | collected 2014-10-09 | reverse complement strand
CCCCCCTGTAGCGCCTAGCCTCTCTCTCAATCTCAATCTCTCTCTCAATCATGTCAGCCTACAACCCCAAGACACCCATACGAACCCAGGTCGACTCGCTCGAGTTCGGACTCCACACCTCCTCCTCCATCCGCGCCCTCAGCGCCGTCGAGGTCGTCTCGTCCGTCGCCTTTGACAATCTCGGCAATCCTCTCAAGGGAGGACTCTATGACGATGCCATGGGACCGTGGGAGATGCGCACCAAACAGCAGTGCACAACTTGCGGGCAGTCATTCTCGCAGTGTCCCGGACATCTCGGACACATCGAGCTCTCCGTGCCCGTCTTCAATCCCCTCACCTTCACCAACCTCCTCCAGTTCCTCAAGGTCAAGTGCCAGTGCTGCCACAGCTTCCGGCTCCAGAGCTTCCACAGGCTGGCACTCGAGGCCAAGCTGAGTCTCATTGAGAACAACAGAACCAAGGAGGCCATGAACCTCGACGATTTGCTCGCTACCATGCTCAAGACGAGCAAGGCCACTGGCAAGAAGAAGACTGTCTCTCAGCTCGCTGCTGAGGAGGCCGCCGGCAACTCGGCAGCCTCTAACCACACCACCGAGGTCGAGAACTTCCTCAAGGGCCTCATCACGCCCCCTGTCGTGAACCCTTCCCTGACCTCCCACGAGCGCCAGCTCCAACGCACGCTCGTCAAAGCCTTCATCAAAGCGAACGGCACGTACTCGGTCCGTTGCCAGAACTGCGACGCGTACTCCCACGCGCTGCGGCAGGACGCGAGCAACAAGATTTTCAGGAAGCCGCTCGCGAAGGCGAGCTTGAAGAAGAATGTGGAGAAGAAGCTGAGGATTAGGGCGGCGGAGGCGATTACTATGACGGAGGAGGCGAACATTGTTCCCGACGACAGGTGAGTGAGGAACATGTGCGGGCCCCTTTGTACACGTGTGTGGCCTCGCGACCGATTACAGCAGCGCCCTCTGTACAGCGCCCTCTGTTCACACCTTTGTCCCCTTTGTTCACATATGTGTGTGGGCCCTGCTCACCCCCCCCTAGCGACTCCGACACGGAGGACGAGGACGAGATCATGGCGCTCAACGCTGACGACAAGTACCTGACGCAGCTGGAGATCATGGCGCAGGTGCGCCTCACGTGGCGCAAGCACCCCTCCCTGTGCAGCCGGATTTTCGGGAGCGCCATGGACAACACCGCGAAGCCGTGGAACATTTTCTTCACGCAAGTGATTGCGGTGCCGCCGAACCGGTTCCGGCCGGCGATGGAGCTGGGCAGCATGAAGGTGGAGCACTCCCAGAATCACTACCTGAACAAGATGTTGCAGACAAACGAGAAGCTGAGGGAGGCGGTCGCCCTTTCTTCTCTGCCCGCGGCTGACTCTGACGAGAGCGACGACGACGCGGCGCTGGCCCAGAAGGCCGGCACGGCGTCCAACACCCTCGGGCACTGGATCGATCTCCAGACCACGGTCAACTGTTACTATGACAGTTCCAAGGACCCGCAGGGCTCCGCCGGCACCAACCCGCCCGGCATCCGGCAGCTGCTCGAGCGCAAGGAGGGCATCTTCCGCAAGCACATGATGGGAAAGCGCGTGAACTACGCGTGCCGCTCCGTGATTTCGCCCGACAACAACATCGGCACCAACGAGATCGGCGTGCCGCTCAAGTTCGCCAAGACGCTGGACTACCCCACGCCGGTGACGCAGCACAACGTAGAGCAGATGCGCCAGGCCGTGAGGAACGGGCCCGACATTTACCCCGGCGCGAACTACGTCGAGACCGGCGTCGGCATGCGCATGAGCCTCGCCAAGATGTCCGCGGAGAGGCGCGAGGCGCTCGCTAACCGCCTGCTCTCTCACGAGGAGGGCCAGATGACCGTCGGCCGCCAGCTGCTCAACGGCGACAGCGTGCTCGTGAACCGCCAGGTAAGCCAGTTCCCCTTCCCACCCTCCCACCCTCCCCCCCTCCCCCTTCTATGAAGAAACCATACCATGCACCACTCTGATTGACTAGCTGATTGATTATGGTCACCTTATTTATAACATCGGCGCTAGTTGGAATGGGCACATAGAAATATGTGCCCTGCCTGTATCGAGCAGTCGTACTGAGAAGACCTCCGCCTCCCCTTTGTTCGCACATTCTGTTTGGCCTCAACTCACACGCCAACGCGCCCCAGCCCACCCTGCACAAGCCCGGAATCATGGCGCACGTCGTGCGCGTCCTGCACAACCCCACCCAGCGCACGCTGCGCATGCACTACGCCAACTGCAACACGTACAACGCGGATTTCGACGGCGACGAGATGAACTGCCATTTCCCGCAGAATGACCTCGCGCGCTCCGAGTCCGAGAACATCGCTTCCAACGATTTGCAGTACAACGCGCCCACCGACGGCTCGCCTCTGCGCGGCTTGATCCAGGACCACGTGGACGGCGGCGTCAAGCTGTGCTCCAAGGACACGTTCCTCGACCGCGAGCAGTACATGCAGCTCGTCTTCTCCGCGCTCACCACCCTCCCCGGCCTCGAGGTGCTGTCGTACGACGATTCCATCGAGTTCATGCCGCCCGCGATGATCAAGCCCGTGCCCAAGTGGACCGGCAAGCAGGTCGTGTCCACCCTTCTCCAGCAGCTGCGCCGCACCAAGTTCAAGGACCAGCGCCTCAACCCCACCCGCCTTCCCGGCATCTCCATGGAGCGCAAGGCTAAGACGCCCGCATCGGCCTTCGGCGAGCACCAGCAGGAGCATCTCATTGTCATTCGCGACGGCGAGCTACTCCGCGGCGTTCTCGACAAGGCCGCGTTCGGCGCGACTGAGTTCTCGCTCGTGCACGCCGTCCACGAGGCTTACGGCCCCCACAAGGCCGGCCTGCTCCTCAACTCCCTCGGTCGCCTCTTCTCGCACTACCTGCAGTCGTACGCGATGCACTCGTGCCGGATGGAGGACCTCGTGTTGAAGAAGGAGGCCAACGAGAGGCGCACTGAGCTGGGCTCCGAGAGTTACAACGTCGGTATGCGCTGCGCCTCGGCATGGGCTAACGCCGAGGGCGGCAAGACTGAGATCCAGGACAAGAACCTTCCCAACACCCCGCTCCCGGAGGGCGAACGCCGCACTGCAGCTATGAAGATTCACCAGCTCCTCTCCGGCAAGGAGGGACCCACCAACGCGGCCCAGCTCGACGCGTACATGCAGAGCAAGCTCAACCCGCTCGCCTCCGAGATCATCAAGTCGTGCCTCCCCGACGGCCTCGTCGTGCCGTTCCCGCACAACACCTTCTCCCTCATGGTGCTGACCGGCGCCAAGGGCTCCATGGTGAACCAGTCGCAGGTCTCGTGCGGTCTCGGACAGCAGGCGCTCGAGGGTCGCCGCGTGCCCCGCATGTCCAGCGGCCGCACGCTTCCGTCTTTCGACGCCTACGACCCCAACCCGCGCGCCGACGGGTTCATCACAGACCGTTTCTTGACGGGCATCCGCCCGCAGGAATACTATTTCCACTGCATGGCGGGTCGCGAGGGCCTCGTGGACACGGCCGTCAAGACCTCCCGCTCCGGCTACCTGCAGAGATGCCTCGTCAAGCACCTCGAGGAGCTCACGGTCCACTACGACTACACCGTGCGCGACGCCGAGGGCAACGTGATTCAGTTCCTGTACGGCGAGGACTCGATCGACCCGACCAAGGCGGCGCATTTGGACTGCAGCAGCGCCACCCTTCTTTACATGGCGCGCAACGCCGAAGCGCTCAAGCAGCAGTACCACACCACCTCCTCCTCCGCCTCCTCCAAGACGAGCCTCATCGACGGCGCGTACGAGGACGCCATGGCGGCGCTGGCCGCGGCCTCGCCCAAGGGCAAGGGCATGCTGCTCACAAAGAGCATGTCCGTTCTCGCTAGGCGACTTAGGAACGAGGGTGACAAGTGCAAGGACAAGAACTTCGTCGCCGGGTGGAAGGAGGCGACCATCAAGAAGGCCAAGGGTGGGGTTTTGGAGATTCAGTACAAGGAGGACAAGGCGAAGGCCTCGATGCCGGCGCAGTTCGTGAAGCCGCTCGTGCGCGACCCGCTGATCGGCAGGGGCGACAAGAAGCACATGCTTGGCTCCCACGCGACCTGCGTGTCGGAGAAGGTCGCGCTCAAGGTCAAGAACGCGCTCGCGAATGATGTAGAGTTGCGGCAAACGCTGAAGCAGAGGAACCTGTCCGAGAAGGACTTCTTGGCTGTCATCGCAGCCAAGTACAGCAGCGCGCTGGTGGCACCGGGAGAGGCGGTGGGCAGCATCGCGGCGCAGAGCGTGGGCGAGCCGTCGACGCAGATGACTTTGAATACGTTCCACCTCGCCGGACACGGAGGCGCGAACGTGACGCTGGGCATCCCGCGTCTGCGTGAGATCATCATGTCCGCCGCTAGGGAGCTCAAGACGCCGACCATGAACATTCCGTTCAGGGAGGGCGTGAGCGAGCAGCAGCAGACGCGCACAAGCAGGAAGTTCTTGAAGCTCACGCTCAAGGAGCTGCTGAGCAACGAGGACGGCATCAGCGTGGAGACGACGCTGAAGCAGGGCGACGCCGGCGTGTGGCAGCGGTTCTACACCGTCAAGCTCAAGCTGCACCCCGAAGAGCGAATAAAGGAGGCGTTCGGCATTTCGCTCGAAGAGATCGCGACCGAGGTCGCGAACAAGTTCCACGGCAAGCTGTCATACTCTATGAACGCTCACCTGCGCAAAGCCAAGGCGCACGACGGGGAGCTCGGGAACGCGTTCGTGAGCGTGCCCAAGGGGTCCGGCGTGGGGCTGACTGGGGACGGAGGAATCGGGGGGGATGGCGAGGAAGAGGAGGAGGGCGAGGAGAAGAAGAGCGCGAAGAAGCGCAAGGAGCTCCAGGACAAGGCGGGAAGCGACAGCGACGCCGAGGAGGAGGAGGAGAAGGCGGGCCAGGAGGACGGCGTCATGGGCGGAAGGGGCATGGAGCAGATGGAGCAGGAGGGATACGGAGAGGAGGACGAGGAGGACGCGGAACTTAAGAAGAAGGGCGGGGAGGACATTGACGACATCTTCGGGGGAGACGAGGACGACGAGGCGGACGAGGAGGAGAAGAAGGAGGAGAAGGGGGAGGCAGGGAGTCCGGTCAAGAAGAAGAAGGGGAGGTCCGAGGAGGAGGGGAGTGTTGGCGATGTCATGCTGAACCGCAAGACGAGCGAGCTGACCCTCCCTCCGATCTCCGTCGACGTGACGACGCGCCCGCTCATTCTGACGGACCTTTGCGAGCTCGCCGCGAGCCAGGTGGTGGTCAGGCAGGAGGAGAAGATCACGAGGGCCGCCGTGATCGACGGCGAGAAGGGAGCCAGGATCCTGCAGACGGAGGGCTGCAACTTCGAGAAGCTGTTCAGGATGAGCGACGAGCTCGTGGATCACAGTCAGATCAGCAGCAACGACATCTGGGCGATTCACCAGACGTACGGAGTCGAGGCGGCGTGCGCGAGCATCGGAGGCCAGATCACCAGTGTCTTCGCCGTCTACGGCATCGAGGTCGATCCGAGGCACCTGTCCCTGATCAGTGATTACATGACCTTCAACGGGGAGTACAAACCCATGAACAGAAGGGGCATGGTGGACGGGAGCAGCGCGTTCCTGCAGATGAGCTTCGAGACCACCGCCACCTTCATGACCGCGGCGTGCTTGAAGGGACAGAAGGAAGAACTCAACAGCCCCAGCGCGAACATCGTGCTGGGCAACCCCATCAAGGCGGGGACGGGAGCGTTCGAGTGTATTGTGAAGAATTAAGAGGGTGCTAATATGCATGTACAATAGTTAGTAATAGGCAGAGGAGTTGAGAGAAAACGTACCGCCCGTAGAGCGGAACCAAGCGAGCATAGGGGAAAGCGCCAAAAATGAGCGAGCTATTTACGCGCCATTGCGAACCATCCTGTTTGCGAGGCCACAAACATGTGTGAACGAAGCGAAGGGTAGACAGTGTGAACAAGGCTGTCAGGAATGGATTATGCATGAGCACCCTGCATCTGTTTTTGTGCGTCGAACAAACTTAATCCAGATTAAATAGAATATCAAAGACTACAGCCTCACGACATGGCCGCCTCTATGTGCATGCTGCTGGTCGCGATCCCCCTCCTCCCGCTAGCCGCCGCCATAATCATTCACGTTGACGGTCCGTAACTTTCCCCCTTTATCATCTCACTTTAACACCTTTCATACCCTCTAACACTCTCTGCCCCCAGACAGCACCAAATCTCTCCCCCCTCCGCCCAACATCCTCGTCTTCACCGCCCCCTGGTGCACCCCCTGCAAGTCCCTCATCGCCCACCTCCTCGCCGCCGCCCCTGAAGTGCCTATCCCCGTCCTCCTTGTTGATGGCCCTGAATCACCACACCTCATTGACATTTACAAAATCACTTCATACCCCACCGTCATCGCAAACCCCAACCCGACAAAGGACTGGTACGACGCCACGCCCGTCACTCTGCGCACCGCGCCCGGAATCACGCAGCTGCTCAAGGACATATACTCGCCTACAACAAACCACTGCCAAACATGGAGCGACGCAATGGCCTTTCTCGAGAAGGCTGACGGGACTCGCGGGTATATTTTCAAAGGCGAGAGGGGGGGGGAGCGATATGAACTTTTTGAGGACGCTGCGAACAGTCACAGGCACTCGCCTGTGACGTTCCTGACGGTTGCTGACGAAAGTACTGTTCCTTTCACTTTTAGGGACGGTAAGAGGACCACACAAGCATACCGGAAGCTGTGACGAGCGAGAGAAGAGCGAGGCAAGGAAAACGAAGGGCTGGCGAGTGAAGCGAAACGACTGAGAGCGAATGACCTAGGCACAGAACGGCCGGCTTGGAACGCGCTGCGAGCGAATGGCCTGCTTAAAACGACGCTGGCGCCTTTCGTGCACACTTTTGTTCACGCGTGTGTGCGGCTCCCCTTTTGTTCACACATATGTGCAGGCGTGACGACGGTTCCGGACGCGCACCACCCCACTCCGCCTCGAGACGTCGTCGGATCGAATCCGCCGCCGATTGCCGCCACGGACAACTTGACGCACACGATCCACCGCAATACGTACCCCAACTACGTCGCATACGCGTCGCTTTCGGCGATGGGCACCGTGAACGCGTTCGTGTTCCCTGCTCGCGACACGAGCCCCGAACGGGGGCTGTGGGGAAGCATGGTCGCCGACAGCCGGACGGCGGATGTCAAGTTGACGATCGTGCTCGTGGCTCCTTCGATTGATAACGCGGTGCCACGTACGTACTTTGGCGTGGACGATGCGACGGACACGATTGTCATCGTGGACGAGTTGGGGAGGAGATTTTACTGCAGGTGAGTCGTGCAGCGAGTGGAGTGAACGCGACGCGATGCTTGGTACTGCGCGTGCTGTGTGGCGCGATGAGACGAGCGAATATCCCTTTGTTCAAACTGTGTGTGCCCCCCTTCGTTCACACCGTGTCTGTTAGAGGGTGCGAGGACTTCGGGGAGTTCGCTGACAAGTTTGTTCGAGGCGACGCCGTTCGGACAGTCAAGAGCTCCAACAACGCGGCGGTGCTGTCGCCGAGAGTATCGTACACGAATAGCAACGCCATCATGACTAGTGTTGCCGAAGGCGAGATGGTGATTTTCATGATGGCAGAGTGTGGAGGGTGCGTTCGCGTCAAGAAAAAGCTGCTGGAGCTGCCGGACGAGGGCGTGCACGTTTACATTATCAACGTAGAGACGGACGAGGTCGAAGATGTCGAGGTAGGCATGGTGCCGGTCATGTTCGAGCGCGGGAGTGGGGGGTTGCTGCAGGTTGGAGGGGTGGAGGCAATTGTGGACTGGTGCAAGGCAGAGGGCAGCAAGCCAGGGGTGAGCGACAACAAAGGAGAGCTCTAATTGGCAAGTGCACTGTGTTCTTTAACCATCTAGCGAGCGGCAATTGGGGTGTGGTGCAAACGGCAATGAAGGAGGGCTCAGCTGGCAATTTTCTCACGTGCGTGTGGCTCTTTGTTCACGTGTGTGTGGCCCCAGTGCTCTCTCTTTAGTGAGCAACAGTACTCTTTAACCATCTAGCGTCGCCGTAACTCATCTGCATGACCATCCCGACCACGTCGCCCACCTCTATTTTCATGTAGTCGCACCTGCAGATCGGGCACAGGTTCACGCCCTCGTAGATGTTGAACGCCTCGAACGCGGCGATGCATTTGCAGTGGAACAGGTGGCTGCAGCTCAACAAATACTGTCCCTGGTTGGCTTGCCCACCTTGCCCGCCACCAGGACTGCCAGTCACGTTCGCGATCGTGCACTCGCTCAAGCAGATGCCGCACTCGTGCACCCCGCCACACCGCTCCAACGTCGTGCTCCACACGTCGCACCACTCCGTCATAGTCAGCGTGCTCTCCTTCTTCTTCGTCTTCGCTGACAATTGAGCCGGCTGAGTGGGCACCACTGGCGCCCCTCCCTCTCCGCTGAACAGCGTCCTGCTCACCGCAAGATTCGCATCGAACTCCGCAAAAAGCGAGTCGATGCTGTTTTCCCTGTCCTCGGCAGTCTTCTCCAGCTGCTCTCCCAGCCCCTTTAGTGCGCCGGCGTAGAAGTCGAGCCGCCTTCTAGGATTGACGTTCACGTTGCCTTTGTAGTGCGAACGGAGCTTGTTCTTGAAGAAGAGCCGGCAAAGCCAGCCGCGGACGACCTTCTGGCAGACTCTAGGGGGGCGCACACATGTGTAAGTGAACAAAGGGGGGCGGTGTGCGAAAAGGTGCGAAAAGGTGCGAAAGGGGGCGTGTGGCGCGACGCAGCTTTTAGGATTGCGCGTTTGGAGCTGGTCGCGGCGCGATGGCGCGACGCAATGGCGCAACGCAACGCAACGGCGCAACGCAATGGTCGCGGCGCGGTCTTCGCTTACCTCCCAGCGTCCTCCCTCCTGACATGCATTCCCACGTCCGTGACCTTCTTCTGGTAGCTCGCTCTCCTGCAAATCGGGCACGTGCGCTCCTTGGTCCTCAAAAACCTCTCGAAGCTCGTGATGCAGTTGCTGTGGAACGTGTGCGAGCAGCTCAGAATGCACACGGATTCGTCGTTGAGGTCCCCGAAGCAAATCGAGCAGCAACCCGTCACGTCGCCGCGCGCCACCGCCTCCATCTCAACACCCACCCACTCCTCCTCCGTCAGCGGTTTCTCTCTCGGATCCGCCAACCCCCTAATCTCCGCCAAAGTCCTCGGCCGTGTCATGCTCGCCGGCAACGCCGCCGTATTTCCATTGTCCGACACCTTGTTGCACGCCGAACACTTTGTGGTGTGTGGTGCGTTTATCAACGAACACTGAGTGCATTCCCAAGCGGTCGTGTGAGTCGTAACCGCGGCCGTGTTTGTGTTTGCGTTTGCATTGCTGCTGCTGCCGCTGTTACTTCGTCTTCTGTTGCTTCGCAGGACGGTGTTGAGGTTGAGGGAACGCACCAGCTGGTCTTGGAGCGCCGCTGAGTTGATGGTGGACGTGGCGCTGCCTGTGGAAGCGTTCTTGGAGATGCGGCGGTTGTATGTGTGGGCCATGACACCGGGGATGCCGGATTTTGGTTGGGGTGGGGTTGGGGTTGGGCGAGGAGGGAGGAGGAAGGTCGCTGTGGAGTTGGACAGGATTGCGTTGGCGGCGTCTCGGGCGGAGCCCACGGGGAACTGGGACATTGGAGGGCACTGGCCACGACGTTTAAGTTTGAAGGGCATGTTTTATTTTTACATATTGTAGATCTAACTTAAGCGAACACATTTCGAGGGACAGGGTACACTCAGGGTACACTCAGTAGTGTACAGCTGCTGAACATTTATTCACCATAACCTCACATACGTTCGCAGTGTACTCGAACATGGGGTTAGGGTTACAAGTCTCCAGTTAAAATTAATTCAGCGCAGCTCTGCCCCGCCCACCAGCTCACGCTCCCGCCTTGGTAATCGCGTGAGCCAGTAAAGTGGTGAGGAATCTCACAGAGGACGGATGCGCATTCACCCAGTACATGAAGTCTTGGCACGCCATCTTATAAACGAAGAATCGCGCGATGTCTCCGCCAAGATAATAGAGCAACCACGTCTTGTTCGTGACCGCCAGCAAAGCGCGCCAGGACATTAAGCGACCCGGCGCAGTACACCAGACAGAGCGGGCTGCCGTGAGCGAGCACGAAGCAGATGAAGGCGAGTGGTGGTATGCGGTGTAACTACATACGTCTTAGTTCCTCCTGGCTGTGAAAGCTCCCACGAAGATGCCGTCGATCAGGTTGAGGGTCTCGCCAACTTCAAGCTCGTCGTTGTTGACCTCGTTTTGTGCGGTACCGTAGAACTCGATGCGGGTGATGCTCTGCTGCCCATTCTTGACCAAATAGATGACCTTGTCGTGAATCGCGGGCGTGTAATGGTAACCGCCGTGCTTGTAGGGATGGTTGTAGGGGAAGAACTCATACGTTGTACATTGTACGAATCAAGTAACACTCTTGGCCTTGAATGATCTCACCTTTCTCCTTATCATCATCATAGTGGTCCAGATTGTCGTAGATCGCCACAATCTTGCTCCGGTACGAGCGCAAGTCAGTCGCCATAGCTTCAAACTCGTCAGGGTAGCTGTAGTAGTCCTCCTCGTCGAAGGTAAGCTTCTCAGCCGCGGCGGCAGGGAAGAAGAGGTGCACGGCCTCGCTGCTCTCCTGTGACATCTCATCGGCCTCGCACT
>Ga0307985_10002299_pt1 | contig 10707 bp, 6 predicted proteins | sample EllFjometageno80_FD_203155 | JGI IMG/M metagenome (GOLD analysis project Ga0307985, IMG submission 203155) | Marine microbial communities from Ellis Fjord, Antarctic Ocean - #80 | ecosystem: Environmental > Aquatic > Marine > Unclassified | place: Southern Ocean | collected 2014-10-09 | reverse complement strand
TAGCGTTCGGGTACGCGTGTGCTGCTTTGAAGGGGGACGATTATTGTGATAATGTCGCGCCGAATTTGGACTGTGTGGAGTTTGAGAGGGATGGGGGGGACTGTGATTGTGATTTTGTTGATTGTAAACAGGTAAGCGACCGGCTAAGCAGAGGGATACGCGCCCTGTTAAACGCCCGGCGAAGCGCTCGGTCCAAAGCACACTGCTCAAAGCGCCAGGCTCTAAGCGCCCTCCTTCCCTGCCACACACTTCTAACACTCGCCCAGAACTGTTGGAAGGACGCGGCTTGCCGTGACATGACGGCGGAGTTTGTGGAGGGGGGCATAAACTGCACGGACTGGATTGGGGACGGGTACTGCGACAACGGGGTCGCGAGTAAGATGGACTTGATGTGCGAGTACTACGGGAATGATGGGGGGGACTGCGGCGACTTGGGCAGCATTAAGGAGAAGCGCGTGCTGGAGCAGCTTTACATGATGACGGGGGGCGACACTTGGTTGAACAACAAGCAGTGGAACGAGGGGGATCACTGTACTGGGAGTTGGGTTGGCGTGTTCTGTGAAGGGGGGAAGGTGACGAAGATTGAGTTCGTGCTGGACGGATGGAACAACATGACGGGGAGTCTCCCCTCGTTCGCGGACCTGGATGCACTTACGTATTTGAATCTCGGGAACAACTTCTTGCAGGGGTCCATTCCCGCCCTCCCTGACTCTCTCGAGGGTCTCTACCTTGACCGAAACTACCTGACCAACGAACTGCCGCCCCTCCCCTCTTCCCTCAAGCAAATCTGGGTCAACAGCAACTTACTCAGCGGGTCTATCCCCGCTCTCCCAGAAGCACTCGAGCGTATCTACCTCGAATCCAACCAACTTTCTGGTGAACTGCCGCCCCTGAACCATCTCGCCAATCTCGCCCACTTCCAAGTTCACTATAATCAACTCAGTGGCCCCGTTCCCTCGCTCGCTAACCTCAACAAACTCGAAATCTTCAGCGCGTATTCCAACTCCCTCACATCACTACCTGAGGACATCGGAAGTGCCACATCACTAACATACCTTAACCTACAAGACAACAAGCTCGCCAGCATCCCCGACTCCATCGGCGACTTGACCAATCTCCAAACTCTCGACCTCGCCGACAACGACATGCGCGCCCCCTTCCCGCAGTGGATCGAGAACTTGGTCAATCTCCAACTCTTATACCTCTTCGACAACCGCCTCTTTGGCTCTCTCCCCCCCCTCCCCTCCACCCTTAAAGAGATCGACCTCAGCATCAACGAACTAACCGGTCCTTTGCCCCCCCTATCCGCCCTCACCAACCTCGAAGAACTCGCCATCTACAACAACCAAATATCCTCAACCCTCCCCCAGGACTTCTCCGTCTTCCCCAACCTAAAAAATCTCCTCGCCCACGACAACGACCTCAGCGGCGACCTCTCGCCCACCCTCTTCGCGTTGCCGAATCTCGAGATCGTCATCCTCTCGGGCAACCCCAAACTCTCCGGCACTCCGTTTCCGTCCGAACTCTCCTCCCCTTCCCTCCACTCCATCGTCATCGAGGGCTGTAACTTGAGCGGCGGCCTTCCCTCGACCATTGGAGCCCCGAAACTAGAGTCTCTCTACCTCGCGGGCAACCGACTCTCGTCCCCGATCCCCCGCCTCCCCGCTTCGATCAAGAAGGTGTCGCTCGCCAACAACCAGCTCCGCGGCTTTTTGTCGGGCAACTTCTTCACCGGCCTCGACAACCTCGAGAGCTTCGACATTAAGAACAACCAGGTCAGCGGCACAATCCCGTACTCGCTCGAGTCCCTCGAGAGCCTCCAGGAGCTCAAGCTCGACTTGAACCACTTGAGCGGCCCGCTACCCACGTCCATGTCCGACTGGCCCGTCTACAAGTCGCCCACGTCCACCACGAGCGTGCTCTTCGGCAACTTCTGGAGCTGTCCCGTGGACGACGCCATCCGCGATCACTTGGGCGACGACCCTTCGCACGCTTACGTCTGCGGCGACTCGACCTTCGCCACGCCGCTGGTCCTGTTCTCCGCCGCCGCGTCGCTTTTCTGCGTCGCGCTCTTCTTCAGCAAGAACAAGGGCAGCTTGCGCAGACCCGCATCGACTACCGAGGAGGTCAGCAACGGCGCGGCGCTTTTGTTCGCAACACTCCGCTCGCTCAAGTTCGTCGTCGTCGCGGGCCTGACCAGCGTCGCCCTCTTCGTGACGTTCTGGTTCGCATCCTCCCCCTTCGTCGACCAGCCGCCGCTGCTCCGCCTCTCGCTTGCCATGAAGTCGGCGGGCGACGACCTGCTCGTTCCGCTGGTCTGCATCAGCTCGCTCACGCTGTTCTACTTCGTGCGCTGGGGCTGGGCCCTGCGTTTCGAAGGAGGTGCTACTTCTGCCGCCACCAACGAGAAGCCGCTCACGCTCGTGAACGTGATCAAGGCGTTAGCGGTCTTCCTCTACACAATGGCCCTTCTGACCGTCTTCGACTTCGTGTTCATCTTCTTCATCGCGAGCAACAACAAGGTTTCCACCGCGACCAAGGCCTTCGCTGCCACCGCGCTCGCGCAGATCAAGAGCACGCTGCTGAGCGAGCGCTGGTCGGCGAGGCAGGGCGCCAAGCTCCTGCGGCCCAAGAAGCTCTTCAACTTCCTCGTCGCCACCATGAGCTCCATCATGCTGCTCAACGCCGTGCTGGTGCCCTCTGTTCTGATCCTGCTGCTCGACGACCGCTGTTTCCGGTCTTATCCGTTTCCCGGTCTCGGAGCTCTGGCGAAAGAAGCCCCCCACGAGGTCGATATTGACTACACGTTCTGCACTCTCGTCAAACCCACTGACGGTAGCTACGGCTGCCCAAACGCGGGCAACCAGAATGATGGCTACGCCACAGCTACTTACCAAACGACCTTCGAGTATCCCTGGTCTTTGTCCGACCAGTGCAGCTCTGCCGTGATCGAGCTGTACTCGCCGGTGGTGATGGCGAGCCTGGTGATCTCCGACGTGCTGCAGCCCGCGTGTTGGTGGCTCCTGAGGGAGAACGGGGGGCAGGTGACGAAGTGGCTGGTGCTGTTGCTGGGTTTGGCCGTCACGTTCATGCTGCCGCTGGTGGGCGACGCTTACGGCAGCGCTATCTCTGAGACTGGCGGGTGGGGGCTAGTACTGTTCATGATTGTGGTATTCCTCTTCTGCGCCGGCCTGGGCTCGTTAACCGTGCTGATGGCGGGGAAGGGGGGGAAGAGGGGGAAGGGGAGCGAGTACCTTCCATCCGTCGAGTACCTGCTGGAGTTCTTTGGCTACTCGTTTGACGAGGACAACCTGCTCGGCAGCAAGGGCCGGGAGCGCTGGGCGCTCTTCGAGGACGCTCCAAAGCGCGTAGTCAAGACCATGATGACAATGCAGAGCAAGGGCGCCGGCAACGACGGGTACGACTCGGAAGCGAGTTACGACTCTTACTCGTCCGATTCCGAGGAGGAGGGCCAGAAGGAGAAGGTGGAGGAGAAGGTGAAGGTGAAGGCGACGGAGCGGAAGAGCCGCACCAAGACCATGAAGAAGAAGGCCTCGAGCAAGGAGCTGAAGACGAGTGAGCTGAGCCACCAGAAGTACGGGCGCGATCTGTGCAGCACTTACGCGGATCTCATCAAGACGCTGGGCACAATCCTCACCTACGGGCTCGCGAACCCTCTCGTCGGGCTGATCGGCGCCGCGGGGCTCGCGGTGCGCGCGTGCGTGCTCGCGTACTTGATCGGCGAGTGGGACAAGAAAGTCTCGGCGGGCGAGCGAGTCAACGTCGTCAGCGACGCGCAAGGGGTGCCGTTCAGGTGCATTTTGCTGGTCGTCGGGCTGACGCTGGTGTTCTTCTGCATTGTCGGCAACGCCAGCGGCGTCGACGACGGCCCGGCGAGCACTGCAGTGATGTGGGTTGCGGTGGTCTTGATGGGGGCGGAGGTGGCATGGCTGGCGTGGGGGATGGATGTGAGCGAGTGCATGGGGTGGCAACGGGAAGAGGGGGAGGAGGAAGAGGGAGAGGGAGAGGGGAGGGTTGTGAGATTGAGTGAGATTGAAATGGGGGACGGAGAAAGGAAAGTCCGGTTCGCGAACATGGAGTCCTCTGGCTCCTCCCCAGCCGTTGGCTTCGATGCCGCGTACCACTCCTCGGAGACGGCTGATCTAGCCAGCACCGTGCCGTCGTCCAACCCGATGGCAGGCTTGGACAGACAGCTGAGCAGTTTTCAGGCATCGCTCCGGCAGGACTCGGCAGTAGTGTAGAAATAGAGTAGACAAGTGTGGCATACATAGTAAAAAACCCAGGGTTCGTTCTAGTTCTCCTTAGAAGAAGTCGTCCTCGTACTGCGCTCCATAGTCATCGATGCCGTCGTAGCGATCGTTATCGCCGTACAGTTCCTTCTGAATCTTCTTCGCCTTGGCCTCCGCCGCCTTGTCCTTCGCCTTGGACTTGCTCGCCGCCCCCTTCGTCTTCCTCTTGCTCGCCGCGTTCTTCTCGTTCTTGATGACGTTCAACACCTTGATAAGGTCCCCGATGTCGTCCTCCGTGAACACCTCCTTGCTGTCGTTCATGAGCTCCTTCACGAAACTCGTCGCGTAAGTGCTCTTACCGTCGAGCTTGAGCGCGCTACCGACCTTCCGAGCGTGCTTCAAGTAGTCCTTCAAGTCCTTCATGACCACCGTGTCGCCCGCCGCGGCGCCGCCGCCGCCGCCGCCGCCACCGCCACCGCCGCCCGAGGAAGTCGTGCCAACGCCACCGTCCATGCCGCCGCCGCCGAACAGGTCGTCGGCCATGCGGGCCGCCTCGGCCTCCTCCCTGTTCCTCTCCATAACCTTCCGGTCATCAGAGCTCATATTCGCCTCCATCTCCGCCTCCAACTCCATCGTCTTCCTCGCCACCTCCTCCTCCTCCTTCTTCAACATCTCCGCCTCCTTCTTCGCCATCAGCGCATTCCCCTTCTTCGCATGATTAACACTCGCCAACGCGAGAGCCTTGGCTTTCTCGGCTACAGCTTCATCCTCCTCATCATCCCACGCACAAGCGGATGCGGTGGGGGCGGGGGGGGGGAGGTCGAGGTCGTCACCGGCGTTGTCCCAGTCGTCATCGCTTCCGTCGTCCCAGTTGTCAGCCATTGTTATTAGTGTCTTTAGAGGGAGTTAGAAAGGGGAAGATGGTGACTGGCCAGGAAACAAGGGGGGGAGAGAGATAACTGTGTTAGGTTTAGCGGTATGTGATCTGTCATTTGTCCTTGTGTTAGCATCTTCCACCAGCTCGCGCTTGGCCTCCTTCCGCTCTTGGCAGACCGTACTTGGGTTTTAGAGAAAATGGAGGGATGGCTGCGAACCGCCTTAAGAAGCCAGCGCGTGTGGGATTTAGTGTGTGCGCGTGCCATCGTAGGCCGCGGGCGGCGCCTCAAGCACAAATCAAGAAGGCGGCGTGGAGCGGTGCGACAGGAAAGCGAGGGCGTTACGTGGTCGGCGAGAGAAAGGAGGGACGTGTGGAACGGTAAGAGGCGCGAGCGCGATGGGGTGTACGGCGGGCTTGCGGGACTGAAAAAGTGATACTGCAAGGAGAGGTACGCGGCGAATACGTTTGGATTTGGTACTGCCAACGGCTCGTGAACGCGTTTGAGAAAGAAGAACGCGGCGGCACAACGTGGCGACATTGCTCGTAAGTAGAGTAGACGTAGCTTCCCGCTACTGCTTTCCCACGCGATCAACGTAGCCTATTTTGCAGCACCCCACAAGAGACTGTCGTGGCACTGCGGCTGCCGTTGATCTTTTGAGCCAAAAACACACCGGATATGGCAATCTCCGGCCGGAAGTGAACATCTCCGGGGTCCCCAAAACGCCGCTCCGCCATTGTTAAAACCGCAAGCAGGCGCTCTCTTCGACACGTGACACAGTCGTCGTGTACCAGCTTCTCGTTCTCCTCCTCCTGGCCCTGAACGCGAGCTCTTTCCAGCCCCTGTCCATCAAAACCTTCGCCCGCCCTTCCTGCCCCTGCTCCACCCCCCGCTCCCTCCCTCCGCTCTTCGCCAAACTCTACAAGGATCGTCGCGATGAGCTCGGTTTGCGCGACCAGGACGACGAGTACGACCCCGACTACGCGCTCGACGTCGGCACCGACCCGTTCATCACCAAGGTCATCGCTGGCTCCTTCATCGTCGCCCTTCAAGCCCTCCTCGTAGTGGGGATCGTTCAGCCGGCGCTGTTCCCAGTGGAGGGCGAATGCAACCCGCTACTTTCAGGCGGCGGCTGTCCTTCATAGCCCCGAGACTCTTCACGCACTACACTCACGAGACACTCAGACTGACAGAAACAAAAACACGAGCCCTTCGCACCGTTAAAACAAACAAACTCTTCGTCTCTCGTTACTCGTTACCGTCTCCCCCCCGCGCCTCCTCCTGCACCTCCTGCACCTCCGGCCCCTCCCACTGCGGGTACTGTTGTTTGAGCCTGAAGAACGGCTTCTGCAGGAAGAACAGGTGCTTGATGTTCTTGAGCTTCGCATTGATGCCTGCCATTCTGTCGTCCAATCTCGAGCTCATGTCGCATCTGTTCTCCCTCAAAACCCTAGCCAGCTCCAGCTGCTGCCTGTCTCTCATGACCTGCACTCCACTCCCGGTACTCTCCCCCTCCGCAGCCGCCCCGTCCTCCCCCCCGCCCTCGCTGAAGAACTTCTTGCAGCCAGCCTCCGTGGGAATGAAGACATCGTCGCTCTCTCCCTCGCTCTCGCTGTCGCTCATCAAATCCTCCTGTACCATGCCCGCCTGGAGCGGCGGCAAGTCCTTCAACTCCCACAGCCCTTGCCTCGTGTTGACCGCCAAGCTGTTCAAGCTCGTCACCTTCCTCTCTCTCCTCGGCCTCCACACGGTGCTAACATGTTTGATGTTCCTGTGCGCGTGCAAAGTGCTGCTCCCCACCCGCTCACTGTAAGTCTTCCCGACGCTATCCGCCACGACTCGCGGAATGAACCGCGGCCGAACGTCCCACGCCAAGTCAGTCTCCTGCAGTATCTTGGTCACCGGCGCGTACACCCTGACGCTGCTGTCGTGCCTGAGCAAGTTCAGTCCGTTAGGCGCGTTGTAAACCTTCATCGACTCAGGCATGCACACGGTCTTTTCCAAATCCCCAGACTGCTTCAGCAGCCCGTTCAAGAAGTCCACCCCGGCATCCCCCTCCCCCTCCTCTCTCGGCGACGCCGCGCCCTTCCCTCCCTTCACGGGCTTGCCCTTGGCATCCAGCTCCTCCCCTGTCCGCTCAACCGCGCCTCCCAGCCTCTCCTCCTTGAACCACACGTCGCCCTCGTCTCTGCTCGGCCTCACGCTCGACTCCTCAAACGCGCCGACCTTGAGCTCCCTGTCCCTCTCGATGGGCACGTACGTGTCGATCATCGGGAACTCGAACGCCGTGTACCCGTGCTCCACGCTCTCGATGCCAGCGCGCAAAGTCGAGAGCGCGAGATCCTGGAACCCCATCGGCTTCTGGCTGATGTCCACCGCCATTCTCTCAATGCTGGCGTCCTCCTCGAACATCGGCACCGTTCCTCGAACGACGTACTTCTCCTCCACCACGAACGGCTGCTCGAACTTCTTCTTCCTCTTCTGTCCGTCCGTCTCCTTCTCCTCCTTCTCCTTCTCGATCTCCGCCGCCGTCTTCTTCTTCTTTCCCATCCCGCTAGAGTTGTTCGCGGCCTGCTGGCAGTCCAATTCGATCATCACCCTCATCTCCTCCTTCGTTCTCCCCTCGATCTTCGGCATGATGGCCGCCAACCTCCTCTCGACCCTTGCCCTCGTAATAAACTGCCCCGTCAAGAACACCAACCTACTGAGCTGCTTCTTCCTCTTCTTCCACAGATCATTCTTAAACTCGTCAAACGTCGGTCCGTGGACCTTCGCCAAAACCTGGCCACTCCCAACACTCGTCGTGGCCCTCGCATACTTCGCCGGAACCTCCAGCGGGCCCATGAACTTGTCGTCCGTTCTCATGCGCTCACTCTGGCGGGCGTTACCGTCGATGCCAGTCTGCATGAAGTTCCGGCTGTGGTCAATCTCAGTCACGTGATTGTCGGTCATCAGCGGCTCGCCAATGAACACCACGCTGCTCTTGAACTCCCTCTCCCTCTCGTCCTTCTCAATTTCCTGAATGTCCTGCAAAAACGCCATCTCCTTGATCTGCCGAGTGCTCCCGTCATTGAACTCAAAAGCGACGATCGACTCGGCGCTGTACTTCTGCGCCGGATCGTTGGCATTGCCGCCACCTCTGGTAGCATCAACAGTCCCGCCGGCAGTCCTAGCCCTCGCCTCCGCCTGCTCCTCCTTCTGCTTCGCCCGAAACTCCCTCTGCTTTCTAATCGCCTCCTTCAAATCCTTCGGCTTCAACTTCCCCGCCGTCTGCGTGAGGACATAGTTCACCGCCTTCAAGCTGTCCATGTCACCAGGGAACCTCAGGCCCTCCACCGTCGACTCGGGAAGCAGTGGCGCCGGACCCGGATCGTCCCTCGGCGGCAAAGTCTTCTTAATCATCTGCGTCGTATACCAATCCGCACCCGCATCATTCACCGCTCCACTCCCCTTCCCCCTCTCGGTCGCCCTCGGCACGCCCCTGTCATACGTCTCCAACATCTGACTACCGTCTCCATGCTGTTGAGAGATATTAATCTGATTAGCCCCAGTCGTGTGCCCCAACGCCGCCCCAATCCCCACCCTCGCTCCCATCTCCGGCCCCAGATCCTGCGTCAACCTCGCCGCCGCGTTCTCCAGCTCGTTCTTCCGGTGCAAACCGGGGTGACTAGCGCCGGTGATCTGGCACACGAACGGCGTGAAGTTGAACTGACTCACGTTGACTTGCAACTTCGCCGTGAACGTGCCGTACGTGTCGGGCGTGAAGGTGACGCAGATGCGGGCTTTGCCGTTGGGGGGTATTAAGCCGGTTTGGGGCGAGATTGTGAAGCAGGGGGACGGCTTGAGGAGAGTCAGGGCGTACTCGAACTGGATGGGGACGGAGCAGGAGAGGTAGTAGTGATGGGTGATGGAAGTGGAGACGGGCTGGGTAGGGAAGTTCACTCTTGTGGGAAAGCTCGCGGTGTTGACGCAGGGATAGGCGTGGATAGGGATGACCATGTTATCCTCGTCTGTGAGTGAAATGTGAGCAAAGAAAGGAAGCATGTTGTGTGGGTTGTGTGGCTTCTCTTCTTATTATATTTCATATATATTCTGTCCTTACCTGCAATACCATCTGAATCCGGCCTGGCAGGCTCTGCATTGATTCTAACCGCGTCGTAATAATACCTATGTTCCGTAGGGTAAAAGTCAACGTATATAATCTGGCTCATGCCAGGCGCGATGACGCCGGATTTCTCGTACCGAGCTTTGAAGGAGGGGGTTGTGGGGGGGATGATGTGGAGGCGTTTCGCGGTGGGAGAGGTGTTGGTGAGGCATATTTTTTGGGTGGAGGGGGAAGTGAGTGTGAAGCCGGAGAAGTGGGTGATGGAGGGGGTTGCTGTGAAGGCAGAGATGCGGGCTAGTTTGGTGTAGGATTGAATGGCTAGAGATGAGGGGGGGAGAGGGGGAGAGGATGTTGTTAGGGGGAATGCGAGGGGGTTGGGAGGAGTGTCATGCGTTGTGGTCGAGGGTGGGTCGGGATGAAGGGCGGATGGCGGGAGCATATCTGATGGCATGGGAGCACACGAGGGGGCACCTGTTAATAAAAATTAAGTAAGTTAGAATTGTGGAAGGGGAACGTAAAGAGGGGGCGGTTGTGCTATTCGTTAGGTGGGGAGTGGGGGAGGTAACAAAATTTCGTTTGAGATCGCTCTCAGGTTAGCGGCGGGGTCCTACCCTGATCAAACTTGATGGGGCGTTGTCTCCTCTAACTAAAACTGCTCGGGCAACCTTCACAAGATCTTGCGAAATGATATAAATTGCACATTTTGTAAACCATTTGTAAACTGCGTTTGTTGTAAAAGCAAAGCATACCGCGCTACGATTACTAGCGGCACGGGTGAACCTGATTTTTCGATCCAACCCGCACAACATTCGCGCGATAGTTGCTCCCACCGCTGTTCCTTTCGGGGCTCGCAATCGACTTCTGCGACATCGCTGATACCGGGTTCAGCAACGTTCGTCTCCTCGGTCTCTCCACCATCTCCCCCACCACCGCTCCCTCCCCCAAGTGCCCCTCCTCTCCTTCCTCCACCTCGCCACCATCACTCTCGTCGGCGGGGATCAAGAACACCAGGCCGCTGAACATAACTCCCACTCCAAACACAAACCCCACCCACTGCCCCGCCGTGAATTCGTTGAACTCCTGGAAGAAGATCCCACCGGCGACGATTGCAAAGAAAATGAAAAAGCACTGCAGCAGGGGGATAATAAACAGCGGGTTGAACTTGCTCAGCGCATCGTTCAACCGATACAACCACACGCCGACAGTGCCGACCCACAGCCCTATACTCGCGTACGTGAACCAGTGCTCAAACACTTGATCCTGGGAGGCCACAGACATGTGTGAGCGAGAGAGAGAGAGAGAGAGAGAGAGTGTGTGTGTGTGTGTGTGTGTGTGTGTGCGTGTGTGTGTGTGTGTGTGTGCGTGTGCGCGTGTGTGTGTGTGCTGTGTGCGTGTGTGTGCGTGCGTGTGTGTGTGCGTGTGTGAGTGTGTGCGTGTGTGCGTGTGTGCGTGTGTGCGTGTGTGCGTGTGTGCGTGT
>Ga0307985_10002298_pt1 | contig 10707 bp, 4 predicted proteins | sample EllFjometageno80_FD_203155 | JGI IMG/M metagenome (GOLD analysis project Ga0307985, IMG submission 203155) | Marine microbial communities from Ellis Fjord, Antarctic Ocean - #80 | ecosystem: Environmental > Aquatic > Marine > Unclassified | place: Southern Ocean | collected 2014-10-09 | reverse complement strand
CTCGATGCCGACCCATAATCCCCTCCCCCCAAATTGACTCCCCTCGCCCCGTTTCGAGCGGAACTTGACAAAAGGAACTCGACAAACTTGGCTACGGAACTTTTCGGATGACGACTGAGGAGACTTACTGCGATGAGATGAGGACATCAGCTTGACTATGCGAGTATATGCGATGAGAAAACTGTGTGAACGACTGACACGTTTGGACAAATTAATGTGGATCTCCTCTCTTACGCTCTCACTCTCCCCGAACCTCCACCAAATATTATTTCTTTGTGTATATTGTCACTTACTCTCCCTCTCTTACTCTCTCACTCTCTATTACGCTGCAGCTTCTCCCCTCCTTGCTTTTCTTCGAGACTTCCGACCTTCTCCCACTCCAGACCCACTCCAGACCCACTCCAGACCCACTCAATCCCTCACTCAATCCCCCAATCCCCTTCAACCCCCCCTCTGTTCCAAATGCTGTCCCAGATTACCAAAACCAAGACCCTCTCAGACCAGCTCTGCGACACCACATCTCCCTCCTTCCTCTTCGGCTCCACTCCTCCCCGCGACGGCACCGACAAGGACAAGGCCGAGGAGTCCTGCGTCAAGTTCACTCACAGATCCGCCGTCCTAGCCACCGATGGCTTCATCGTTTACGACATTCAGGACGAGAAGGGGCGCACTACCATGGAGCGCCCGTTCCCTTTCAGGAAGACTCTCGATCCGAGCTGGTACGGCAGCCTCTTTCCCAAGCACTCCGCGAAGCAGACCGTCATCTACAAGTGCATCATTGAGCACTCCATTGAAGCGTTCGAGGAGTGGGTCAACAACGCCATCAAAGTGCACAACCACAACTCGTTCGTGCTCGTCGGAGCGCCGACGAGCACTACGAAGGCGGCGACGACTATGAAGGAGGCGGCTATGGTCATCAATAAGCAGGGGCCGGACATCTCGTTCGGTTGCGTCGCCATTGCCGAGCGGCACACCAAGAAGAACAACGAGCAGTTCAACATGATGAGGAAGCAGAACTACGGCGCGAAGTACTTCATCACGCAGGGTATCTTCAACAGTGTCGCTATCATTAGGCTGCTGAAGGACTATGGGACGTTGTGCAGAGAGCTTGACGTCGAGCCGCGCAAGGTGATTCTCACGTTCGCTCCGTGCGGGCGCGCCAAGACGCTGCAGTTCATCAAGTGGCTGGGCATGAGCGTGCCCGAGAGCGTGGAGCAGCGGATTCTCGGCGCGAAGACGGTGGACTTGGCGGATGGGGAGAGGGATCTTGGGCCGGTGAACGAGAGCTGCAAGCTGCTGCTGGAGGTTTTCAAGGAGGTGCTCGAGGCCGTGGGAGACTGCGGCGTGCCCATCGGCATCAACGTAGAGTCCCTGAGTATCTTCAGGGAGGAGATTGACGCGGCTCACACGCTCTTCGGTGGCCTCCAGAGTATGCTCCTGAACGCGCACAAGACGAGCAGCGGCAAGAGCTGGGCCGTCAAGTGGTACCAGGTCGGCGACGGCTACAGCGCCTATGATGAGGTCGTGGTCCTGCAGAAGGAGGAGAGGCTCAGGAAGCAGTATCTGTTCATCACCATGGTCATGGGAAGCTTGTTCGGCTTTGCGCTCGGCCAGCAGAGGATGATCCAGAAGTTCGTAAGCAGGTAGGGTAGGAAGTGGGGGTGGGGGTGAGGATTTACGTGCACGCAGGTGTGCAACCAACGCGATTTGATTGCTTTTTTCAGAGGTGAGTTGACGAGGAGAGATGTGGGCGATGCGCGAGCTAACCGCGCATTCTGAGGCGCTCAGTTAGGCGACGTGCGAGCTAACATCGCGTTCCGAGGCGCTTGTTGCGCTTTCCGAACCTGTCATTTGGCGCGACTCGCTCGCGATTAGCGCGTTCTGAGGCGGGCCCCTTGCTTTATTGTGCTCTTCGAGCCGGTCATTCAGAGCGACTCGCTCACAAAACGCGCTCTGGACCGTTCTCTTCCGCGCCGGTAGTTTTGCGACATGATCGCAGCTCGCCACCCTTTGCTCGCACCGCCTTCCCCCTTTGTTCGCGCGTGTATATGTGCTCACACGTGCCTTCGTGTCGCTAGACGGGGGAACCCTATGATAATTCAGTTCGGCAGTGGGCTAGGCTTGAGGCCAAGAGAGCGTTCTGCGTGTGATATCATAACTAGTCGTTGTTGGTTAGGTGTAAACAGCTCAACAATTCGTATGCTACAGGAGTTTGTCTGCTTGTAGGCGTTCACTCACGTTGTGTTCCGCTTAAGTCCGCGTATGATTACAGTAGCACACAGGTGGTCTGTGGTCTGCAGTGATGTTTACCCGAGCTGGAGTGTCAAGCTCAGGAGACAGTACTTAACACACTTGGGTACGTACTTACACTGATACAAGCGCTCAAGCGCTCAAGCGCTCAAGCGCTCTTACCTGTATTTACCTCCTGTCTGCGTTTCTCTCCCTGAAACGCCCCCCCCCCGTCTCGAGCGTTTTAATCCCCTCCATTTTCTGTCATTTTCTGAATTTGTCCCTGCCTTGCCACTGTTAACACTACTCCTAACTCCTTTCTTTCGTATCCACCAGCCCGACGCCCCCCGAACCACCAGCCCGACGCCCCCCCCGACCTCCACACACACCACCACACACACCACCACACACACCAAAATGGCCTCAACTGCCATACAATTGCCAACAGTACACGTCACCGTCCCTCCCGGTCATGTGCCTGGGTCCTCTATGCACGTTCGGCTGCCGGACGGCAGGGTTGTGGTAGTGGCAGTGCCAGCAAGCGCGGGGGAGGGGGCGGTGGTAATTGTTTCTTGTCCTCCCCCCATGCAGCAGCCCAACCTGCTGCAGCTGGCTGGGCAGCAGCAGCAGGCGGGGACAGCGCCGAGCTTCCGCCCGACGCCACTCGAGCCATCGACGAGTGACCTCTCCCCCGGTGGAGGCACTGGCAATGCCCCCTCTGGCCTGACCGCCGAGCAGCAGTGCACGATCGCCTCCATAGTACTCGGCCTGATGGGCGTGATCGTAGGAGTCCTCATGCTCTCCAAACTCGTGGACCTGGACGGCACCTACGGCTACGTCGTCGCAGCGGTCTTCGCGGTCCTCCTCCTTCCCTCCTGCCTCTACGTCCACCTCAAGGTCTACCTGCCGGCCTCTCCCGAGTCGCCTCCTTCCGGCTACGAGCTCGTCGTGGTAGCGGCTATCGTCCTTCTCTCTCACGCCGCTCTCGGCTGCGCCGGCGCGCAGGCTCTTTTCAACTGGTCCGCAGACTCTTCATCCTCTGGCTCTTACTGGTGGCCTACAACGGCCTCGCTCCTCTCCCTCCTCATCTCTCGCGCTCTCGTCGCGTTCGAGCACAGGACCGCCTTCAGCATTCCGCCCCACAGCACCTTCCTTCCCTGGTTCGCCGCCGTTGTCGCCCCCTTCATCGCTCTCTGGATCTCCCTCCCAAGTACCGCCGCTTTCGCAGCCTCCCTCCCCGCGCAGCTCTCCTTCCTCGCCTGCGGCGTTCTCGCTAACGCTGCGGCTCTCGCCGCTCCTGCCGACCTCGAGGCCGTCCGCCTCGTCACGGCGACCTTCTCTATCGTCTCCGCCGTCGCTCACGGGAGCGGAGCCGTCACCGTCACTCCCGCCCTCTCCTCGATTCTCGCCTTCGCTCTCGTCGCCCGCCCTCTCGGCCTCGGCGAGGCCGCCCGCGGGCCTGGCGCTGCGGCCGCATACCTGAGGAACCGCCGCGAGGTCCTGCACCGGCTCGCCGTCGGAGGCGCCTCCCTCTCCCTCGTGTGCTGCGGCGTCGTCGCCACCGCCGACAACTACAGCTACAGCGGCAGCGGCGACGCGGCGGACCTCCTTCGCACTCTCGCTCCCCTCTGCCCGTGGGCCGCCCTTCTCGCGGGAGCCGTCGCGCACTACTCGAATAACTCCTCCTCACTGAAAGTGCAGCGCACCGCTCTCGCCACTCTCTCCTTCGTCGCGTCCTTCTGGACCGGCGGCTACGCCGGCCTCGCCACCGTTCCCGTCACGGCTGTAGTCTGGTCGCTCCTTCAGCTGCCGTGGGGCAGGCCGGTCGACCCCTCCGCTGTTCTTGACTGGCAGCGCCGCTCGGCGCCCTTCGCGCCCTTCACCTTTACCCTGATCGTCTGCTGTTCCTCCTTCGTGATCGTCGACTGGCTCCTCTTCTACCAGTTCTACGACACCTCCTCTGGCCACTTCTCCTCCACAGCAGACTCCCTCTCTCCCTGGTACTTCTACGTACGCGCTGTGGTCATGCTCCTCCTTCCCTGCCTCGCCGTCGGCGTCGCGAACAAGAAGCGGGCCGAGCTCGAAGATTCCGACGAGTCCGACGACTGTCTCCTCGCCGCCGTGGTCGTGCCCCTCCTCTCCGCTCTCGCCAGCGCCGGAGCTCAGCACTTCTGGCCGCTCGCTTTGCTCTACATCGTCGCTCGGCTCGCGGTCCTCTCCTTCACGGCTCGCCTCGCTTCCTCCCGCGGCGGGCTGGCCATAATCGCCCAATTCGCCGGACTCGCCGTCTGTATGTTCACCAATCAGTACCTTCCCTTCACCGAGTGGGGGGTGGCGGTCCTCGCCTATCTCGTCCTCCCGTCCAAGGCCGTTACGATCCCTCGCACTTCCCGCCTCATGTCGTGCACCACTCTCATCGGTGCCCTCTTCATGCCTCTCATCGCCGCCTTTGCCGGCGACAGCAACGGCAACTGCAACGGCGCGTGCGAGGACTACTTCCCGCTCACACTCCTCTTTCCGTTCACCGTGCTCCTCCGCGCTCTCGCAGTCAAGGCTCTCGACGGCACCGCTCGCCAGGCGATGCGTCTCGACGTCGTCTCCGCGGCCGCGCTCGCCGCAGTCTCTGCCCTTCCCTACACTCTCGCCGTGCGCACCGCCGCGGCGAGCTCCAGCATCTGGGACCCCAGCTCGGACAATCCCGAGCTCGCCAAGTTTCCCATCAGCGCCGTCGTCCTCAGTGGCGTCCTCCTCGCTGGCGTCGTTGCCGGCGCCGCTGTCCTTCGCTTCTCTCCTGACGCGCCGGCAGCGACTAGCACGCACGCGTCCTCCGCCGATGAAGTCTCCAATGCCGAAAATCGCGCCGCTGCCGGCGACGACAGTTCCGCGAGCGCTGGCATTGGTGCTGGCACAAACCTCGACCCCTCCGTTTCTGCCGCGTTGGCGACTGCCGTCGACACTCCCGTGGCCGTGGTCGCGTCCGGTATCCCGGCGCTTAAGGAGGACCGCTTCGAGGAAACGCTTATCATCGGCTCTGCTGCCCTCGTCGGGTCGATGGAGATTGCTCTGCCGTTAGCTCTCGCTCCCATCTGCCTCTTCGCCATGATGTACGCGCGCCACGTCAAGTCGATCGGCGGCGCGGTCGGCATCACAGTCGTCTTCTGCCTAAGAGCTCTCAGCCAGATTTTCGGAGACCTTTTTGGCCTCGACCTCTCCGTCCTGTGCCTCATCTTCAGCGGCATCCTCCTTCTCCTCGTCTTGGCGTGGCCCATGCCAGATCTCCTCGACGACCCTCGCGGCGCGCCCATCGGCATTCTGCGCCTCTGCTTCCTCGCCCTCGCCGCAATGCTCCTCGGCCCCGCCACGAACGGCTGGGCCGCCCTGGGTGCGACTGTCTTCGTCACTGGGCTTCACCTGAGGAGCGAGAGGGGCGAGTACCGCGCCGGACTCTCCAACCCCTTCCTCTACCTCGGCTCCCTCTCCATGGTCTTCGGCGGCCACTTCAACTTCGAAAATCCCACGAGCTTGGCCGCCGGAGTCGTAGCGAACCTCTGCTTCCTCTTCGCGCTGGCGCTCCGCTTCCTCCCGGAGAAGGTCGGCGGCGGCGGCGACAACAACAACACCAACCTTACGCACCGTGGCTTCTCTCACCTGATGGTGGCGTTCGCCCTGGTCTTCGGGCTCAGCTCGGCGCGGGCGACGTCGGGCTGGGGGGCGGCGCTCACGTGCTTGCTCGTTTCAGTCTGGGTGGTCGTGCACAAGGCAACTGTCGCCGCGTGCGTCGTCCTGCCCACTATCGGTATGATCGTCGTCTCGATCATGGGCACGTACCTTTGGTCCGAGTCGGACGCGGCGACCATCTCATCATTCGTCGCCGCAGCGATCGGCGCGAAGCTACTGCTGATCGGCGCCATCGAGGACTGGAAGGCGAAGCTTAGACTCGCCGCCGTGAGCGAGGCCGCCACGGCTACCCCAATCGTTGCGGCGATGCAAGACTCCGCGGCGACGCCAGCCCAGCAAGATGCTCCTCTAGCTCGCCGCCTCGCTGAGCAGCTGCCCAAGCTCCTGACCCTCGAGAACATAGAAGGCTTCGAGTCGGAGGGCACAACTTACATCCGCGCCGGCGGCCTCTGGATTATGGGGGCGTTCGCCATCGCGAACGGCACGTCCGCCATGATCGCCGCATCCCTCACGATCCTCTTCGTCATCTTCCGCGCCAGGAACGTCCAGACTCTCCTCGTTGGACTCCTCGCCGGTCCTCTTGTGAGCGTGCTCTTGGCGTTCTCCGCTGCCCACCCTTACGGAGGCCTCCTGGTACCGTCCAGTCCCAACGCCATTGTCGCCGGCGCCGGTATTATCGCTAGCCTCCTCCTCGCCGCCTCGGGCAAGCCGCTCGGCGCCGCGGAAGTCGAGATCTCCCACTTCGTTGCGTACGTCTGGGTCGTGCCGTTCGCTCTCGTCGACTACAACTTCTGCTGGTACTTGCCGCTGCTGGCCACTCTCTGGCTCGCTGTTTGGTCGTTCAGGCACTGCCACACGCTCGTCATAGGGGCCGTCCTGCCTCTCGTCGTTCTTTTGGCGAGCGAGCTGAGCGGCAACACTCTCGCGGCGAGCGCCAAGGAGAGAAAGGCTGAGCTGTGGATTCTCGTTGGCTCTCTGGGTGCCTTCGCGGCGTCTCTGGCGCTTTACTCGCGCGGACCTAAGCTGGACGGGGCGAGTAGCAGATTCGCGCACCCCGTCTGGCTTCCGAGGGCTCGGAGCTTGACCTTGAAACCGGTTGCCATCATGTGGGCGGTCTTCGCAGTCATGATCCTCTTGTGCGGCGTCGTCGGCATTTTCGGAGTCGCGAGTGTCGCGTCATTTATTTTGTACCACATGTTCAACAACATCGGGAGCCACGCGGGGGAGGAGGAGGAGGAGCTCGGCTCGCGCCGTGAGGCGCTGTGCCGCGCGCAGATCGGCGGAGTCACGATACAGATCACGGCGGCATTCGTTCTGTTCGTTTGGGGGACCGATGAAGCGATGCTCACCGGTATCATCTGGGGCAACGATGGTTGCGCGGCCTGCGCGCTGCTGTGCTTCGCCGGTATAGCGGTCGTGGCAGCCTCGCCGTTTTTCAGGCCGGCGCTGGCGCTGGACTATAATACGATCAGCGCCGTCGTCTACTGCTGGATCTTCGCCGGCGGAATGGTCGGCTCGGCCTCCTCCTTCATCCAGGACGGGATTGGCGGGAGCCTGGGTATCATTGCGACTATTCTGACTGTGGCGTGGGCCGCCGAGATGAAGCAGTACAGCATGGTCGTTGGCGGCGGGCCGGGCGCGATGGTCTTGAGCGGCTTCTTCGTCGCCCTGGCCGAGCTCGGCTCCTTCGACTGGACTGCCATGTTCCTGCCGCTCATGGTCTACGGTTTGTTCGAGATCGCCGCAGCTCAGTGCGTGAACAACGTGCCCATCGAGCATTCCTTCTCTCACATTCCCAAGCTGCTCGGCTCGGCGCTGGAGGTTAGCGGCTGGCTTTGCGCAATCGTGGGCGGAAGTTTCGCACTGTACTTTCCGTCCGGCATGGGGCTGTTCGGTGCGCTGCTCTTCGTCTTTGGGCTGTTGGCTGGGGGCATCTTCAACGGCGTGAGGGGCGTCGGTATTACGGGGAAATCAGGCCCGTCATCCATCGACTTGGCGAGAGGAGTGAGGCTCAGAATCAGCGGGCTAGCGCTGGGCAACTTGAGCATCTGGTTCGGCATGGGACTCGCGAACGGAGTCGAGCGGGCGGTGATCATGATCGTTGCTAGTCTTGTGAGCATCGGCAGCGGCTGCGTCATGATGCACATGTGGAGCAAGCTCGACGTCGAGGACTGCGAGGCGGCGAGGCAGGATGCTGAGGGAGAAGGAGGAGTGGAGTTGATGAGCTTGCCTAGCTTGCCCACCGTCAGCTCGAGACAGGTCGGCCTCGAGCTCCATCCTTCCGCTTCGAGAAGGGACGAGCAGCAGCAGCAGCAGCAGCAGGCTGTGGTAATTTGCCCCCAGGAGGAGGTCGAGGGAGGAGGCGGCCGCTTAGAGGTAGCGCTGGGAGGGGGCGAGCAGCAGCTCGTCGAACACGCGGCGGCGGCGGTCACTGCGCCGGCTGCTGCCGAGGAGCGCCAGCGAGAGTGCCCGTACGAGGTCAAGGCGACCGCGCTCAAGAGCGGCAAGCTCGCGAAGCACTCCCTGGTGATCGAATGCTCGCTGGCTTCGACAGCGTTCTTGCCAGCGCTCGCCAAGATCAGCATCGAGCTCAAGGAGCCGCTGGCTGCAGGAGAGATCATCAATCTCAGCATCGGAGGCACGAGCAGGGCGGAGGAGGAGGGGCAGTGTGCGCAGCAGTAGTTTATACGCGAAGGGTTTGCTCACCACGTTCTGAACCGTTCTCTTCCGAGGCCAAGAGAGCGTTCTGCGTATGATGTCATAACTAGTCGTTGTTGGTTAGGTGTGATCAACTCACTTGCCCTCGCTTCGAGGTCCCTGCCACTCAAATTCCTATTTCTCTCCTCTCCGTTGACTTCATCGCGGTACCCACGAGAAACTGTACCGGTGCATGTAGCGCACAAACCTTCGGTTCACGAGCGCAGAACGAGCGCGAACATGGCTGCTAGAATGACTTTCGAAACACATATTTTTTCACACCTTCTTTGCACTATCTAACCTTACTACTCCTTGCGCCGTGTTTCAACGGTCGCGTCTGTCCCAATCTTTGGACAGACCCCCCTCTTCTCTTCGCTCTTGCGCGCATGATGGGCCATGCTCAAGTTCTTATCTAAGATCTGTGAGCCACCCGCCATGTAACTAACTACCGGTACTAACCAGACGATCATTTGAACATTTGCGAGCCGTGGACCGACTCTATACACCTCCCCCCTGTCAAGAGCGCAATGATCTGATCGTTCTGCAGCTCTAGCCGCTTGTTCTGCTGCTCGATCCTCATGTTCTCCGCGCTGGTGACCGCGAAGCAGTCCTTCGTGCTTTCCTCCGACGTCGCGAGGTGTTAAAATCTCTCTTCCTTTTCAGCGCCCCGCTCGGCACTTGGCATTTGTTCCAGAATTTATAACTCTTTAGCAGACGTCGTTCATATACAAGTTGTGCCTAATGTTTATCCTTCCTCCTCTGCACCTTGTCCAGTCAGTTCATTTCGTTTGCTCTCTTCACTCTCCCTTCTTAAGCGCAGCACTGCCCGCAATAACCCCCTGCGCCGCCAAGTCCGCCGCGGCGCTGACCGCCTCTCCCCCGACACCGCTCGCGCTCCTCCCCGCCTTGTTGATGGCACTGTCGATCCGGGACTCGTTGGCGCGCAGGAAGTCACGGAGGAAGGAGTTGTAGAGGAACTCGGCGCCGCGAGTCTGGGGAAGCATGAGCCACAGAAGGAACGCGAGCTTGAACGCGTAGTAGAAGGGAACGAAGTAGAGCACGTAGTCAACGAACGTCTCGAGGACGGCGAAGAAGCCGTACACGGTCCAGTATATGAGCCACTGCGTGTCGTCGTTCTTGGTCTTGGTCTCAATGGCGCGGAAGGACGCGATGGTGGGGTAGACAAAGCCAATGATTGAGCACAGGGACCCGACTCCAATGCCGAGAAGGATCAGGAGAACGCCGGCGGAGGCGGCGCCGAGGACCACGTACTCCTTGGGCACGCCGACGAGCTTCTCGACCTCGGCGAGCTGGGGGACAGCGTCTGAGGGAAAGTTAATTAGTTACAAGAGTGGGAGAGAGATGGAGAGAGAGAGAGAGAGAGAAGGGGGAAATAGAGTTCTCGGGGGTGGCACAAACACACTGCGTCGAAAAACGTCGCGGGGGATTCGTGTGTCTCCTCGTTTATTTCTTGTAGGGTCGCCACGCGTCGCAATGCCTTCGTGTTTAACGGAATTCTCGCTCTAAAAAGTGAACACGGTGGCAGATACTGGGCCATTGGAAGGGTGGTACCCAGAAGAGATGAGATGGCCGCGAGCGTGGGGGGTGTACTCACCCAGCTTGGTGCGGAGGTTCCTGAGGTGGGGCTCGATCTGATCCATGGTTGGTGTTGAGGGTTTGAGAAAGTGGAGCAAGTGGAGGGTTTTGTTGTTTGAGGTTGGCCCAAATTCGGGTGAGGGACAACACGAGGCGGGCTGCAGTGCTGGAAGGGGATGTTATGCGACAGAGGCGCTAAGCATTTGCTGTGGTGTTGTTCATTTTAGCACATGGAATTCGTAAGAGAGGAATATTCGCTCCAAAATCAATGTGTACTTATCCTAACTTGTTCACATACACCGCGATCGGACGCTGATGGCCGTGGTTGTATTGGCGAGCGTTTTGCGTTTGACGGCCACAAGCATGGTTACAAATCAAGGTACCTGCACCAAGTAGTAGCGTGTATAGATTGGGGCGTTTCTCTAGCCCAGTTTCTCTAGCTCGCTTCCGTTAGCAATCATTCCAACAATCCGCAACGCCAGCTCCCAAGAGTCGTCCCCGGCGCCG
>Ga0307985_10002296_pt1 | contig 10708 bp, 13 predicted proteins | sample EllFjometageno80_FD_203155 | JGI IMG/M metagenome (GOLD analysis project Ga0307985, IMG submission 203155) | Marine microbial communities from Ellis Fjord, Antarctic Ocean - #80 | ecosystem: Environmental > Aquatic > Marine > Unclassified | place: Southern Ocean | collected 2014-10-09 | reverse complement strand
CATCCCCCCACCGCCCCCCCGAGGTCCGAGTGTTCTCCCTAATCGGCCCATCCTCCCTGTTCTCCTCGCGGCGCCCAAACGCCCCCTCCGGATTACTCCTATCCGCCGCCGCCGCCATCGCAAACCTGCTATTCTGCTCCGGCGGCGGCGCGTTCCTCTCCCCATACTCCTCCCTCCTCTGCTGCTGAAACTCCCGATCCTCCTCCGCTGCCCTCGCAAATCTCGAGTTAGTCGGCTGCATCGGCTCCGCATCCCTCGGCGGCAATCTATTCGCCGCATCAAACTCCCTATCCGCATCCGCGGCACGCGCAAAGCGACTGTTCGCCGCCTGCAACGGCACCGCATCCCTCGGCGGCAATCTATTCGCCGCGTCAAACTCCCGATCCGCGTCAGCCGCGCGCGCGAAGCGGCTGTTCGTTGGGACGAGCGGCGTCTCATCCCTCGGTGGCATGCGGTTCGCCGCGTCAAACTCGCGATCCTGGTCGGCGGCGCGCGCGAAGCGGCTGTTGGCGGCGACGAGCGGCGCTCTTTCCTCGCGGGGGGTGTCTCTGTTGACGCGATCGCCGTCCATCGCGGCCATGACGCGGCTGTTCATCTTGAGTTCGGCGGGGGGGGTGCGAACGGACGGGGCGGGGGCGCCACTGTCGGTCAAGGTGACGCTGCCGTCGCCCGCGGGGGTGGTGGCGGCGGCGGGGGTGGTGGGAGGCTTGGGCTGCTCGAGGCCGGCGGCGCGGGAGTTGAGGACGGGGCCGCCGGTGGAGAGCTTATCGAACTTCTTGCCCTTCAAGTCCCTCTTCTTCTTCTTCTTCTTGAGATCGGCGGCAGCGCCGGCGGCGGCCGACTTCTCGGCGGCCGTCATCTTTTTCGGCTTGGCGACCGTCGTGAACCCGTCGTCAGTGCCGGAGGCGGCGGTGAGGGTGACGGCGGCGAACTCCTCGGCGGGGGGCGCGGCGGCGGCGGGGGCAGCGGCTGGGGCCTCGTCGTCTGAGGAAGAGTCAGCCCAGTTCGACACTGCCTTAGGCGCAGGCGCCGCATTGGGCGCGGGGGCAGGAGCGGGGGGCTCCACACTCGCGGGGGCAGGGGCGGGGGCAGGCGCCGGCGTCGGCTTAGCCTCGGGCTGCCTCGTAGTGACCGCCTTCGCACCGCCGAACGGGTTGGGGCGTTCCCTCACCGGCGCGGGCGCGGGCGCCGGCGCGGCCACGACGGGACGGGCGGGGACGGGCTTGGTGCGGGAAGATAAATTCATACGAGGGCGCTCGCGGGGCGCTTCGGCGGCGGCGGCGGGGGCGTCGCGCTGCCCGTAGCTGGAGGAACCGCCGCGGGAATCACCGCCGCGGGAATCACCGCCGCGGTCGAACCCGCCACCGCCACCTCCCTGCATGCCGAACCCCCCCTCCTGCTCCCTTTCATCACGCATCGCACGGCGCTCACTGGGCCTCACGAATCCGTTCGGATTAGCTCTAGGAACCTGCGTGTCAAACCCATCATTCGGCCTCTCCCTACTCATCCCACCCCTCGAATCCCCGCCCCTCTCGTCGTACCCTCCGCCGCCACGGGAGTCACCACCACGGGAGTCACCTCCGCGGTCGAACCCTCCGCCGCCGCCTCCTCCGCCGCCACGATCCCCCCCGAAACCCCCCGGTCCCCCACTCGGTTGACTCCTCTCCCCCCCCCCCCTCCCCCAATCCCCCCCATCACTCCTACTCTCCTCCCTCTCCCTCCTCTCCGGTCTCTTAAACGCTCCATCATCCCCTTCCATCCTCGGCGGAGGCGCGCTTGGTAGGTTGAATCCGCCCGGGCCGGAAGGGGTGGCGTTGGGACCGAGGAAGTCGGAGAGGCCGAGCTTAACGCCCTTTTTTTTGGGTGGCATGGGACTGGGGAAGGGGGGGTTAGGGAGGAGGAGAAGTGTGAGGAGGAATGGTATGGGGAGGGAGAGGCATATATAATGGTAGGAGGTGTGGGAGGCGGTATGCAGGTAGGCTTTGATGACGCTATCGATGGAACGGGTGTGTGGGGTGAGTGGGGGGTCGAGTCTGCGTGTTTGACATAATTATAGGGAAGGAACAGGTATGTTTGTCTCGAATAGATATTGGATGGATGTCGTGATGCTTGGCGGACTCACTTTAGGTCGGGTTTTCTTTGCCTCAGAAGCGCTCCAGGCTTGGTAGAGACCTACAGTTGTTGTGTGTGTGTGGATGGCACCACACAGTTTTGGGCTCAAAGTCGTCCTGTCCGTTTTCAAGGTCAGAGGTGTGCGCCCTACGTAAAGGAAGGTTGTGTTGCAGTTTGCCGAGTGAGCCACGCTGGAGCTGAATAGGTGTGCGTGTGTGCGTGTGTGCGTGTGCGTGTGCGCGTGTGTGCGTGTGCGTGTGCCTTAATGTAAAGGTTAGGGTTAGATGTGTTTTACGAATTGACATATATCAAGGCCACTCACAGGGGGTACAACCCTAACAGGGTTCTCCGTATCGTATCTCACTCCGCTCCGTTTGATACAGCAAGGGTTAGGGTTCTCCCGCTGAAGGGACCGGTGGGAACGATACCTGAGAGCTGAGAGCTGAGGGCTGAGAGCTGAGAGCTGGGACGCTCACTCTTTGGTCACGTGCTGCGCGCAGTGAATTTGCTCCCTCCTCGCCTTTCTACAACTCTAATTGCAACTCTCCCTTTTCCAGTTTTTCATCCCTCTATACACTCCAATGTCCGCCTTAACATACACTCAAGACGGCCCCGAAGCCGTCGAAATCGCCGCAGTAATCGAGTACTTCCCCTTCAAATCCATCCCTCGCTTCTACGACATCGCCGGGTTCCTCTCCAAACCCGCCATCTTCCAAAAGATTATCGACATCTTCGCAGCCCGTTACGCACTGTTAAACGTAGACGCAATCGCCGGAATGGACGCGCGGGGGTTCGTCCTCGGTCCCTCCATCGCTCTCGCCCTCAAAAAGCCCTTCATAATGATCCGCAAAAAGGGGAAAATGCCAAACTGCATCGAGTCCAGTAGTTACCAGTGCGAGTACGGTTCAAGGGAGGGGATGTGCCTGCAGAAGGACGCGGTGAAGCCAGGGCAGCGTATACTCATCATCGACGACCTCGTCGCGACCGGTGGCACGCTCTCCGCCGGAATCGAGTGCGTGAAGATGCTCGGTGGCGTTGTGGTGGAGTGCGCTTGCGTTGTTGAGTTGAAGATGTTCGTGAATCCGCCGGCGGAATCGGGGCTTCCTAACAGGACGAAGCTTTTCGAGAAGCTGGAGATGGCTGACGTGCCCGTCTGGGGGCTCATTAGCGAGGATGTGCTTACCAAAGCGGCAACGCTCGCCCCTGACTACAAGGACGACGGCGAGGAGCATTAAGAGTCGTATTAAGAGGTCGCATCAAGAGGTCGCAGCTACCAAACGCCGCATGTTTTACGCCTTGTCGTCGCTCAACACCGTCTCCAGTTCCCTCTTCCCCCAACACGCTTCCCAACACTCTCCCCACCGCCGTCTCCAGCTTTCGTTTCATCGTCGGGAAGCAACCCTCTCGTAGCTCCGCCGCCGCCTATGCTTCCCCCCCATCTTCCGTACCACCACCGTCTCGCTCCCACTCCTCCCATTTGTCAAGCTACTAACCCTAACCCACTCCCCCCCTCGCAACCCTCGCCTGCTCCAACGCGCTCAACTGAGGCGTGGCGCCACCACCGACGCTGCTGTCTGCGAACCTATGAGAGCGAGGCAAGTGTTAGACCAAACAACACCGTCCCTTGTTCACATACGTGTGTGTCTCACCTCCCCATCGAGCTCGCGTTCTCGCTCAAGTTGCTCATCCTGTCTCCGCTAACGTCCCTGCTGCGCTGTGTCGTGTCGTAAAACGACAAGTTCGGGATGGGCGCGTACCCCCATCCCTCCTCCTCCGCACTGTTGAAGCTCATGACGCCCCCCCCGACCACGCATCGTCGACTTCTTCAAAATGCACCCGTTGCTCCCCTTGACTTCGACGTACATGTCAATGCCCCCCTCGCTTTCCTCAGCTCTCTCTCCCCCCTCACTCTCCCCATGATTGGAATCTCTCCGCCCCCCTCCTCTTTAGCCCTCGCTTCCCTGTCCCTGTCCCTGTCCCTGTCCCTGTCCCTGTCCCTGTCCCTGTCCCTGTCCCTGTCCCTGTCCGTGTCCGCGTCGTGAGAGCGTACGCTTCGAGGCGAGAAGTGAGGCTCGCACAGGGAGACCGGCACCACCACTATGTCCCCACGCGGGCGCTGCGTGTAGTAAAAGTTCAGGTTCCGCGTCACCAGCTCGGCGGTGAACACACTCTCCACAAGCAAGGGGAACACGGCGGCAAAGTCGCCCATGTTGACAGGCGTCCCGTGCTCGTTTGCGGCGAAGCTCTGTATCGTCAGCGTCATAATGAGCATGATACCCATGGCGGCGCGGAATGTCACGACGTGCGTGCTGCCCATCAAGCACAGCAACAGCACCACGGGGTACTTGCGCACGTTTTCGAAACGGATCTGAGAGAAGATCCAACACGTCGTTCAGCAAGTGCGACGCGTTCGCGGCGACGAAGACGGGCGCCCAGAAGTTAGGGTAAGTTGGTGCCCAGGCTGACGCTTACGGCGAGCGTCTTCGCCGCCGCGAACAAGAGCGCGCACGCCGAGGTCGTCGACCGCTTCCCCGCCTGCCCGTCTACAACACCGCTGCACAGCTGGTACGCGTTCATTCCCCCCACACCCCCCGTAATAGGAAGCGGCGTCTCGCTCCTGTCCAAGATTGACTGCAGCTGCGCCTCGCCCCGAAACTGCGCCTCTGGAACAAACATGCATATGGAGCCCACGATGCCGCCCAGAAGCAACCCCAACAGAAACGCAACCAAGACCGCTCTACATCGCACAGGCGCGGCGGAGGCGCTGTCTTGCGAGGCGGTAGGGAGCACCAAAGTCTTGGGCGTGCCAAACGGCGAGTACCTGCGAGCGAAAGAATAGAGTGAGCGACTGGCCTAGCCTCGTCTCTCAAAGTGCTGTCGGTCTGTGTGTACGTACAGTTTGCTCTTCGCGTACCAGTTCCCGTCGATCGTGTTCAGCACGAGCTGCCGATTGCGCTGCTGCTTCAAATCGTACGAGTCGTAAATAGCTCCGTAGTTCGTGGTAGCCCGCTTCGGCTCTAGCCCAAGCGAGCACGTGAGTAGCTTGCGCAGATGGAAGTGACACACTTGCTTCCCGAACAAGACGGCGGTGTAGTACATTGTGCCGACGGCCGCGCCAAATATCTCGAAGATGATCGCCAGCACGAAGATGTGCGAGGGAAACGAAGCGTTCAGATAAGGATACTTGAAGGTGCCCTCCATACCAGCGCCAGAGCACAAGCGGTTGAAAACCACGGCAACGATGCTAGCGAGGGTCGCTGAGGAGAGTGTCTCGAAGAACTGCAGGCTCATGGAGTGCGGGAGCTCGAGCACGAAGATCGCGCCGGCGAGAGGGAACCCGAAGAAGCCTGCGATCGCGGCCGAGGCGGCGGCGAGGTTGAGGACGCGGCACGACAGCACCGATTGCCGGAACCGTTTCCCTATGCTAGTGCCCTCCATCCCCGCGAGGACGATGAGCGGTATCTCAGGCCCGAGGGAGAGGCCTGTGGCGAGCGTCAGGGTCGGCGCGGGTCGGCGTGAAGACGACCCTCTCGCCGCAAGACTGAACGGCCTCTCCATCACCTCGCACAGCGAACCACGGCCTGTACTGACCTACCATCCGTCTTCTTCTCGCGCCACGTCGCCCCCGCCCCCCGCGGCAACGTTCACTGTCCCGCGCGCCAACTCCGCCGCCGAGCCCGCCACGTACTCGCCCTCGACCTGGTCCTTTCGCTTGCGCGAACTACGCAGCAGAGAAGAGGAAGGAAGAGAGCAAGGAGGGGCAGTACGAGGTGCGTTTGAGTGGCAAGAGCGGAGGATACTGGAAGGTTCAGTGATGATATATAAAGTATGCTATTGATCTTACTATAATGCTATGCGTAAACCCCAGATGTAGAGAAGGGTGCCAATAGTGGGAGCATGAGGACCAACAGCACCCCCCCCATCGCCTCACCATGTAGTGGCCTCGCCAACACTGCCTTAGATCGCTGGCGTGGTGTCGTTTACGAGCGTGACCCGTCGAGAATCCGCAGAGCAGACCTGCGTCGAGCACGCGCACATGGTCACCGATCCCTGGCTCGCTCAGGAGTTCGGGGCGCCCGCCGACTCGACCCTTGATGCTCACGCGCCGCCCGTCATCTGCGTGCACTGGCAGCTGCCGTTCGCCAACGCGAGCTGGTCTGGAAGTCCTCAGAGGGGCGGCCATACGCCCGCGTTCGCGGACGCGTGCGTGGAGATAGAGGAGGCCGAGCCCGCCGCGCAGCTCCTCCACCGCTGGCTGGCGACGGCGGCGACCTGCTTTGAGACGAGGTCGCTGTTCAAGGCCATCATGAAGATACGGAATCTGGACGAGTTGGGGCTGGGGTACTTGCAGGGCTACAACGGGAAGCCTGTGCTGGTGAAGAAGAGCGGCAGAATCATGCAGCAGACGCTGCCGAGCGGTCGGGCCGTCCTGGAGATGCGGTGCGACGTGCACGGCTGGGGGTTCGTGAGCAAGCGGGGGTTGGTGGCAGTGGCGCCCAGGCTGAAAGACAGGGGTTCGTCATCGAGGGGCGAGAGGAGGACGATTCGCTGCCAGAGAGTGTCATGGGCACGGCGTGCGTCGCCAATCTCGATCCGCAGCGGTGCTTGCAGCTAGACGAGCTTGACAGCGAGGGCGACGAGCATGATGGCGAGGGCGACGAGCACGATTAGGCAAGTGTGGCGTTGAGTGAGTTCTTGTGCACGCTGCTTTGCGCGGCGCCTGTTGATCGATGATGCCAAGAAGGCCGCCAAGAAGAGCCAAGAACATTGTGCCACCTTTACGCCCCTTAAAAGCGCAACACCAGAAGCCGCCACTGCCTGAAGCCGATCGCTCACGGCTGCTCTCCATAAGCGCCTCGCCAAAACCGCGCGCTATGGCATCTTTCACAACTACGGACGTCCCATCTTCCCCCCCATCCCCCCCTGAACTCCCCCACCCCCTGAACTCCCCCATCTACATCACCCCCACCCTCTCCCTCCCGTACCCAATCCTCGCCGTCGCCCCAATGGTCGGACAATGCGACCCCGCCTTCCGACTCCTCACCGAACGCTACTCAGCCAACCTGATATACACTGAAATGTACCTTGCCAAGGAGTTTGTGGCTGATGAAGTGTACCGGTCTGACGCACTCGGCACCACTCCTCCCTTCACAACCGCCCCCATCCTCGTCCAATTCGCCGCCAACGACCCCGCCTCATTCGCCAAAGCCTGCCTCCTAACCCGCGAACTCGGCTACTGGGGCGCGGACCTGAACCTCGGTTGTCCGCAACTCCGCGCAAAGGAGGGGCACTACGGCTCGTACTTGCAGGAAGACGTGGACTTATGCTGCGAAATACTCAAAGCCGGCGTCGCCAGCGCCGGCGCAGACGGCCACTTCGCCGTGACAGTAAAGATCCGCATGCAGTCGACTATCGAAAAGACGATCTTGTACGCGACTCGGTTGAAGGACGCGGGCGCCGTGCTGATCTGCTTACATGGCCGGCAGAGGGGGAGCGTGAACGCGCGCCGTGACGGGAGTGCTGACATGGAGGGCATTGCAGCGGTGGTCGCCGCGTTGGCGCCGTTCCCGGTCGTATCGAACGGTAATGTCAGAGCTCCTGAGGATTGTGTTGAGAACCTCAAGTATACGGGAGCGTGTGGGGTGGCTGTGGCGGAGGAGATTTTGAGGAACCCTGGGGTGTTCGATGACGTGCGTACTCTGCTCGACGGGCGTCCGGTTGAGCACGAGAAGACGGTCCGGTGGCGAAGGTTGCTGTTGCTTACGGAGTACTTGGATATCTGCAAAGAACTGGAGACGTGTGGGGTGCCGAGGGACGACTTTAGCGAGTGGCCGAAGGGAGGGAAGCACGGTGGAGGTGGTGGGATGGTGCGCGCCGCGACGAGGACTGCGGGGGCGGGGAAGATGAGGTACAGTAACTGGTGGAGTCACGCGGAGGTTGTGAAGCAGCACACGCGGAGGATTCTCGATGTTGTTGGGCACAAGGACCTTTGTCAGCGGTCGACGTTTCGGAAGATGAGGTGGTTGGCGGAGCTGGACAAGTTCATAAGAAGACGGCTGAGGCTGCCGGGGCAGGAGGAGGAGAAGGAGGAGATTGTCGACGTGTTTGAGGACGGGGACGAGTCGCTGTTCAACATCTTAGAGCCTTAAGCCAAGAAAAAGGTTGGTTCCTATTTAGAGTCTTGCCTTGTAGCACGCCACGCCCTCTCCTCGTCCAAATCCGTGTATCCCTGCCCTCTCTTGAACCTAATCTCGTCATCGCTGCTCTTCAGCCACGGCGCTCTGTATTCTTCAACAAACAAGTCCTCTCGTATAACGCGGAAGTCGATAGAGAGTCGTGTGACGCTCGTCTCGTTCGGCGTGGAGTAATGCTCGCACTGGTTGCCCCAGAACATCACCGCCGAGCCGTTACCGGGGCAGGAGAAGGGTGTGAAGTCGCCGGCTCCTGGAGAGCTCTCGGCGTAGAGACCGTTGGTCGCTGAGATCGGACCCGTGATGGGCAGCCAGCAATTGATCTCCGTCGGCTGCCTCTTGTAAACGTAGTCCCGATGCCTCGCTCCGTTCGCCTTATCCCCCGGCATGTGACACCGAAACGTCGGCTCCCTTTGGTACACAACACCACCGACCTTATCCTCGCCCTCCCACAGCAACGGCGCAAGCACCTCTTCCGCGAAGCGCCCGAGCAACTCGCGGAATGCGGCTCCCTGCAACGGCGTCGAGCCACTGGCTTGATCTCGAGCTCTCCACCTCTTGCTAAAACTGGTTCTTCCGGTGTGATTATTCACTGGTCTGCCTTCATATCTCTCGACAGTCTCAGAGCTCATATGCAGGTTCTCGAGAGATTCAACGCCATGATCCGGCGCAACGACAGCTCGAATAGCCTCTCTAAAGTCGTATTTCCCCACATCGTACATAATAGTCCTCTGCCTAGTCAAGTGTTCCGGAATGGTAGCAATGAGAGCGAGGTCTGAGGGTGGTGGGGGGCAGCTGGGGATGGCCTTGCGGGGGGGGCTGGTCATTGGCGATGGTGTGCCGACAGGGCGCGGCGGAACGGCGGTTGTTAAGCGGTGAGTGGGCGCCGGGCAGGCAAAGGAAGGACAAAACGGTAAGGGAAACAGGGTAAAAGCGCCAACGCGCCCGGCGCGGCGGTGGCAAATAAATGAAAGCTTTTTTGTATTTTGCGTCTCCATACATCAAATAAAATTAATGGCACGCGTTCAGACTGGGAAAATAAATCAAAATTAAACGGTGCTATCGGAACCCCAGTCGCCGTACAGGAGGAGGTAGAGTACGGTCTCGTGCCGTTGAATAACTTTTAATTAATGGCACGTGTTCAGACTGGGAAAATTAACCCAATACGGTGCGATTGGGACCCCAGTCGCCGTACAGGAGGAGGTAGAGTACGGTCTCGTGCCGTTGAATAACTTTAATTGGTGGCACGTGTTCAGCCTGGGAAAATAAACCAAATCAGAGGTAACTTTTAAGAATGATCCAAACCTTGGTCGGACGACAGTGGCCGGCAGTTGGGCCCGGGGCGGCTACAAATCTCGCAGTTGTTAGAAGACTACCTCTCCGACATATGTGGCATCTCAAATCACGGGAAAGCGCCTTAATACTTTAATTAATGGCACGTGTTCAGACTGGGAAAAGCTCCATAATTGTCGACAAAATGTGCTTTCTTATCACATTTGTTCACCTCCATTGGGTCGCGTTTGGCATGAACGGAATACAGCGATGTGGCTATAGATCTCTGAGCACTTCAGAGACTACCTCTCGGACATGTGTGGCACCCAAACTTTCTGAGAGTCTTTGGGAAGGTCTCGAAATGCACCGAAAACCGACCAAACTGGCCTTCAAGTCACCTTCTCAAACTTCATTGGGTCGACATTTGGCATGGACGGAATTTAGTGGCGAAACAGTAATTCTGGCAGGTGTTCGGAAAACTCTTTCGGACTGCTCTCCCGGCGTTTTGAGGAGTTCCAGAGGACACCGTAAGCGTCGAGAATTGTTCATAGGTGTGACAGAGGAGCACTCCAATGTTGCGGCGGGGGCTGCTACATACGCGGAGTTGATCCGAGTTGATATATTGTCGATCATAAGCGTGCACGTGGGGGTCAGTGAGCAGACCAAAGACCCGGGAGCGAGAAATTATACTAGAGAGCGCGTGAATGGCGCTCTACATGAGCTCAAAGTGTCCTAAAAAACTCAAAAAATGACTGCTTCGGCAGTAAAGGGGCGGCAATCGCGGCGCAAAGGGGCTGGTAATCTACCGGGGCGGCGAGGCATACATATATGGATGCTCACGCGAAGTGCAGGGACGACGGCCACTACATTCAAGCCTTAGTTCCTTGCGTGCAGCAATTGGTACAGTCCGTAAATGTTGCTCATGTTTAAAGTTATTTGTTCATGGGCAATTCCAGGGTCATTCCCCTGTTTGTCGGGCCGTCGCTGACAAGATGTCATTCATCGTCGCGCTCGCCGCCGTCCTCCTTTCTTCAATAGCCGCCAAACCCCTTTCGCCCCCCCCCCCCTCTCCCCTTGATATAGAAAATGCCCCTCCCGACCTCCCCCACCTTTCCCTCATCCGTCTCTTTAAC
>Ga0307985_10002295_pt1 | contig 10708 bp, 5 predicted proteins | sample EllFjometageno80_FD_203155 | JGI IMG/M metagenome (GOLD analysis project Ga0307985, IMG submission 203155) | Marine microbial communities from Ellis Fjord, Antarctic Ocean - #80 | ecosystem: Environmental > Aquatic > Marine > Unclassified | place: Southern Ocean | collected 2014-10-09 | reverse complement strand
ACAAAAGTACTGCGGGTATCTCTCGTAGTGAAGACAATGTTAGCGGAGAAGCTAACGTGTTAAGCAGTTATAATGACATTGAAGGCATTGGAGATGCATTCTCATGGATTACTAACAATGTAACTATGTCATTACCTCTAATGGGGGCTGTAATAGGTGGCGGGCTTTTAGCTGCGCCATTAGGTCTTACTGGTGTTGCAGGTATGATAACAGCGGCTACACCTTCTGCTGTATTAAGCACAGGTTCTATATGGAACTCAATGCCTGACGGAGAAAAGAGTGCAGGACTAGCTGTATTAGGAGGCTATTCAGTAGGGTTATTAGATCGTCTAGGATTTACAGGCGGTATTGGAGGTCTTGTTGGCAAAGGCGCTAAGTCTGCTGTAGACAGAGGGGCAATGAGAGAAGTACTTAGGGATATTAATAACAAAGTATACCAAGAATTAATAACACCTACTATAAAAGATGCTAATGGTGTATTGAGAAAAGCCTTAACTCCTGCACAAGCATATGAAAGACTAACTAAGTCCTCTAAAGCACAACTAGTTCAGATGGCTGATAATTTTGGGCAATCAGCTAGTAACAATCTTCGTGACTTAAAATTAGTTAAAGGTTCTATTAACCAAATAGTAACCTCTATGGGTCGTGAGGCTGCTACTGAGACTGTACAAACAGCTATTGAAGAGGTGTCCTCTGTATATGGTACTAGCGCAGAATTAAACCCCGCAGCATTTAAAGAGGCGTTAATAACTTCAGCTGTAGTTGGTGGTGTATTTGGTGCTGGGTTTGATATACCTGGGATTGCTAAACAAAATCTTGATCGAAGAGATATACTATTTAAGCTGGCTAACAACCCTAGTTTGTTACCTGATATTGAACAGTTTAGCAGAGATGATATGGAAGCTGCTAGACGAAAGGATGAAAAGAATCCAGACAGAACTAATGACGATAACATATCTGACTTTACTAGAAATAAAAATAACGCAGCTCCGGGCAGCTTTAAAGAGAAAGCAGCTGCAGGTAAGGCTAATAGATCAGCAGAAAGTACTGTAGGTCGTATGGCTAGAACCCTGAAGAACACTCCAGGAGCTCCTTTTGTTGCGCATTTACTTAACATGGTAAATAAAATAGGTTTAAGAGACAAAGATGGTAATCGTAATTTTTCAGTAACTAGGTTAGGTAGTATTTTAGGTGGTATTAATATTAACTCAGGCTATCATCATCAAGAGTATATACAAAAACTTAGAGGTACTTTAGTCTGTATGTTACCTAGGCCTGATAGTGTTGCTCAAATATTAGGTACTAATGTACGTACCGCTAACAAAATGATGCGTAATGCTGTAGACAATTATGTTGCTAAAGGTATAGAGTATGATGGGCCTAAGGCAAAAGAAATTAATAAGCTATTGCAAGATTATCGTGACGGACAAGCAGAAATAAAGAATGAATTGTATAGGCAAGGTGTAGATGAAGACTTATCAGACGGAGGGTTAGATGTTCTCACTGTAAGGCCTTTAAATCAAAAAGCTATACAGAATGACAAAGAAGATTTTAAAGCAAAATTAATGACCTTGGAAGGCAGTTATGGTCCAATGACAGGTACCCTTGCTGATCAATATATAGAGCGGATATTATCTAGTGACTCTCAAGAATCAGCACTTTCTTTAAACCGGGCCTTCCCCTCAGCGAGTGGTGTGTTATCTCCTTACATGTCTAAAGATGTATTAGGTGCATACAGGGCTGAAATAGAAGGGGCTGCAAGGCTTGCGGGTAATAATAAATATTTAGGTCAAAACTATAGTGTGCTAGATGCTGCATTAGCAGACATAGAGGCAGAGGGTGCTACTAAGGCACAGGTAGAGGAATTGGCTGCTGATATCCAAGATTATTTAGAGATAGCCAATGGAGACTATGGTGCTTGGAAAAGTCCTTGGGTTAAAAACATACAGGACAATTTAGTTTTGCTTACATTCTTACGTGGCATGGGGTTTTCTGCAATAGCATCTTTCCCTGAAGGCCCCTTAACTATGTTAGGTGTACCTGAACATATTGCTTTTAAACATATTAAGGATCACGCTAAAACTTCAGCCAATAGCATATTAGACTATATGAATTTTTTAGTCAGCGGTATTCCAGGCTCGCCAATACCTAGAAAGGTAGGTAATGTAGTTGCTATGAACCAATTAGAATCTTTAGGCTATCAAAGTGGAAACTCATCTGCTGTTAGGCAAATGGGTGTAGAAATAAGTGGTTACAAGCAAAAGATAGCAGAAATGTATGCCAAGGCGGTTGGTCTTAATAGCATAACAGATGTTACTAGAGGTATGCGGGGTTCAATGGCGGCTGACGTCATGAGGCACTATGCAGATATACTTGCAATGGACCCTGAAAGCAACAGTAACATGGCTAGAGAAGCTTACAAGGAACTTAGAGGTTTAGGAGTTAATGTTAATTTTTTAGTAGGGCTACATCAACAACTAATGAATGACCCTGACGCTACTATTAGTGATGCGGATAATATTAAAATGCAATCTCAGGCAGAAATAGCTTCTATGAGATTTATAGACCAAGGAATGGTTAATCCCTTGCCGGGGCAGATACCTAAAGGTTATAAGCTTCAAAAGTTAATGATGTTTAATCAGTTCCAAGGATTTATAGCTAACTTTACATCTAAAATATTACCTCGTATAATGAGTAATATAAAAAATGGATCTCCCGGTGTGACTGCTGGGGCTGTAAGTGTATCCCTGTCAATGATTGCAGCGGCTTTCCTTGGCACTATGCTAAGAGACTTGCTAAAGTACGGGGAACCTACACCTTATCTAGATGACTACGATAAGTTTAGACGTGTTCTATTTTCTAGTGGCTTGTTAGGTACAGGTGAGCGTGTATGGTCTGCTATAGACCCTCTATATGGGCCTGGCATACTAAACCCCGGAAAGGACTCAACTTTATTTAGTACCTTAGGTCACACAGTTGACGGAGTATTAGGTGAAGCAGCAGCATGGGGTGTAGTAGAAGATATAGCATTAACTGGCTATAACACTGTATCAGGTGAGGGTGAAGAAGCTGTTAAAAGTGGTTTAAAGGTAATACCATTGGTAAGTTCAGTTAATCAGTTAAGAAATAGCATAACAGACAGCATATTCTAAAGGAAATATTCATGGCAACAATTAATACAGGCCCAATAGGTGGTCAGCAAAATACAGGTACTCTACAAGAAAGATTAGAGAGAAAGATTAATCTACGGGAACAAGAGGGTTTACAACAGGCATCTAGTGTCCCGTTAGCTGCAGGTGCTGGCATAGATTTACCCATACCCAACACAGGTATTGCAAATGGTAATACAGTTGGTCAATTTGTAGAAGAGTCAGTAATACCTAGTATGGAAGGTTCAGGTCAAACAGCTGCTAACATAGCTGAGAATCGTGACAATTCTAGCTTTAATACTTATCAACCTACTCCTCAAACTAATAAGAGATTTATAGGCAACAACCCTGAAACGGGACTACCTATGTTTGAAGACGTTACTGAACCTATGTTTAACGTAGAGGCAGCAGCCAACAGCCTACCTGCCACCTATGAGTTGCTTAATAACCCTGAATTGATGTTTGGTGCAGATGACCAAAAATCTGTAGGCACTATGGGTGGTGACCAAATGCGGAATGTGGCTCAGACTTGGTCAAATACATCTAAGTTTATTTCTGACGATGTTAACAAAGAGCCTCAAGGTAAATTTGCTACAGCTTTATCTAAGTTGTTTAACCCTAATGACTCTCAAAGCCAAAGTGATATGATAGAGGCTATGGGGGTTATAACTTCTCTTGCTGGTGCAGCTACAGTTAAAGCTCAAGACAGGTATACAGTAGGCCGTGAAGAGGCTGACCCTAGCGAGGCCTACTACATTGACCCTCAATTAACAGACGACGGAGCCGCTGTACAAGTGGGTTTATCTCCTGCAGATTTTATGAAGGCCACAGGTGGCAGCATTGCTAAGTTATTACAGATGAAAGGTGTTGATGTAAGTAGACTAACACCTACAGATAGAGATGCAATGGGTGCAAAAGTTCTAGAGATGTTAACTGCTAATGGCAGTTTAGTCGAAACAACTAGTAGAGGTAAAGTTAAGCTAACACCCAGTGAAGGTGCTTTAATGAGTCCTTTAGGAGATATGGCTGATGATTTAATGGGGACCAACTTAAAGGCAGGTGTAAGTACTATACCTCTTAGGTCAGGTACACCTATTGGATTGAACAGAGATACTTCGCAGTTATCTGGTAACAACAGTCTTACTGAAGGTAATGTAGGTAATATTGTTAATGAGTTAGCTAAAGATACTTTAGGTAATGTGGCATTAGGTATCGATGAGGTTGCACTAAAACTAGTTGCAATGCAAGTAACAGATTTAATGCGCAACATGGTTACACCTATTCCACAAGCTGGTGGTGATACAGAGTCAAGATTACACTATAATGCTAGTAAGTTTAAAAAAGCTTTTAAGATGGATCAGGATAGCATAAAAGCTGATTACAGATATAAGTTATTTAATCTTTCTGACAATCCTAGCCAAAATCAAAAAGAAGCTGTCCTTAAGGAAATGAATAAGCTCACTGAACAAAGGCTTACTACTGCAATTACTAGATTAAATGAACAAATTAAATTATTGACAGATGGCTATGAGAGTTCTTTAAATAATTTTTATAATTCTTACAGTACAGGTGGTATGAATGGTCGTATGTTACCTAACACTTATAATGGTAATTATACAGGGGACAAGGAGATTGCCAGGAACGTACATAAGGCCAAGATTAACCCTAGAATAAACATCAACAAGGAAACTTGGTCTGCTCACAATGCTAAAGTTAATGCCGCAGCCAATAGGTTAATGTCTAAGGAAGGTAACAATGACGCTTGGGAAAAAGAATTAGACAATATGCCTGAAGCCATTGCTGCTGAGATATCTTTCCGTACTGTATTAGCCGGTAAGGCTCTGAAAAAGATTTTGAGCAAACAGCCAGAAACCTATCTTAAAATATTCGAAGGAGAGATTAAGGGAGGGTTAAAGTTAAACCAAGAAGTAAGAAACCTTTCACTAGGTATGTTGTACAAGGGTTATACTAGATTAAACAAGATTAACAATGATCCTTTATATGTTATTAATACCTTTGCAGCGAGTGGCAGGAGACTTCAGTCAGATTTAGACAGTGTGCCAGATGTTAAAGGGACATTAGGTCCTTTGAGTGTTGATAAAAATTCTACAGGCAGGCAGAAACAAACAGCCGCTGCCAGTGAGTGGGGTAGTTATGGCGCTAATAGTGATATGGCGTATATGAATTTATATACCAATGAAAGAGGTGAGATGAGATCAGAGCTATCTTTGCGGTTAAACGCTCTAAAATACATGAATGCCTACAACAGTGAGCCTGGAGCAACTAATAACTTTGAATTAGACTTTGAGGTAGAGCTAGACTCAACTCAGTCAGGCCCTCTGTTACAGTCGGTAATAGCACCTAATGGTAAGAAGTATCAAGATGTGCAAGACAGATTAGGTTTTGCTACAAATACTACTAGAGGCGATTTAAGAGATTATGCAAGGGAAGAATTTGAAAATGGTAATATAGCCGAGAAGACTTTTCCAGGTGATGTAGACTTGCAAGAACTTTGGACACCATTTATAACTAATGCGTTTAACAATAATGAAAAAGGTAATCTTGCTAGAGAGTTTTTACTTAAGCAACCTCAAATGCAATACTTTTATGGCAAGCCCGGTAATATGTTTATGGACCAGGCCGCTCAATTTGAGGCTAACTTTAGTCAAGAACTAACAGACTTTATGCCTGATTCTATGGATGTACCTAAAAGAAGAGAGAATATAAGGGCACTTATAGAAAGTATGCTTAAGAATGAAATATTTGATATAGGTTACTCTAAATCTATGAAGCATATGGCCATGATGTTAGCTTCTACTAACTCGGACTTAGTTATACAAGGCCCTCACGGTCCTATAAATTTAAGCATAGGTAGTATGCAGCACGTAATAGATATGGAAGAAAGTTTATCAGGAGAAGGCGGAGTTGAAGGTTTAAAGTTGCAAATGATTGACATATACAATGCTGCAAATGATGAAACTAAACAGTATAGTGTTATGGAAAGATCTTTTAACCCTTCCACGGCTAAGCCTATAAACTATAATCCAACACAACCTATTAGCGGTAATAATTTAAGGACAGGACCTGCTAAAAAATTGCAAGATTCTATAGGTGTATTACTTGTGCATCAACTTGACGCTGCTATGATGAACTTTACTATAGCTCATGTTAACAGAAATCAAAAGAGGCATAACCCTTTTCCTGCTAAAGTTATATATGATGCCATCATTACTAATGGTTCTGGGTTCTTACGATACTCACATACTTATAATAACGTAGCAATACCTTCTATTAGGCAGTGGGATTTACAAAAATCTATGGCTGACACATTAGCTAAGGCCAAGAAAAAAATTGTTGCGGATATTAAAGCTAACCCTGAAGGAACTGTCCCTATAGGTGTAATAGAAGGTGAGGACGGCCAAGCCAGCCCTGTTAGCTTTCACTCAGCTGTTACTGGATGGCTAGATAGAGCGGTTCAGTATGAAAACCCTAATAGAGATGATTACCCTGAATTAAACAATGCCGAGTTTGAATTAAAGAAAAAGAGGGCCAGTTATAATTCAGAGGCTATTTCTTTCGCTTTAGATTCAGGTTATATAAGACCTGAATTTACAGAAGGTTATAGGGAATTTGGTGTAATAAATCCAGGAGAGACTTTAGTTATTAATGCTGGAGAAAGAGTTAATATGCGTATGAAGGCCAAACACTATGCAAATTTGTTGAATCTAATTGAAACCGCAAGTAATAGTCATAATGAAGCTAAGAAATGGCTAAGGCAGACAGCTGAGAATCGTGTAGCTCAAATGCAGGAGTATGCTAAAGATCCTAAACCTATTGGTAACTTAAGTATGTAGTGTCAAATAAAAAATCCCCAGAGTATCTATATTTCTATAGGTACACTGGGGGTTTTTTTATTATACTCTAAATTTTTTTAAAGCACTTGATACTCTTTTGTTTGCATCAGCCCTATTAACACTAGCTATTTTCTTGGCTTCTTTTTCAGGGGTGCCTTGGCCCAATAAAGTTTTATAAGTTTCTGCGTATTGTGCATTAACTATAGCATTATTTATGGCAGGGGTGTAGGCTATAGCCGGGTCTAACTTGTAAAGCTTAGCTAGCTCCATGTCATCTACATCTCTTCGAAATATATTATGACTACTTCTCTTTTCTATTAACTGTTCATCAGGCATTTGTATTCTCCATTCGCCAACTATTAAGTAAACCTTGGTCTGCTAGCAACAGTTGGATATGCTTCAGGGCTTTATTAGGGTTATCGTGCGTAGAAATATACACATCGTTTATATCTCTATTGTACATTAACTCAAAAGGCAACCCTTCTTTTACACAATAGGATTCATCATCTATGTTCGTGAAACCACGAAGGTACAGATGATTATAATTCTGCTTAATCATAACACCTCTCTTAACAGAAGAAGTAATCAGAGTTTAATACCTCTGACACATCTAACGTACCTTCTGTTGGTAATTTTATATTGCCCATATCTGACTTAGATAGAACGTTGTCTCTAATATGTTCGAACTGACCTTTAGTTCCATACATATCTACGAATACTTGTTTAATAATACCTGATAGTTCCTCAACATCACAAGCATGGGTAGCAAATGAGTCATGTACCGGGGCTATATGCCCGCTAAACTTATCTATCACTAACGCCATATGAGATGCGTCTTGTGAATGAATATAGTTAGGGGCTATACCTGACGCATAACCTTGCTTATCGGGGATTGTGGTCTCCACAGCTAATACATGCTTGAGTCTATTACGAGAGCTAATTCCTTTTAATACAGAATCTATCTTCCACTCTTTCATAAGGTAGGCTCTATACTTCACGGGAAAACCAGAAGGAGAAGTCCAACTCAACTCCTTAGCACCATTACCTTTGGCAATGTAACTAGAGATCATGTTGAACTTCTGACTTAATCTGTCTAGTTCTAGTATGTCTTCGTTAGACTTTAACTTCTTACGTTGAATAACTTTCTTAGCAGCTATTAACTTACTTCTATCGTGTTTACTAACAGCTTCGCCAGTTAACTTGTGTAGATAACCTGTCTCACCTAACTCATAAGCAGATAGTTGTTGTAGAAAGGTCTTAACTGTATCAGCGCTAGGGCACACTGTATTTATAGCCTGTATAACAGATCGACTAAGCAGAGTGCAATCAAACATATCAATGTTATATTGACTAGTGAAGCCTTCTGTGTAACAATCTTCATACATATTATCTGCTATGCGGGATGTCCCTGCGGCATACTGTCTTACCATAGTAGCACGTTTAGTGATACCCTTTCTTATGTGCTTCATAGGTATATTACGAGTTGTAAACCAATCAGGTATATTGTCTACTAATTCTTTAGCTACCTTGATGTACAGATCACAAGGAACGTCTGTCTTAGTTAGACCTACCATAGCACCTGTTATAGCGTCTTTACTCATGGCAGCACTATGTTGTATACCATTACACATACCATCGATAGGTATAGGTAGATAGGATATAACTTCTTCACCTTCTTCACAGGAGTTCCATGCTAACCACTCACAGGCACATGCAAAGAATACTATAGGCTTTTCACACTTAATAAACTTACCATTGACAGCAGTAGATAACACCATGTCATAGTTATTTTCTAACCATCTGACTCTATCATCTAAGTTCATTTTATCTACGGAAATAGATTCCAAACCTTCTCTTTCTAATAGTGCTTTGTAGTTATACTCACACCAAGAAGGGATGGATTCTACTGCATACGATTCATTAAAGCTGTTAGCCGTATGTATTGCCAACCATGTCACACCTGTAGGGGTGAGGGGCTTCCCTTCTCCGAATTGTAGCAAACCTCTAGCTAGATCACCTCCTTGATAATTAAGGAACTGCTCTCGGATATAATATCTACCTCTATAGTCAGTATCTACTAACTGATAGAAGGGTTTACCATATCCTTTAAGGGTGCTAGCCTTCTCTTTGATTATCTGGAACTCATAGTTCTTACTACGTGCTTTAAGAACTTTCTTTTTCTTGTTCCATAAATCAACTTCACTAGCGTAACAATGCTTAGTCTCCGGGATCTCTTTCTTCTTTAAGGCTGCATAAGCTTTACGTACCGCTAACATAGAACCAGCTTCGGGTAGTTCTGTTTCTTCGTGTAAGAAGTAACTGGTATCATTAACCATTGCCTCATATACACTCTCGTTTATAGTCCATTTCATCTTGTTTAAAGAGTTAAGAGACCTAAGCCAAGGTGCATCGATGTATTGAGGGAACTCACGTTCATCTTGAGACCCCCAACGCTTAATAGCAGAGTAACCTAGGGTGTTAAGCTCAGTGATACTCTCAGGCTTATGTAGAACAGTGTTAGGCAAGATTGAGTCTTTAACAGAGGTAGGTACGTCACTGATAAAGCCCCATAGGGGGCCTGGGGTTACTACGTAGGGCGCTGTAATTGCTCTGTCAGAGAAACCTTCTTCTCTAAATGTAGACACACAATCTTTAGCTTTAAATGCTTCAACGAACAGATCACCTAGACGTATGGCTTTATCTTTGGCTAGAGGTTCACCGCCCATATACGCACTTAGGGCCTCGCCAATAGCAACAGATACAGAGGTTAACTTAGCCATGCCAGCTATGTCACCATTAGCATCTCTCGAAAACTTTAACTGTATTTTCTCAGACGCTAGATATACCATTGTAGGTAGTTTAAGTTTATAATCAGGATAGAAGGCTAATACTATACATCCGGTATTACCTCTTGGGCTATTGATGTTAGCCTTTTCTATACGATCAATCAAGTACTCAGCTATTTGTTCGATTAAATTCATCGCTATGCTGCTCCGTTAGAATGATGTTAAGTGTTTGTAAACTTCAGTATCTTCGTTGTAAGTCTCTTTAAGATTAGGTTGTGACATTATAGCATTTAATACATCCTTTTTGGGGATTTTACTAGCTACTATACGATTTATTATATCACTTTCTTTCAGAGCCATTTCATCTTTATTGTTAAATGTCGTTAGCATATAACCTAATTCGTACAATAGGTTATCTAACGGAGATAAAAGTAAGCCCAAGTCCTCTACGACACAACTTTCATATCGTAGTGGGCTTTCGTTATTCCCTGTATCTAATACCATTAGAAGTCTTCTCCTACTAAGTCTATACTTGTTAATCGACCCGTATCAATGTCATATGATGCGGCACCTGCACTACCTGTTACACCTGAGAATCTATTCTTAAGGACAGAGAAGTGTACTGTACTACGCTTGATTGGATCATCAGACGTTAAGTCTCTTGAGAAACCTATGATATCAAAGGATACTTGTTTAACACTACCTGAACCTTTAATATCATCTAACGATGGCATCTTACCTTCTTCAAAGGACTTACCTTGAAGACCTGTTTTACGCAGGTGACTTATTAAGCCTATCCACACTTGATGCTTATTACAGATACGTAACAGCTCATTCATCATTCTATCAGTGGCTTCGTTACCTGTTAGTTTCTCTACACCTTCACTCACAGCAATAGTTAAGTGGTCGAGTATAAGAT
>Ga0307985_10002292_pt1 | contig 10717 bp, 4 predicted proteins | sample EllFjometageno80_FD_203155 | JGI IMG/M metagenome (GOLD analysis project Ga0307985, IMG submission 203155) | Marine microbial communities from Ellis Fjord, Antarctic Ocean - #80 | ecosystem: Environmental > Aquatic > Marine > Unclassified | place: Southern Ocean | collected 2014-10-09 | reverse complement strand
CGATTTCCTTTCCATCTCCTAGTTTTATTCTATAAGAAATTGCATTGATTGCAGAAACCGTAATGTTAATTTTCCCAGAACCATCTCCATTAGGATTGGCATTTGTTCTCCCAACAATTTCTACATTCATAGATAGGTTTATTGGTATAATATCGAGGTCTTTTATGTTTGTTATATTTCCATTAGATGAAGAGCAAGCAACAACTAAAAAAAAGCAACTAAATCGGGCTATATACTTATTGAAAAAATTCATTAAATTATAATGCTATAAGTGTAACAAACCAACCATTTCCTTCAAAACCAACAGTTCTTAATACCATTTCGTTTGCACTTCTTGAAATAATTGCATATGAATGAGAGCCTACGTAAAACCCTGCAAAACCATTACCAGATATGGTTAATGTTTCTTGACCTCCAGGTGCTGTAAGTTGCCACGTTGCTGAATAATTTGCTAATACATAGTTTTCAATTTCATTATTAGCATTTGGTGCGATTGAAGATGCTCCAAAATCACGTTGCAAAGGCACTTCTTTGCCAAGTACAGTACCATTAGTAGCATGTGTGTATGTCTTGTCAATATTAAAAATATAAGTATCATCATACATTCCTAATCCTGCTTTTTCATTAGGCCCTGCTCCATACCAAATTGGCGATGTTGCGTCTGCAGGTCCAACACCAAAATGACCTGGAGATTCTTTTTTTATTCTCCAAGTTCTTGTACTGTTATCTGTTAACATCGTTAATAAATCTGATGGTATTTGATAAACAGATAGAACATCTACTTGAATCGTTTTACTTGAAGTTACTCCTGCCACACCTGATGCAACAACGGTTACTGTATAAGTGTTTGTTCCTAGATTACTAAAGTTATAAGTATGTCTTCCTGAAGGAGCAACTGTTTCTTTATTATCAAAAACAAATTTAAATGATACGGCGTTGTCTGCACTTGCAAAAAGACGAACAGTTCCACTACCGTCTCCATCAGGATGAGTTGCGTCTTTACCAATAACATCTGCTGTAATTAAAATATTAGTAGGTGTTTTTATCTCTCCAAAGACATAATCATCTTTTTGACAACTAACAAATAGTAGAGAGAATAAAGCTATATATAAAAAATTAATTCTTTTCATGGTATGCGTTTTTATAATTGTGTTATATCATCTATGTAAATTGTATAATTTGCTGAACCATCTCCAGTAGTTCCATTATCCATAATTAACACAAGGTTTGTAAAATTGGCCGTGGTGCTAATTCCTGTAAAGTCAAATGTTAACTCTTCCCAGTCATTTGCAACTGTTGTGGTTGCTGTAACTTCTGCTGAAGCAATAGTATTTGGCCATGGTGTTGCATCTTCAAACTTTATTAATAGTTTTAACCCTACTCGTGGAGAATATACTTTCACTTTTAAAGTAGTTCCCCCAAAAGTAAATGGTAGTGGAACTGTTATTTTAGAACCTGCCCAAGGTTGGCCTGCTCCTTTTACCAATTTTGCAACCATAGCTGACGCATTTCCCGTGGAATTTGGGTTTGCTACAATTGAAATAGCTCCCCCATCAAATGAGCTTAAAGTTTGTTGTGGTTCAAAGTCTAAGAAACTTGCTATTGATATATCGTCTACATAAATTGTATAATTTGCAGATCCATCTCCGTTGGTTCCATTGTCCATGATTAATACCATGTTTGTAAAATTAACCGTGGTGCTAATTCCTGTAAAGTCAAATGTTAATTCTTCCCAGTCATTTACAACCGTTGTGGTTGCTGTAACTTCTGCTGAGGCAACTGTATTTGGCCATGGTGTTGCATCTTCAAACTTCATTAGTAATTTTAATCCTGCTCGTGGAGAATATACTTTCACTTTAATTGATGATCCGCCAGCAAAAGAGAAAGGTGTATTTACCGTTATTTTAGAGCCAGCCCAAGGTTGACCTGCTCCTTTTACTAATTTAGCAACCATAGATGATGAGTTACCTGTGGTATTTGGATTAGCGACTATTGAAATATCACCGCCATCAAATGAGCTTAGAGTAAATGGAGTTTCAAAATCTATTGGAGTAACACTATTTGTTGCCGATGGGCTTTTATAGAAATACAAGTTATCTATAAAAACAATAGCACTTGAAGAAGAAAACAGCATTTGAGTTATCCCTGTTAAGTCTGTTGTATAGTCTGATAAATTAATATCAACACTTTTCCATGACCCTATTGAAACTGTTGAAACAGCCACTTCTGATTCTTTAGCTGTACCTGTTTTAGAGGTGTTGACAATTTTAAAAGATAATGCTGTTGCGTCTGGTGTCCAATAATCAAAATGCAAATATTCCATTTTAGAAACATCTGTTGGGTTCCCATAATCTGTTACAATACCTGTGTAGTTTAAGTTTGCATATCTTAACGTATTATCCCCAGCTATTATTGGTGTCGTTAAAACAGTTGTTTGACCCCATCCAGGGTTCCACTCATTAACAGTAACATTTGTGTATTCATCACTAAAAATTGAGACTACATCTACTAGAGCTCTTGCTGGTGGTTTAGGTGCGGCAACTGCTGGTGCTAGTATTTCTGTAACATCAAAATCTGCTACATATTCTGTTGTTGCAATTGCTGCTCCTTTTGCAATTACTTTTACTGAATATTTCCCTGCATTTGTATAGGTGTATGAAATGGTGTTACCAATATTACCTGTAATTGGTGTTGTGCTTCCGGTTTCTCCTGAATAAAATTCGTACATAGTTGCAAACTCAGCATTTGCAGTAATGTTTACTTTTTTGGAGACTGCTTTGTCATTTTCTAAAACGACCACTAAATTTATAGGTGCTTTAAAAGAAACTATTAATTGTTGCTTGTGTTCTATTGTTTCTCCATTGATATTGTATGCTACTATTTTAACTTCAAATATTCCTTCTTTAAAGATGTGTTGAACACTTTGACCTGAATTTATTTTTGCGGGAACGATTGTTGTATCCCCAAAATACACATCAAACCCTGTAGCTCCGTCTGCTGTTGGAGAAATTGTAACATTACCTGTATTATCTTGAGTGATATCATACGCTGCCGCAACATTAGATGGAAGAGTTATCGTCTCTAAATATGAGAAATCTCTTAAATTATCTGTACAAGCAACCATAATAAAAATGGTAAGTACTATTCTAACTATATTTTTTGTTGTTTTCATCATTTCCGTTTTTAATATCCAGGGTTTTGTGCCCATCTATTTCCAGCTAATTGTATTTCAATTGAAGGAATAGGGAATAATTCATTCTTTCCCGCTACAAATCCGTTAATTTCTTGTGCGGCTTTTCCTGTTCTAACCAAATCAAAAAAGCGGTGACCTTCTCCTGCCAACTCTACTCTTCTTTCGTGGTAAATATCGTTAGTAAGTGAAGAGCCTGTTGTGGTTACATCGTGTAATAAATCTCCAAAAGCTCTGCGTCTTACTCTATTTAAATATAATTGAGCTTTAGATTCGTCAATGTTTCCTCTATTAAAAGCTTCTGCCGCCATTAATAAAACATCTGCAAAACGAATTGATCTGTAATTGTTAGGGTTTGTTAGATTTCTATCACCCTGAGCTTCAGAACTTCTAACTCTTGGAATATATTTACGATTAAAATATCCTGTATGCTCAAACCCTGTTGAATATGTTGCTCCTGTTTGAGTGGACCATGCGGATATATCTAAAATAGCAACATCCTTTCTTGAGTCTCCTGTTTCAAATGCATCAACAATTTTTTGAGTTGGAACATTAAAACTAAACCCAGAAGAGAAGTTTGGTCCATTATAATTCCTTATTCCACTAAACCCAACAGCAACATTTCCTTCACTACATTGTAAACATCCAAACCCTGCTCCTTCTTGTTCTGAATATTGAACTTCAAAAACAGATTCTGTGTTGTTTTTTCCATTTTCTTCAAAAATTGTATTATACTCTGTTACTAATTGATAAGGTCCTTTTAGGGTTAAATCTTCTAATACTATTGCGGCATCAGAAAATTTTTCTTGATATAAATACGCTTTCCCTAATAATGCTTGTGCAGCACCTTTAGTAACTCTTCCGCTTTCTAATTGAACATAGGGTAAGTTCTCTGTGGCAAAAATTAAATCTTGTTCGATTTGTGCGTACACTTGTACTTTAGGTGTACGATCAACCCTAAATTGATCTCCAAATAAAAACCTTTTATCAACTACTAGAGGAACATCTCCAAACCATTTAACTAATTCAAAATAATAGTATGCTCTTAAAAACCTTGCTTGTGCTATAATTTCGGTTTTACCAGTAAAATCTGTTTTGTTTTGAAATTCTAAAATGTAATTTGCTCTATTTACTCCTGAAAACATCCAACCCCAAATATCTCTTAGTTGTTGGTTTGTTGGGGTGTGAGTCATCTTGTCTACTTCTTGGATACCCGTTACATCGGTAGCGCTTTCTCCACCTGCTAAGGTGTTATCAGAAGCTATTTCTCCTAGCATTACATTTAAGTAGGTAGATTGTAATAAATCATATGCTCCAATTAGTGCTTTTTCATAATCTCCTTGAGTATTAAAATAATCCTCAGAGTTTTCTACTGATGAATTAACATCAACAAAATCGTCACTACATGATGTGTTTAAAAGTAGAATTAGTATTACTAAATATTTTATGTTTAAATTTTTCATCTCTTTTTTTATTAAAAATTAACATTTAAACCAAATAAAAATGTTTTTGGATTTGGGTAAAACCCTTGGTCAAGACCTCCTCCTATTGGAGATCCATTTGAAGTGGTTGGATCGTAACCCCTATATTTTGTTAGTGTAAATAAATTGTTGGCAGATACATAAACTCTTAATTTATCTATCCCTGTTTTTTTAATGAATCTTGAACCTAAAGTATATCCAACTTGAATATTTTGTAAACGAACAAAAGAACCGTCTTCTACATAAAAATCAGAAAACAAGGTGTTGCTAGTTGTCCCCGTGGTAACTCTTGGAAAGGTGTTACTTGTTCCATTACCAGTCCATCTAGATAAATAATAGGTGGGTCTATTGGTTAATGGCAAGCTTCTTTCATAATTTCTAACAATTTCGTTTCCTACAGAAGCAAAGGCATACAGGTTAAAATCAAAATTCTTATAATCAAAAGAGAAATTTAATCCCATGGTAACATCTGCAATTGGGTCTCCAATATAGGTTTTGTCTTTAATATCAATTATTCCGTCTTTATTTATATCAACAAATCTCAAATCCCCTGGACTCGCATTGTTTTGAGTTGCATGATTATCAACGTCGTTTTGGGTTTGGAATATTCCGGTTGTTTTATATCCATAAAAATATCCTATAGGGAAACCTGCCTCCATTCTAGAAGGAGGCTCTTGACCAACGCCAAATGATCCGCCAAATAAGACTCCTGCTTCACTACCAACATATAAAACTTTGTTTTTTAAGGTTGTAAAGTTGTAGTTAATATTGAATTTAAAATCTTCTGAAATCGCTTCTTTGTATCCAATTGAAAATTCAAGCCCTTTGTTTTCTACAGTACCCGCATTTACAATTGGCCCTAATGCACCTGGAGCAGAAACACCTAAGATTCCTGATACTTGTGGAGATAATAATAAGTCTTCGGTTGTTTTATTAAAGTAATCTATGGTAATATCAAACTTATCAAAAAGTTTCATATCTAAACCTACATCAAAAGGTTTTTGCTTTTCCCATCTAATTTCTGGGTTTGATATTGCTCCTAAAGCGACACCGTAAGTAAGTTGGTTGTTAAAAACATACGTTGCCTCTCCTGACAACAATGAAACAAACCCATAACTTGCTATTCTATCATTCCCTATAACACCATAACTTGTTCTTAACTTAAGGAAGTTTATACTCTTAGAATCTTTTAAAAAGTCTTCATCTGAAATTACCCAACCTAATGATGCTGTTGGAAAATAACCAAACTTGTTTTTAGGTCCAAAATTTGAAGAACCATCTCTTCTTATAACTGCAGATAAAAAATATTTGTCTTTATAAGAATATTGTAGCCTAGCAAAATAAGACAATAACCTACTATCAAAGAATTTTCTTGGAGCGTTACTAAGCTCCAAGTTGTCTTGAAAACGATCTGCACCTGCAACACTAACGCTTGCCAAGGTTGTTCCATTTGCTCCAAACCCTAACAAGTTTTTTTCATTAATTCCTTCAGATTTAAGTATTGATGTTCCTAAAAGCCCTTTTACTTGATGTGTATCATTAAATACTCTTTCGTATTTTATAAAAGCGTCAAAGGTATAATCTCTATATGTTTGTTCAGATTCTGAAACTGTTGAGTTATTGATTACATCAGATAAATCGGCAAATGTATTTACCGTGTTAAACACCTTTCCAGAACCATAAAATAATTCAGGATTATACGCTTTAGACTTTACCGAGGCATGATTAAATTGAATTCTAGATTCAGCAGAAAAGTAATCTAAAAATTTATAGTTTAATCCATAGCTTCCCGAGATTTTGTTGACCTTTGTTTTGTTGTACGTATTCTGTGCTTGCGCAATTGGATTAATAACCTCGATTCCAACTCCTGTATTCGGAGCCAACGTGAAATCTCCATTATCACCTCTAACTGTTAGATTAGAGGGCATATTTAATGCATTAAATAAAACAGAACCTAAAGCATTTTCTGACAATCCTCTTCTGTTTGTATTTGTATAGACTGTAGAGGTTGTAAGATTTACGTTTTTTAGAATCTCTGTACTAAAATTAAACTTAGCTGTTGTTCTGTTAAAATTTGCTTTACTTCCTCCAACAATACCATCTTGATCTAAATAAGACGCCCCAAAAGAATATAAAGATTTTTCCGTTCCTTTATTTATCGTAATATCAGTATTGGCGATAAACGCCGTTTTAAAAACTTCATCTTGCCAATCTGTTCCCTGACCTAATAAGCCAATATTTGTAAAAGGAAGCGCTTCTCCATTTGCAGCGTAAGCTTCATTAGCCAACAAGGCATATTCTGTTGCATTTAATAGAGGTATTTTTCTGGTTGTTTGTTGAACTCCAGAATATGAATTCAAAATGTATTTGAAATCTGAATTCTTTCTTCCTGTTTTAGTTACAATTAATATTACTCCATTAGCTCCTCTAACACCATAAATACCAGCAGTAGCATCTTTTAATACATTAATAGATGCTATATCTGAAGGGTTAATTACACTTAAATCTTCTATAACATTTCCATCTACTAATATTAAAGGATTGTTGTTTCCGTTGGTTGATATTCCTCTGATCCTAATATTAGAAGCGGCTCCTGGAGCTCCAGAAGAGGAGGTAATATTTACACCCGCAACTTGCCCCTGTAATGCTTGTTCTATACGAGTAGGTTTTAAGTTTTCTATTGTTTCATTCGACACAACGGAAACAGCCCCTGTGAGCTCTTTTTTCCTTTGAGTACCGTATCCAATAACCACAACTTCTTCTAGTTTTTGAGAACCTTCTTCTAGTGCAATATTAATAGTTGATTGATTTGCGCGTACTTCTTTTGTTCCATATCCTATAAAACTAAATACTATTACAGAACCTTTTGGCACATTTGATATTTGATATTTTCCGTTAAAATCCGTTACACCTCCAATTGATGTGTTTTTTACAATTACATTTACTCCTGGCAAAGTTTCATTAGAGCTTTTATCAGTAACAACACCTTTTATAGTGATGTTCTGAGAACTAACATATATTGTTGCCAGTGTAAAAAGAGTTGATAAAATAATTCTTTTCATAAAAAGACGTTTTAATTATTTTCCTAAATTACTAATCATTTGTATAGTTCTAATAAAAAGAACCTATACAAAAAACATACAGGATAGAAAAGCCTTAAATATGGGTTTAAATAGTAGAAATTAGTTTATTGCTAAACAAAACAAAAAGAAACTGTAGTATTAATGTATGGTTGTTTTTAGAGTTCCTGCTCTCTTAAATCTGTAAAACATAATCGATTAGATTAGATTCGTGTGGTAAGTCAATTTTTTTTCTTAATCTATAACGCTTAACCTCTACACTTTTAAAGGAAATGTTTAGTAAAGGGGCTATTTCTTTTGATGATAAATTAAGTCTCAAATAAGCACATAATCTTAAATCGTTTGGGGTGAGTGTAGGGTGTTTAGATTTTATTTTTTTAATAAAGTCTTTATCCGTATTATTAAAGGCCTCTTTAAACAGTTTCCAGTCATCTGTATTGTTTAAGTCTTTGTCAATAATCTTTATTACTTTATCTAAATGGTCGTTTTTGTTTTCTCCTGTATATTTTAATTCTTGCTTTATTTCATTTAAAAACTCATTTTTTTTAATAATACTCATTGTAGAACTAGCAAGCTCTCTGCTCTTACTTTCTACATCTTTTTTAAGCTGCTCGTTTTTAAATCGCATTAACTTTTGCTCATTTTCTAACGATTTCAACTCATATTCTCTTTCTTGCAGCTCTAATAATCGCTCTCTTTGTTTTCTATAGTAACTCTTATATAAATTGTGCATAAAAAAAGAAAATACAAGAACTGTCAAAATATATACTCCAAACATTAAATTTGTTAAATACCATGGTTTTTGAATTTTAAAACTATAGCTAGCAACATTCTTACTTAAAACATCTCCTATTTTAGATCGAACACTAAAGGTGTAGTCTCCGTATTTTAGGTTTTTTAACAATACATTTGAATTGCTTGACCATGAACTCCATTTTTTTTGTTGAGCGTCTAATAAGTATTGGTATTTGATTTCAGAAAACTTATTAAAAACAGGTGAACTAAAAGAAATGTCTAATGTGTTGTCTGCGTTTTTAAAATTAGAAAATTGACGAATATCTACATCATATAAAACTCCGTTAATCGAACTATTTTTAATTGAATTAATGTTAATTTCAAAATCTCTTTGAACATTAAAAGTCTTTGTGTTAACAATAATATATCCGTCAGAGATACCTAGTAAATATTTGTTTTTATCAATTTGGGTTATATTTTCAAAACCAGATGCTCCTTTACGAATATGTTCAGATAAATAAATTTTATAAAAATTAGGTATTGTACTTAATTTCCCAGGAGTTATATAGTTCAAACTATTTTTTGAAAAACTCCAAATGTTACCGTTTTTTTTATTTAAAACCATTTTTCCAGACGCATACTCATTTTTAGAAAAAAACCTTTCAAATATAGAGTCTTTTACAAATTTATTTTTGCGTTCCAAATATTTAAAGACGCCATCTTTATTCGTATAAAATAGTTCGTTTTGATATTTTAATAGTGCTGAATTTGCTCCTTTATTTACTGAAAGGTCTTTTTCTAAGTGCACTACTTTTTTATAATCTGTGTCTACTGTTAATTTAAAAACACCTTTATATTCATGATTTACAAAGATTTTGTTTTTATCTAAGATTTCAAAATATCTACTAGAATTATTAAATCCTTCAATTTTATTTCGAAACTGCCATTCTCCTTGTATCTTTTGCAACACATTTAATCCGTTGTAATTTCCTTGTAATATTAAATTTTTATTTAGTGCTTTAATTCCCCAAGTACCTGGTGTATAAATTTGTTTTGTTATTGAATCACCTTTAACGATAAGGGTTCCTGAATTATGCCCACAAAACAAATCTTCTCCTATCTTTACTAAGCTCCAAACTTGTCCTTGTGTGTTTTTTATAAGCTTAAACTGTTGTTCATTACTGTTTTTCACAAACAACCCCTGATTTGTCCCTAAATAGATATTGTTATTGTCTAAATATGAGGCATAAACGGTTCCTATTTCTCCGTTATTGTTGTTGTAAATTCTAAAAGATGAACTTGTGTTTATTATGTTAATACCATTATCCAAGCCAGCCCAAATATTATTATCAGAATCATTAAATAATGATAAAACAGTATTGTTTGTTAAGCCGTTATTTTGATCTATTTGATATACAATATCTCCTTCTTTTGAAAAGTATATAATTCCATTTGAGATTGTTCCTAAAACAAGGTTTTTATTTTGCAATTGAAGCCCACTGTAGATTGTAAAATCTTTAATTAGCTTATTCACCTTACTATTCCAAGGTATAGCCTTTTGTTTTTCTAATTTTAGAAACCCTTTCTTTTGCATTAAAAAAACTAGCGAATCATTATCTTTAAATATGTTTACAAGTAAGTTGTTTTTAAATTCTACTACTTCTGAAAGCAATTTTGGTTTTCCTTTTTCAATTTGATAAATACCTCTACCTGCCTCTTGAAAATAGATTACATCATCAACTTTAATCATTTTAGTAATTGATGATTTTGATGTAATTATTTTTACTTCTTCTGTTTTTAAATTATAGAGGTAGATTCTTTCTAAAGATTGAAATAAAAGCCATCCATCTAGCTCCAGAATACTCCAAAATTGTTCATCTTCTTGAATAGAAATATTTTCCTTTTTTGTTATTGAGGTGTAAACTAAGTTTCCAAAACTATTTTTAACCCAAAACCCAAAATCCATATAAAAACCTGTAAAAATTTTATCGTCAATAACCTTTACAGACCTCATTATCGTTTCATTTGGAGTTGGGTATCGCTTCCAATTAGCACCGTTGAACTCTAAGAGCCCTTTATTATTTGCTACATAAATATACTTGTCTTGAGACTGTGAAATTCCCCAATTTTGATTTTCTCCACCATAATCTTTTGGAGTATAGGTAATAACTGGCGGCAGTTCTTGCGCATTTAAACACGTAAGAACTAAAAAAAAAATAAATGATATATTG
>Ga0307985_10002287_pt1 | contig 10722 bp, 9 predicted proteins | sample EllFjometageno80_FD_203155 | JGI IMG/M metagenome (GOLD analysis project Ga0307985, IMG submission 203155) | Marine microbial communities from Ellis Fjord, Antarctic Ocean - #80 | ecosystem: Environmental > Aquatic > Marine > Unclassified | place: Southern Ocean | collected 2014-10-09 | reverse complement strand
ACCACGCAACCCCCCCCTCCCCCCTCCCCCCCCTCCCCCCCCTCAACACTATTTCTAATCCTACCTGCCTCCCCACAGCAGAACCCTCACCAAACCCGCCCAACGTCCACGCACGTCCTCGTGGCCGTACCGCACCGTAACCCCCCTCACCACCCACGATGCCCCCCCGCCTCCCCCCCTCCCTCTCCCCCCTCTCATTCAAGTCTCTCACCACGACGTCCGTGCCCCTTATCTCACCTACTACCACGAGGTTGAGTGAACGGACGGCGACGCCGTTGAGCTTGATTAATATGTATAAGTATGCGCTTGACTATCCGAATGATAAGGGGGCGAGGGAGGGGGAGAATTCGGTGAGTGGAAGAGTGGGGAAGGGAGGATGTTACAAAACACAAGGGGCAGGCACAGAGGGGTTGAGACGTTAAGTGGACGGAGACGGCGACGCGAACGACCGAACGACGACTCAAGACAAGATCCTGCTGTATACCCCGTTGAGATTCTGCCTTTCAAGACCCTTTGTGGCCCTTCAATACACCGCCATTCTTCTCCTCCCTCTCCTCTAACCCCCCCTCCCTCCAGCAACGAATCCGCAACGCCGCCTTCCTTCACCGCGAGCTCGCCATCCGCATCGCGAAGCGCGCCGTGGACCTCGACACGCTCCCGTTCGGGCTCGCACAGACCACGCCCATCGAGGAGGCGACGCGAACTTACGTGGGGTACGTCGAAAAGCTCGTGGAGCTACCCGCCCCCGCCGATGCTGACACGGAATCGCGCTTTACTGACCTGCTTAAGTCGCTCGTTCTCGACCGGCTGAACATCCCGCAACGGATCCAGATGGGGCTGGCGAGTCTGAAGGACAGCCGGAGGACGCCGCTGACTGAGGGCCTGCACGCGATGGAAACTCTTGACACGGCGTTGTACGAGTTCTTTCTGGCGAGGGTTGGCTTGAGATTCCTTGTGGAGCATCACATTGCCAGCGACCCGAGGAACCCCGAGAAGTCGCAGGGCGGTCTGATCAGGAAGGATCTGGATCCGGTGCAGGAGTGCAGGGCGGTGGCCGACGAGGTGATTGGCGTGCTCCAGTCCAAGTTTAATACCGCCCCCGCCATTGACATTCTCGTCGCCAAAACCTCCCTCGAGGACGAGGACGACGAGGAGGACGACGACGACCGCATCGGAAGGAAGGTGAAGTACTTCAAGGAGCATCCCAATCACATTTGCTACGTGCCGAGTCACTTGAGGTACATGGTTAGCGAGCTGCTGATGAATTCGGCGCAGGCGACGATGCGGATGCACCAGGCCAAACGGAACGAGCTGGGGACGCTGTCGTTGAGCGACCAGCTGCCGCCGATCAAGGTGGTGGTCGCGATCGGGAAGGAGGACTTGTGCATTCGTATCTCCGATCAGGGGGGCGGGATTAGCAGAAAGAGGCTGGATAAGATCTACACGTTCGCGCACTCGACGCTCGAGGACGGGGAGGTAGTGCAGGAAATCTTCCCCACGGGGCTGCTCGAGCCCCCCCCCGCTGACGAGGTGAAGCAAGTGCGCGGGTTCGGACTCCCTCTGGCTCGTATTTACGCGCGGTACTTCGGCGGGGAACTGGTCGTCAAGACGATGGAGGGATATGGCGTCGACGCGTACCTGCATTTGCCGGTCCTGGGAACGGAGTGCGAGCATCTGAGTGATGCTGTGGAGAACAGTCCGGGGAACATGACGAGTGCGGAGAAGGAGATGGATAGCTCGTGGGAGGCGTTGCTGGCGAAGCGCGCCCTGTGAGCAAAGTTAAGGGCGATGCGTAGTTGTATAGTTGCGTAGTTTTGCGAAAAAGCTCGTGGCCTTCAGTTAAATATGCCCATGACTCTCCTGTTCTCGTGCCGCCGTCGTCGGTCTCCACCCTTCCGGTGTTCAGCACCTCGCTCACGCGGTGCTAAAGACCTCCTGCCCCTTCCACGTGTACGAAACGGGCGCCGTCTCGTCCTCCGGATCGTCCCCCTCCCTCTTACTCTCGAAAGCCCCGCTCTGCACAATGCCGCTCTCGAACTTGAACTCGCCACTGCCGTCAGGCTTGCCGTTCTTGAACGCGCCCGTGTACACGGCGGCGCCCTTGAGCACCCACGAGCCGGTGCTCACCGATCCGTTCTCCCAGACGCCCTTGATGGTGCTCCCGTCCTTGCCGAACTCGTACAGGCCCTCGCCGTTCTTCTTGCCCTTTCCAAACACGCCAGTGTAAATGTCCCCCGACTTCTTGTACTGATAAGTGCCCATGCCCTCCATCTGGTTCGCCACCCACCCGCCGTCATACACGTCCCCACTCGGGTAAGTCATCTTCCCCCTCCCCTCCTTAATCCCATCCTTGTACTCCCCCTCATACTTGGCCTTTACCACCACCTCCTCCCCGTCCTCCCCCCCAGGTCCCATCCACGTGTACACACCAGCGCCCTGCTTCTGCTTCTCGGCGTCGAACGTTCCCTCGAACGTTGACTGGTCGGCGTAAGTCACGGTGGCGGCGCCGGCCTGCGAAATCCAGTTGGTCTCAGTGCCATCGGCGTAAACAACCTGCCCATGTATGTGTTAGCAAAAGGCCACACACACTGTGTGCCACACACACCGTGTGCCACACACACTGCGTGAACAGGGGGGGGGGGCTGTCACGCGATTAGGCACGATAAGCTCGGGGGGCATATCGGCTCCCCCGTTCCCCGCTCCCAGGAACGTCATAGCTCCTCCCCTATCGCCCCAACCTCGCCCTCCGGTTCCTGTAAAAAGAGGCCCTCAACCGGCACCCATTTCGATCGGCGTTAAAGCTACCCGCGTATTGTTCTCACTTCACAAACATGATCGGGTGGCACGTCCTCTTCTTCGCGTTCTCCTCACCTTGTAAGTCTCTTCCTCGTCACCCATATTCTTCTCTCTATTGCTAATGTGGGCACTTAACGCATTTTGCGTTTTTTTGGTCGTTTTTCAAGGTCTCAAAGTTACAGATGCTGGCTGTACCCGCTCGTACCCGCGAGACCATCGTCACGGGTGGTACGGCACCACCATCCCTCGCCCCCCCCATTCTGGTACCTCGTCGCGGGTCACTGGCGGCCCTGCAAAGCCGTACCGTATTAACATCGAGTTGCACGCCATGCCGCGGCCGTGCAATTTCCCCACCTGCTACTGTGTTGCCCGTCACTGTCGCCGATTGGCTCGCGCTCTTAGTCACCACCCTGCCTCCCCTGCTTTACCCCGGTCGCGCTCTCAGCAGGGTGTTGCGAATTACCTCTCTGCTTCACCTAACGCCCTCCCCTCCAACACCCATTTCAGCTGATCAGGCATCGCCGTTCATTTCAGTCAGGACATCCACAGTCCCGCACCGTACCAACCGAGCAGTACCTGGACCGATCTTACCTACGCCCCCCCCCCTCCTCCTCCTCCTAAACTAACTACCTAACTCCCCCCCCCCCCTTACCCCACCCAACACCAATCATGTCCACCATGTTCACACGGATGCTCGAGGCAAACACAACCCTGGACGCACTAGATCCAGGATCCGAGCTCCGGTGCTCACCGGGGATGTGGCTCCCGTTGCTTGGCGAGTTGGACGCCAACAGTGACCCTGGCGAAATCTTCGGTGGCCAGACCCTCTCCTGGCCCCGCGGTCTCCTCATGCCTCTTTACTTGATTGGTATGTTGTGGATGTTTTTGGGGGTGGGCATTGTCGCGGACATGTTCATGGCGGGGATTGAGACGGTTACGAGCGTTACGAAAACGATTAAGGGACCGGATGGGAGTGAGTTTGAGGTTAAGGTGAGTTAAGGAGATGCAGGGAGACACACGAGACTTACAGGACCTTTTTTCAAGGGCTGCAGGGAGACACTAAGAGACACACGAGACATACAGGCCCTTTTTAGGCTGCAGGGAGACACTAAGAGACACACGAGACATACAGGACCTTTTTAGGCAGCGCGCAGAGCGACGGCGAAGTGGGGCAATACCCTTGTTCACAGCGTATCCCATTGTTCACAGCGTATCCCATTGTTCACAGCGTATCCCATTGTTCTCAGCGTATCCCATTGTTCACAGCGTATAATTGGATATAATTGGCCCACACATGTGTGTACCCCAGATCTGGAACGACACCGTGGCCAACCTAACGCTCATGGCCCTAGGATCGTCCGCTCCCGAGATCATGCTCTCCGTGATCGGCATCATGTCCGCGGAATACTTCATCGACGACCTCGGTCCGTCCACCATTGTCGGTTCCGCGGCCTTCAATCTCATGATCATCTGCGGCATGTGCATGATCTCCATCCCCCCCGCCAACGCCGAGACTGGCGAGACTGGCTTCCGCAAGATCGCCGACATGGGCGTCTTCACTATCACCGGCTGCTTCTCCGTATTCGCCTACATCTGGATGCTCGTCATCCTCGTCTTCATCACCCCCGACGTCGTCGACGTCTGGGAGGGCGTCCTCACGTTCCTCTTCTTCCCCATCGTTGTCTGCCTCGCGTACGCCGCGGACCGCAACTGGTTCAGGTCCGAGAAGATCTCTCCCGGCGGACACATCGTCGCGATCCAAGGCCACCAGTTTCGCGCGCACGAGGCCGCCAACATGATGAAGCAGGCCGGCAAGAGCGGGGACGGCGGCGACCCCCAGGAGATGGCGAGTTATCTCGCCCGCATGGCCATGGCGCAGCAGAAGCCGTCCCGCGCGCAACTCAGGATCAACGCCATGAGGCAGATGACTGGAGGGAAGCGCGTCTTGCCCGGAAACGTCGGGAAGGCGAGCGACTACTTGCACAAGATGCCGAGCTTGACGGAGCTGCGGGAGAAGCCGGAGGTTAACTTTGCGTCTAATGAGTACAGTGTGCTTGAGGGAGGAGGCAAGATTACCGTTACGGTGGTCAGGTTGCCGCCTGACGGGGACTTTACGGTGAAGTACGAGACTGTTTCCGGAACTGCGGAGGCAGGGAAGGACTTCGAGGCGGTGGCGGGGGTTCTGGAGTTCAAGGATGGCGAGGAGGAGAAGGAGATCAACATCACGGTGAACGACGACGACGAAGTTGAGGACGACGAGACCTTCAAGGTCAAGCTCAGTGAGCCCAGCAAGGGAGTTATCGGCCCCTATGGCGAGACTGAGGTGACCATCATTGACGACGACGAGCCGGGAGAAATCGGGATCAAGGACAAGGACTGCGATGTCACGGTCTGCGAGAAGGAGGAGAAGGTGCGCCTGATCGTGTCCCGCATCAACGGCTCGTCCGGCGAGATCGCGTGCAAGTACGAGACGGTCGCGGGGACCGCCGTGGACGACATGGACTTCTGGCCGACCAAGGGCGATCTCGTTTTCAAGAACGGGGAGGTCAACAAGCAGATTGACGTCAAGATCAAGGACACTAGTGCGTACGAGAAGAGCTGTGCGTTCACGCTCAAGATTTCGGACTACAAGGGCCCCGAGAAGAGCAAGGGATTCGCCACGCACAAGACCGAGGTGAAGGTGACAATCGTGCACGACGAGGCGACCAAGGCCATGGTCGAGGACGTCACCAACATGATGAACATGAACCTCGAGAAGTATGACGTTGGAACCAGCTCGTGGGGGCAGCAGTTCAACGACGCGTTGTTCGAGATCGGATGCGAGGACGGCGAGATTCCCGGCACCATGGACTACATTATGCACGCCGTCACGGTGCCTTTCAAGGTCATCTACTCCGTCGTGCCGCCGACGTGCTACGCGGGAGGCTGGGCATGCTTCTTCGGCGCTCTCTTCCTCGTCGGCATAACTACCATTGTCATTGGCGACATTGCGGCTCTGTTTGGTTGCGTTTGGGGCTTGGACAAGGCCTCCACTGCCATCACGTTCGTCGCTCTCGGCACGAGTCTGCCCGACACGTTCGCATCCATGGCCGCCGCCAAGGGCGACGACACCGCCGACAATGCTATCGGCAACGTCACCGGAAGTAACGCCGTCAACGTCTTCCTTGGGCTGGGACTCCCTTGGATGATGGCCGCGTTCAAGTGGTCCGGAGGCGGTGCCACCGAGGAGTGGTACGCGCAGTACGGTGGCCCGGTCGACGCCGGTGGTAATTTTATCATGAAGGGAGGAAATGCTGTTGATATCGTCAAGTGGGTTCCTGGCTTCGACAAGTCTGAGCCGGCTCGCTTGGTCGGCAAGCAGGTCTTCGAGGCGACGGGCGTGGTCGGATCTGCAGCATTCGCGGCCCCCGGAGGAGCCCTCGGGTTCAGTGTCATGGTCTTCTGCACGTGCGCTCTTTGCACGTTCGCCATCATCGTGTACAGAAGATTCTCCGTCGGAGCCGAGCTCGGCGGACCCATTGGCCCGGCGAAGGTTCACTGCTGCATGTGCTTGTCTCTGTGGTTCGTTTACGTCGCTATGAGTATCATGAAGAACTATGGGAAGATCTAAGAAAATTACGGAGAGAAGCAGAATAGGGGGCGCATCAAACGATAGTAGATAGTTGGGAATACAGGCTGTAAGATAAGGATAGGGTTGGAAGGGAGAAGAGAAGGAGGGGAGACATTTAGAATAGCGTTTAGAAAGAAACACAGTATGTGCCCTTATTATTATTATTATATTACCTAAACCCGGCGCTTCCCCGCACTGTCTTGTTCTTCCCCTGAATGATGATGTCCCAGCCACTCCTACTCTAATCCTTCCTCCTCACTCTCCATCGCAACTAGAGCTTGTCCCCCTGGGCCTCCAGTTCCTTGAGGTGCTTCATCGCGTTCCTCTTCTCTCCCTTGGGACGTCTCTCATGAAAAGGGCGCCGGCCGCGCCCAAGCCCCCCACGAGTCCAATCGAAACTCCCACGGTCACTCCAGCACTTCCGTGCCCGCCCCATCTCGACGCACTCGAAGTACGGCTCGCCAGTCCGCGCGTTCAGTTGGGGGCAGTTGGGCAAGGTACAAACTAGCGGGGAACACAACACAGCCAGCCCACTGCTCTCGAGCACGTCGGAGCCCTACACCTCGTCAGTCTGACAACCGATACCGTAGATGAAGTTCGGAATGATGGGACTGGCGGAGGAGTCGGAGGAGCCCAGGTATCAGTCGTCGTTTATCGGTTAAGTGTCCCCGCGCCTGCCGAGACCCATGAGATCCACGTTGACCTTGGAGGCCTTGGAGCTGTCCTTAATGGACAATGACAGGAGTCGCTGAGTCGGCGGCAGTGAGCATGCTGCTGAGGGGAGCAAATACGACGGGGTACTGGTATCTCCTCGAGCAACGGCCGGCAGATCCACTGACTCCGATTTGGATTCGGTTAGAACGGCAGGGCCTAACAGATGTCTTCTTCAGGGAACGTCTTTTAGATGCTTCGAGCAGGAGAGGGGGAGCGGCGTTGCGGACGTCAGAGTTGACGTGGTCGCGAGGCCGACGATGAGGGAGAGGGCGGATGCGAACTTCATGGCGAGGTGATGTTGACCGGGGACGAGGGAGGAAATAGGCAAAAATATCCGCGCGCGTGCGACTTATCTACCCATTTTTTAAGTTAAAAAGTTTGCAGCAGTTGAGATAGCGTAATCTTGTGGAAATCTTGGCCGCGATTATGCCAACAAGATTACGCTGATGTCGAGATCGTGATTACACTCATCTCCGCCTGATTACGACCTAACAGCCCAGATTTTGCCCACACCATGACTCTCAAACCATGGGTCCAGCCCTCATTTTAACAATCCAGGCGTCCAGGCTGAAATCTGGAAGTTGAGGAAATCGCACGACCTGTTTTTACTCCCCGCATTGTCGGTGGAACATGCCCGGTGTCGTGACGTGCCAAAGCGGAACGTTGCACCATTCTCCTTCACTTTAACCGTCACGATGTTTGCGTGATGAAACTACTACGTTTACATCCATCTGATCCCCTGCCCCCACACCACCAGCGCCACCATGAATCCCGCCACGCTGCAACTCACCATGCAGTCAAAAACCGCGACACCAGTTCTCCCCGTCCTCCCGATGTCGATCTCCATTTCCTCCATCCCAATCCCCAGTACCTCACGAGCCCAAACCCCCCACAAGGAGCTCTTAACCACAACAGCCTCGCACAACGACCGACCCAAGTAGCCCAAAACAAACTCGATCGAGAACAATGTCATCACATTGCTACTCCCTGAGACCATACAAGTGTACATGTTTGAGTGTCACTGTGAACAAAATCCCCCACCCACACGTGTGAACAAAATAAACTCACAACTCGTCATATTCGCATCACACCGCTCTTTCTGCACTCACCCTGCGTCACTCCAACCGCCACCGCCTCCCTAACATTCCCTCCTCCCTTGATCTTCAGCACCGTCGCCCCCACAATAGCCGCGGTGAGAAGCCCGAACGAGAGACTGAGGATGGCCGTCCATTTTATTAACAGTGACCGAACGCCTACTTCTCCTCCGAACATGTTCCAAGCATACACCTGTGCAGTGAAAGCAGTTAGTATCGCATTGCATTATGTCACATTATAAACTAACAATGCTTCCCTCAACATCCTACCTTCAACCTAACCTCCTCCCTAACCTTCTCGAACTTCCCCAACTCCCTCTGCTTCTTAACAGCCGACTTTACGACAGTTTCCTCAACTGTTGCCTCAAAATCACGTGCGATCGCCTTGCTGAAGTCGCCGAACTTGTAGCTGCCAACACCGGGTTTACCTAGGGAAGGGTGAGCACACATGCTGAATGGACAGCATGCAGGAAGTTCATGTAAGTAAAATAAGGAACATGTGTTCCAATCTTGCTTGGCACTCACTCTCATTCGGGCATTTCCCGCTCAACGCCTCCCCCTTGCAATTCTCGTGCACCGCCTCCTTCCCCCCCCACCTATGCACCGTCAAGTGGCATTTATCATTGCTGCACTCCAAGCCTCCAGTCATGAGAATTAATCCATTACAGATGCAACAGAAGGTGGGTTTCCAGAAGGTGGTGGGGACGAGAGTGTGAGCGGAGTCCGGGGTTATGGGGCGAAGGGACATTGCGTGCCGAGGTGTTTGATGCGTGCGCGTAAGAGAATCTATGAGAATATCTATATCTTTATCAACTAATTCGGCACGATTAACGATTTGTGTCCCAACATAAGCAATTACACCTAACACCTAACATTTTACGAGCAACATTTTACAGTGTGTACCGATTTGTGTCCCAACGAGTTCTACTGTAAGACGAGTACAATGGGGGGTGCAAGGAGTGAGAGTGAGAGATGGTAAGTCTAATTAGCCCGTCATAGCTGTGAACACTTTAAACCGTTTCTTTCATGACAAACATAGCACCATTAAATGTAATCCTCCCCCTTCTCCCTTCCTTCTTTCCTTCACGTGTAGCCCGGCCGCTCACACTCACTATTTGTAATCCACTCGTGCTGCAGAACCTGTTGTAAGCTCAACCTGTCCTTCAATTGCACCTTCATCATCCGCTGCATAAGATCAATCGCCCCTCGACTCACCATCTTAAACCCCAGCCTATGCATGTGATGATGCCTGATAAGCCTCTCAATCCCGTCATTAGCACACAGATAAAATTCCCCGCTCAGACGCTCGTCTGGACACGGCTCCTCTGCGCCCGACCCGTAAGGATAAATGCCCACAGCAAGCGTGTACAAGCACACCACACATTGCCACAGATCGACGCCCAATCCGCAGTAGACAAACTCCCCCCCCGCGTTACTCCTCACGCAGTGTTCTTTACTGTACACCTCCGGCGCCAGGTAGAACCTCTTGCCGCACCAAGCAGCCTTGACGTACATCCTCTCGGCGCCGTTCGCGGCGAGTGACTTGCGACCCATCGTCGCTTGCCCGAGATCGATGACGGTGATGTTCCGCCCGTCGTACAAGATGTTCTCCAAGCTGATGTCGCGATGGCAGACGTTCTGAGAGTGCATGTACTCGACAGCACTCATGATTTGGCGCCATAAAAAGACGCAGTGTTTCTCCTTGTACTGGTACACGGAGGTTGTGAGGAGATAGAACAGCTCCGAACCGCGGCATGGCATCACGTTGTACATGAACGCGGGGTTGCTCTCCTGGAAGAAGAGGTGGAGGGAGGGACAGATGAGGTCTGAGCCGGACAGAGCGGCGTCCTGGACGGCGGTGCCCCGGACGGCGGTGCCGAAGCTCCCCCCTTGGAGGAACTGACTCGCTTTGACTTCATTCACCGGATTCTCCAGCGTGTTCTCTTTCAGCAGTTTATTGACCATCTTGTGGCTACTCTTCTTGACTACAAAACGAGTGTTTGCGTCGGCCTCGTAGTAAACCGGCGTGTTCGGGTAGAGAGGATGGGTGGTGGTTGGGGTCAAAGCAGCCGCGAGGAACGCGCCGCCGCCGTAGAAACCGTCGGGGTCGCCGCCACCTCGCGTTTCGGCGAGGAACTGAATGAGAAGGTAGAGCACCGGATGGGGCGAGGCCCCTCCGACAGCGAGGATGTGGCGGATTATAAGACCATCGGGGGGGGAATCGTGGAAATTCGAGAAGGTTCCCCATGAGTTGACGATGGAGCCGACGCGGGAGCTCTCGAACGGTGATGGGTTGGCGTGGGGGAAGGGGGTGTTTGTGGGGGGATGCAGGGGGTGTGTGTCGGGTGTATCGGTCGTGTCCATGGGGGTGGCGGGGTGGGAGGGGACCGTTGTTTGAGGAAAGCTGCTCATGGCGGATCGTCCGGCGATAATGTGGGAGGGGGCAGGTAAAAAACTTGGGGCCTGGGGATGAACACATGGAAGGTTAGACGATGAATGAGGAGGTCA
>Ga0307985_10002286_pt1 | contig 10724 bp, 12 predicted proteins | sample EllFjometageno80_FD_203155 | JGI IMG/M metagenome (GOLD analysis project Ga0307985, IMG submission 203155) | Marine microbial communities from Ellis Fjord, Antarctic Ocean - #80 | ecosystem: Environmental > Aquatic > Marine > Unclassified | place: Southern Ocean | collected 2014-10-09 | reverse complement strand
GATTGGTACGTCACTAGAGAATCTGAGACAGGTGTCTTAGTGCCTACAGCAGTAACTACAGCCAGAGCAGCAGCACGACTAGCAATAACATAGGAGTAAATTAGTATGCCAACAGTTAAAGGTAAGAAGTATCCATATACAGCAGCAGGTAAGAAAGCAGCAGCAGCGGCAAAGAAGAAAGCTAAGAAATAGTGTGGTCAACAGTATCCGAGGTCTACCCTAGCCACCTAAGCCTCTCACAGGCTCCACAAGGCTCTGTGCTGGTCGTAGAGCCTAAGGTAATACGTGAGGTAGGGTATAGACCAGTAGCACCTCCAGCGGCTCCCTACGAGCTTAGAGAGTATTCAAAGAGGTTATGGGTATGTTAGCTGAACTAGCAATTGCCAACGCAGCATTCCAAGTCATTAAGACTACCCTGTCCAACGGCAGAGACCTCTTGGATGCAGGTGAGGCAGTAGGTAAATACTTCAAAGCTGAGAATGATATAGCTAAGGTAGTAGAGACTAAGGGTAAGAATAATGTACTAGAGATGTATCAGGCTCAAGTACAGCTTAGGAAGAATGAGGAAGATCTTAAGTACATGCTGAACAAACAAGGACTACAAGGATATTATAACTTCCTACAGTTCAAGGCTCAGTATGCTAGAGATCAGAAGGAAGAAGCTAAGGAGCAGATGAGGGCAAAGAACAAACGAACCAAGGCAATAGAGCAGAATGTAACAACAGGCTTGAAGGCAATGGGAGTTCTATTCGTTATTATAGCAGCACTCTTCGGTGTGGCATTTTATGTTAAAGGAATTTAGATGATGTCAGGAATGTCAGACTTTGAAGCAGGTCAGTTAGTACACGTAGTCACTCAACTTAATAAGGATGTAGAGAGTATGACTATTGTTATGAATAAGATTAACGAAAGACTAGCAGCACAAGAGCTACAACTAGCTAAAGGTAAAGGCATGGCAGCAGGTGCATTAGCATTAGCAGCATTGCTTGGTGGACTTAGTGCTTATCTAATGGGAAAAGCTTAGATGTTTGGTATGCCTATAGAAGTGATCACATTGTTACTAAGCGTCCTAGGAGGCGCTGTAATGAAGATGTGGTCGCAGAGTCAGAAGGATAAGGCTGAACAGCAGAAGCAGCTCCTGCAGCGTTTCTCAGCCTCTGAGGACAGTGTAGCAGCAGCACGCACCTATGATACTCCTAATGCACAATGGATCAGGAGATTCCTAGTAGTATCCTTCATGGGTATGGCTATGTTTATTCTTATAGCTCCTATCCTTGACCTCCCAACAGTAGTACCAGTTGAAGTGACTACTGGATTTAAATTATTTATCTTTGACTTCACTTCTACAGTAACTGAATGGAGAACATTAGAAGGTATGGTAACTCCTGAATGGTTACCTCATGCAATCATGTCAGTTGTTGGCATGTACTTTGGACAATCAATTGTAGCAAGACGTTAAGTCTATTGACTTTTTATTAAAAATATGGTATAATCTATGAATTACTTAGATGCAGTAAACAAAGTTCTAAAGCGTTTACGTGAACGTCCAGTAACAGCCATCACTGATAGTGAATATAGTGAACTCATTGGAATGTTTATTAATGATGCTAAACGTGAGGTAGAAGAAGCATGGGATTGGTCAGCACTAAGACAGTCTCTTACTGTTACTACTACTAGTGGTATGTTTAATTATGAATTAAATGGAACACAGAATAATGTTAGCGTTCTTTATGTTACTAATGTTACTTCTAATGCTTTCATGCAGTATCAGTCTGCTTCTTGGTTCGATGATAAGTTCCTTACAACAACTGTTGCTACTGGTTCTCCTTCTAGTTACTCTTTCAATGGTGTTAGTTCTGATGGTGATACATTAGTGGATATTTATCCTAAGCCTGATGGAGTATATACATTAAGATTTAACGTAGTTGCACGTACAGCAGATCTTGATGGGCCAGATGATAAGTTTCATGTCCCCTCTCATCCAGTGGTTATGTTGGCATATGCTAAGGCTGTTGAAGAAAGGGGTGAAGATAATTCTCAGACAGGTAATACAGCATTTGCACAAGCTAGTAAGATACTGAGTGACTCTATTCAACTAGATGCTAACAAACATCCCGAAGAACTAATCTGGACTAGCTAATGACTAAGCAATTACTCTCAACATCAATAGCAGCCCCAGGATTTTATGGCTTAAACACACAGGAAAGTAGTATTACTTTAGCCAGTGGTTATGCCTTAGAAGCTACGAACTGTGTGATTGATAAGTATGGACGATTAGGCTCCCGCCAAGGTTGGATAGATAGAACTTCAGCAAGTACAGTAGTTAACTTGAAGGGTGTCCATGAGTTCATTAACAACTCAGGTGTATCAGAGTATGTGTCGTGGGGAGATAACAAGGTTTATGCAGGACTATCTACTCTTACTGACATCACAAACTCTGCAGCAATCTCTGCAGATAACTGGCAGAGCGTTACATTAAGCAACAGAGCTTACTTGTTTCAACGAGACCATCATCCATTAGTACGTGAATCAGGCGCTGCACTCATACGAGTTGATGCTGCTACAGGTAATGCAGGTACACCTCCTCAAGCTAATGCTGTGTTGTCTGCTTATGGTAGGCTATGGGCTGCTGACATAACTGGTAATAACCACACTGTATACTTCTCAGACCTCGTCACACAAGGTGGTGGTGGTATGAAGTGGACAGGGGGTACTAGTGGTAACTTAGACATAGCTACTTCATGGACTAAAGGTGGAGACTCCATCGTAGCCCTTGGAGCATTCAATGGCTACTTAGTTATCTTCTGTAAGAACTCCATTGTTATCTATGACGACAAAGGTGCTGGCGATAACTACTTAACTCCTAGTGATTTACGACTAGTAGATGTAATAGAAGGAGTAGGCTGTGTAGCTCGTGACTCAGTGCAGAACACAGGTGCTGATATTCTATTCTTATCGAACTCAGGTGTACGTTCACTAGGTCGTGTCATTCAAGAGAAGTCTACTCCTATTGGAGAACTCTCTATTAATGTACGTGACGAGTTGACAGCTATATCAGAAGCAGAGCCTATTGATAATATAAAGAGTGTCTACTCACCTAAACATGCTTTCTATTTACTTAGCTTCCCTAGTAGTGAGCAGGTGTATTGCTTTGATATGCGAGGCAAGTTAGAGAATGGCGCTGCAAGAACTACACGTTGGTCAGGATTCACACACAGAGGGATGGTTAATACTTCTGATAATAGATTACTCTTTGGACAGACTGCTGGCATAGCAGAGTATGCTGGACACTTAGACAATGGTCTCATCTATCGTATGTTCTACTATACCAACTACTTTGACTTTGATCAGCCCACTACAGTTAAGATACTGAAGAGTGTAGGAATCACATTGATAGGGGGTAGTGGACAGACATTCACTATCAAATCAGGGATTGATTACTCTGACGAGTACCGATCATACAATGCTACAGTGAAGCAGACTGCTCTCTCTGAGTATGGTATTGATGAATATAACATTGCTGAGTACACAGGTGGTGGAGGTACTGACCGAATTAAGCTTCCTATTGGAGGCAGTGGTACAGTAATACAACTAGGATTTGAAACAGAGATTAGTGGTAATGAAGTTTCTATTCAGAAATTTGATTTATATATTAAAACAGGTAGGGTCATATAATGAGTAACTATACAAAGTCAACAAACTTTGCAACCAAGGATGACCTGTCAACAGGCAGTGCTCTTAAGCGTCTTAAAGGTGCAGAGATAGATGATGAGTTCAACGCCTTATCTACTGCAATAGCAACTAAGGCTAATACTAACAACGCAGCTTTGACAGGTATCCCTGTAGCTCCTACAGCCTCAGCAGGTACTAACAATACACAGCTTGCTACCACTGCTTATACTACATCAGCTATCGCAGCAGGTGCTACATTAATCACAGCAGCAGCAGTGAATGTTCTGGTGTATCCTGTAGGTGCAATCTTTACTACAGTGACTGAGTATACTACTTCAGCAATAGCTGCTTTAATTGGTGTAGGCACTTGGGAAGCTTTTGGTGCTGGTCGTGTCTTAGTTGGATTTGATTCAAGTGATGCTGATTTCAATGAGGTAGCAGAGACAGGAGGTGCTAAGACGCATACCTTGACCGAAGCAGAAATGCCAGCCCACACTCACTATTCAGGATGGCGCTTAGGTGGTGGTGATGGTAGCGCACCCTTCTATGGCACAAGTCATGAGGGAGGTCAGATAAATACTGGCTCCGCAGGTAGCAGTGCAGCGCATAATAACGTACAACCGTACATCGTAGTTTACTTTTGGAAGAGGACAGCATAATGATATGGCCCCAATTAGCAATGATGGCATTAAGTGCCTATGGAGCGAACAAAGCAGCAAACGCTAAAGACGCTGCAGCAGATAGTATGAAGGGGGCAGGTGAGAAAGCCTACTCAGCAGGACTCTACAAACCTTATGGTGTAACTTCTGGTTTAGGCACATCATCATTTGCAGATGGTCAATCCTCATTTGCCTTAGATCCTCGTTATGCTTCACAACAGAACAAGATACTGGCTATAGGTGACTCAGCTTATGGTGATGCTACAGGTAACTACAATGATCTTGCTGAACAGTTCTATGCCCAACAGCGTTCATTAGGTGCAGGTAGTCGTCAAGCAGAAGCTGATAGATTAGGTGGCTCTATGTTTGGCACAGGTACTACTGGCTTACAGCTGAGTGATCAGTCTCAAGGCTTTGCTGGGGAAGGTACTTCTAATCCTTATGCTAATATGTTCATGAACAACTTTGCACAACAGGATTCACAAGATCGTTATAATGCCTTTGACCGAGCACAGATACAACGACAGAATGATATTAATGTTGGTAACAGTATGTTCAATCAGTCTATGTCTCTTGATCAAGCTGGTCTGGAGCAGAGTAGGTTTGGTGCTGATCTAGGTCAATATAGATCCACTGCTGCTAATAATGCAGGAATGAACTTACTCAAAGGTTATGGTGCTGGAAATGACTTCTCTTCTGGTGCGGGTATGCTACGAGGTGGTGCTTATGTAGGTGCTGCTAACAGTGTTGGTGATATTACTAATGGAAAGACAGAGAATCGTAATGATACTATAACTAGGGGCAATCAAAGATACTCAGATGGCGGAGCCAACACTAACTATTAATAGGAGAATAACATGGCAAGCGATGTAATGAGTTTATTTGGAATGGATCCAAACACAATACAGCAATCTCGTACTGATGGTGCAGTGAATCAAGCTGCACGTATGAATGCTGACTTTGCTGTTGGGAATGCTGCAGGATCAGTGATGGGGCGAGGGTTCAACTCTCTCTTTGGTTTACAAACACCAGATATGCAGCAAGCACAACAAGTGCAGGATAGTATGGCAGGTCAAGATCTAACCACTGCTGCTGGTATGAGGGCTGCTGCAAGTGATCTCATGGCTAATGGTCAGTATGCTCAGGCTATGGCCTTACATGCTAAGGCTACTGAGATGGAAGCAGAAGAATTAGATTCTTATAATGCTGCAGAGGATAGAGAGTTTGGAGTACTTACTGATGTTAAAGTAATGACAGACAAAGTAGATTTACAAACTCAGAAGCCTATCTATGAGACTATCAAGGTTAGATTAACTCCTGATGGAAAGGCAATAGATGTTCTAACTGGTAATGACTTATCATCTAAGGTGGTTGAGGAGGTCAAAGGTTCTGGAGGTTCTGGAGGCGCTAACCTACGTTGGGATTCTACACAAGGTAGGATGGTTCCTATCAATCCAGTAGCTAATGAATCAGTTGTGTCTACAAAGCTAAGTGCTGATGCACAGAAGAAGATAGACTCTCTTGAGCAGACTAAAACATTAGTACCCTCTGACTCACAGGCAGCATTAGATATTGATGCCGCTATACAAGTAGCTAAGGATGAGAACCAAGCAGTTAATATCTCTACAGCAGAGGAAGATCAGAAGAAGATTACTAACTATCAGAAGCGTATTACATCTGCTCAGGAGCGCCTTAAGAAGTACAAGAGGAAAGATGGTAGTTATACTCAAGGGGCTGGTTATGGTAGATTAGCTAATGATATTAAGACGAGTAAGCTTGCTATAGAAGATATTACAGGTAGTGTTTGGACAGAACCTAAGTAGGAAATACAATGGCTATTTATGTAGAGCATGACACACTAGGTAAGCTAGAGTTTCCTAGTGGTATGTCTGAAGTTGATATGACCAATGCCATCGTTGGGGCAGAAGCAGAGTATGGAGAGCAGTATGATGTCTCTGATGCTTTTACTACTAATGCGGTTCGGTCTATGTCCTCATCATCTAGACAGATTGGAAGCTGGTTAGGCACTAACCAAAGTTACTCACAACAGCGATTGGATAGAGTAGAGGAACATCGCTCTCGTGTCATGATGGAGCAACACCCTAAAGCATCTATTGCTGGTATGTTAGCAGGTGGCTTCCTTGACCCCATCACCTTACCAGCGATAGCTCTAAAGCCTCTTGCTTTTGCTTCTAAGGCACTTACCTATGGTGCTAGGGGCATTGCTCATGGTGCTGCTGGTGGAGCCTTAGAGCCTGTCTATGAGCAGTATGGTGACTCAGCCGCATTGAACATTGCAGGTTCTAGTGTTATAGGAGGTGTACTAGGTGGAGGTATTGGTAAATTACTAACTAAGAAGCCTCATGCTGCTAAGGCTGATGAGTTAGAGGAGGCTACTGATAAGGCTCTTGAGAGTGTTACTGAGGCTATTCATACACCAGAGCAGGCGATGGGTAGAATTAAAGAAGACTTAACTTTGCAGAGTAAAGGAGCAGAGGATCAGAGTGTACTTGATATTCTATCTGGAGATCTATCTAGAGGTGAGCGTAAGCTTAAGGCTCTTGAGAAGGTAGGGTCAAAGCTTAAAAATCCTATTACAAAGCTATCAGTTAATAGTCAGATCAAAGCACTTAAGGCATCAACAGAGTCTCAGAGATTAGACCTAGCTGGTAAGACAACTAAGCGTAATGCATTAGATACTCTAACTAAACTTCAAGAAGGGAAATTCTCTGAGGTAGCTGATCTAGGCAGTATGATTAATAATAGAACACAGCCCTTCAAACCTACTAAGATTGTGGAGCCTGTAACTCAACGTCCCACTCCACTTGCACCTTCTAATAGTGAGTTGTTCAAGAAGCTAGGGATAGGTGAATCTAACTTACAAGTTGCAGAGGATAGTGCTGGCGCTCGTAAGGTTAGTATTGATCGTCAAGTAGCACAGCAGATGTTACCACGAACTGACACAGCAGAGGATGTCACTCGGAGACTAGTAGAAGGTAAGGTATCTGGTGAGAACAAAGAACCAATTATTAAAGTTAAACTAAGTAGTCGGTCACAAGAAGCAACTAACAATGTTAACAAGAAGATGCAGCGAGGTGAAGAACCTACCTCTCAGGAATGGGATGCTCATGAACGTGCTTACCAAGAGACTGAAATACTTAAGGAGTATACTGATACAGTAGCACAGATTGCTGCTACTCGTGGTCTAGATACCTCTGCACTACGTGGATTCAATAGTGGTCGTTATACATTTGCTAACATTGAGAAGAGTGGTGCTGCTTTCTTAAGGAAGAATAACATCAAGGATCTAGGAGGGATGGTTAAGTATATACTAGATAATCCTGAGAAGATCTTTTCTGCTCAAGAACTAGCAGCCACTACTGAGCTTATGATTGAAGTGGATAACAAGTTATTTAACACTCATGCTCTCCTTAAACATGCTGATGTTATGTCTGCTGATGAAATTAGTATACTTCATGCAGATATAAACTTATACTATGGTATCCAAGGATGGTTCAAAGGTCAAGGTTCTAAGGTGTCAGCATCTTTAAACTTTAGACGTAAGATGTATCAAGATATTGCAGACAACAGAGAGATTGAATCGTTGTTTGCTGGAGTTAAATGTTAATGTCAGAATTATCACCCAAATGTAAAGTAGCAGTAAACACTTCATCCCTTAATGCATCCGTCATGAGTCATTTCAGTGATACGCAGCAGAGGCAATGGTTAGTGGATCACTTAGCAAGAAAGGATAATAAGGTATCAGCTTTTGATGTAGGTACTGATGTGCTTGCTAACTCCATGCTCTCTGGTTTAGGTACTCCCCTAGTTAACATGATCTCTGTAGGGGTGCAGCAAGCCTTAAAGAATGTCAATGAGACTATCGGACTTGTGTTAGATACTATTGGACTAACTAAAGGAGGCAGGGAGTGGAATCAAGTCAAGGCTATGTGGCAAGCTTCTCTTGAAGGGTTTGCTGTTGATGGTATGTACTTCCGTGAGGGGTTTACTAAAGGGTACTCCCTAGATCAAGAGTCAACTAAGCGTATGCTTAAGATGGATACGGATACATGGAACAGTTATGTTAAGGATGTCCTTAAGATTGAGCACCCTGAGTTTATGTCACAGAAAGAGATTAATTCTATCCTCAATGACATGCAGGACTACATGCATAACTCCATCGGTCGTACTCGTGCTGGTGGTACATTCGTTGAAGGTGCTATACGCTTCCCTACTAAGCTCATTGTAGGTATAGATGAATATGGTAAGAGTAGGTTCCGTAGACAGTCCCTGTATCAGCTTGCAGCTAAGTTCGCTACCGAAGATAGTAAAGCAGGGAAGGGTTCTTTTAATGATTTGAACATGAGATATAAGAAGGATCTATTTCCTGATGAAGGGTTGTCTGTCCATTGGGATGATAGAGCTAGAACTTTCATAGCTGCTCGTGCCGAAGAACGCTCACTTGCTGGTGGGCCTCCTCTTGATAAGTCTGCTGCATTAAAGGAAGGTAACTTAATTGTATCAGCCATACGTGATGATGCTTTGTTCAATGCTTTCCAGCAGAGACTAGAGGGTATTCCACTGAAGGTGCAAGAGCTACGTCATAAGTATCCAGCATTCTTCTTGTATATGCCATTCATCAAGACTCCTTGGAACATCATTAAGGAGGGGTATAATTATATACCTATCATTCCAACCATCCAGTTAAAGAAGATTGGTAGAGAAGGATTAGGTGAGACATTCTTTGATTTCAGAACTAAGGTTGTGCCCTTACATGGCCCATCTGAGCGTATGTCTTATAGCGAACTACTCCCTAGGCAGGTTATAGGAGCTTCTATCTTTGCTATGGTAGGTACTATGTTTCAAGATGAGAACCTAACTGGCAGTTTACCTCGTAGTCCTACGGAGAGACAGCGATGGAAAGATGCAGGAATTAAACCTTACGCCATTAAGATTGGTGATACATGGGTTGAGTATGCTCGCATTGAACCTCTAGCTACACCATTAGCTATGGCTGCTGATCTGTTTGACTTCACTGGTAACTATCTAGATGATGATGACATCAATACAGAGGAAGGATGGGAGTTAATTGGTAACATGATGTATGCTCTTAAGAGTAACTTAACCTCTAAGACATTCCTTGAAGGATTCCACTCACTAACCAATGCACTAATTGATCCTAATGTTAGTACAGGTGATGAGTTCTTAGAGACACTACTCCGTCCAGCTACACCAGCTATCGCAGCTAACATTGCTAAGGCTATGGATGGGTATGATAGACAGACTGAGAGTGTAATGGAAAGGATTCAATCTCGTATACCAATGTACCGACAGCAACTACCTAAGAAGCATGGTGTATATGGAGAAGCTAAACAAACTGATATGACCAAAGCTATCTTTAACATTGGCTTCATGGACTCCACCACCTTAACCCCATTACAGAATCACATGATGGATATTGGGTGGGACAAAGGAGGAATAAGGAATGGTCTAGGAGGTGTGGAGTTAAGTAGTATTGAACTAGCTGATCTACGTCAGTTGAATGCAGAAAGGTTAACGCCTATTCTTCAATCCATTATTTCTAATCCTCAGTACCAAGCACTGCCTGATAGCTTAAAGAAGAAGCAGTTGGATAAGGCAGTACGTAAGACTAGGTTAGGAGTAGGTAGGCAGTTTGCTTATAAGCTAAGAGAATCTAATCCTCAGTATGCAACTAAGTGGTTATCAGCTTGGTATCATAAACATGGACTAGAAGATAGTATGCCTGATAAGCTCAGGGATTAGAAACAAAGAAGGGGACAATTAAGTCCCCTTTATTTTGCCTAAAGTTTCCTGCGGAAATTCACTTGATGTTCTTCAATGCCCTCTTATAATTACTCTCTACACTCTTAGATACACCAGCGCCTGTCTTAGCACCAATCTTAATGTAGTAATCCATTGCTTGCGTCTGTCGCCAGCCTCGATCAGCCATTAACTTATTAACATCCTTCATTGTGTACTTCATACTTCCTCTCCTAGTTCATCATGATTATCTATCCAATCCTCAACCATCATATCAATACAATGACGAGCCTTGGCTAAGTCCTGCAGTGGTGTACCTTTGTCCTGATACCTAGTGATATACTTCAAAGCTGTATGCTGCAATGCATTCAACTTGTTAGCCATTGAGTAAGTCATTGGCTGTATAGCTAGTTTAGTGTAGTGGTTCCCTCCAACCTGAATCTCTGAGGCTACCTTATCTAGCACCTCATTGTAGTCACCAAAGTCGTCCTCCCAATCATAAGGATCAAAGGTGTCCTCAGTCTTAGGATCAGGGACAGGCCATATAGATCCATCTCCAAACTTAGGTTCAATCTTTTTCATTATCTATCTCCTCTATTTGTGCTTCTAGTA
>Ga0307985_10002284_pt1 | contig 10725 bp, 10 predicted proteins | sample EllFjometageno80_FD_203155 | JGI IMG/M metagenome (GOLD analysis project Ga0307985, IMG submission 203155) | Marine microbial communities from Ellis Fjord, Antarctic Ocean - #80 | ecosystem: Environmental > Aquatic > Marine > Unclassified | place: Southern Ocean | collected 2014-10-09 | reverse complement strand
GTCTCTCCCCCCTCACCTCCCTCGTCTCCTCTCCCCTCTCTCAACACTCACTCCCCCCAGTAACCACGGCCCGTCCCACCATTGCCATCGCAGCGTCCGCCAAGTCCACCGCCATCCCCTTCCTTCCCTATCCCGAGAAACTACCCGGCTACGTAGGCGATGTCGGCTTCGATCCTCTCGGAGGTGAGCCTTATCCCTAGTGAGCCGGGGATTGTTATACAGAGAGTGTGAGCCAGGAGCACAAGGGGCGGCGTTGGTGGGGCTCGCTTGACAGGGATACTGGATGGTTGAACGTGACGATATACACGCATTGCGATACTTCCTACTAGCATGCGACTGGCAAGATCTGTGACTGGCAAGATCCGTGACTGGCAAGATCGGCGACTGGCAAGATTGGCGACTGGCAAGATCGGCGACTGGCAAGATCGGCGACTGGCAAGATCGGCGACTGGCAAGATCGGCGACTGGCAAGATCGGCGACTGGCAAGATCGGCGACTGGCGATGTGCGTAAACCCCAAACGTTAAGAAGCCAATAGTTACGCATGAGGACCAACACACTCCGTTTGCCATCTACACACAACTCACCCTTGTTAACATACTCCATGCCCCCCCCCGCCCAGTCTCCGACTTCTTCCCGAAGGACTACCTCAGAGAGGCCGAGCTCAAGCATGGCCGCATCTGCATGATGGCCTGGCTCGGTTTCATCTCTGTGGACCTCGGCGCGCGCATTTACCCTCTTCCTGAGGCATATGCGGGCTTGACGAGTGTTACGGCGCATGATGCATTATTGGAGAGTGGGGCTATGGGGCAGATGTTGGTGTTTATTGGACTGGGGGAGATTATTTCCTGGTTGGCGATTAGTGAGATGTTGCAGGTGAGGAAACTGGTCGAGCCCTTTGTTCCTAACGCAACTAACCCCCTCTCCACAGGGAAGCGGCCGCAAGCCCGGAGACTTCGGTCTCGATCCCCTCGGTTTCCTCAAGGACAAGAGCGTCGCCGACGTCGAGAAGATGCAGCTCCAGGAGCTGAAGAACGGTCGCTTGGCGATGCTCGCGTTCAGTGGCGTTATCACGCAGGCTGTTTTGACGAACGGACCGTTCCCGTATGTCTAAGCGAAGGCAGTAGGCGCGATTGTGCGCAGCGTCTATGTAAACGTTAGTGGACGAATGTGTTCTTTAAACGTACTGCCTTAGTTCACAGCGCTGCGTTCATTTTCGAGAGTTACAAAATAGTACAACTGTAAATATCCTGAGTAACAAACAGTTTTCCCCCAGTTTTTTTAAAGCATCCGAGCGTCAGCATGCAGCGTGCCTCGCGTCCTTCCGTGAACTCCTCATTGTTTGAAGCGACCCGCGCCCCCAAAAAGTCCTTCCGCCGCCGCCCCGACGCTCTCCACACCCACCAAGAAGAACTTCCCTTACCTGCCCCAAGTACCCCTGCTAAGGATGCTTTCCTCCAACCCGCCGCTCCTCCCGCCTCTCCCGCCTCTCTCTCTCTCCCCCCCCCCCCCGACTCCGGCGTAATGACCTCCGAGTCCATCGCCCTCCTAATCGCCCGTGAATACCCCCCCTCCACAGGTCCCCCCCCTCACCTCATCTACAACCTCCTCAAGTCGGTCACCACTACCACCGCCGGTTCCAGCTCACCCGCGGCGGACTGGGCCATCGGCGACTGGGTTGAGTTTCTAGGCCCCGACCAGGCTTGGCATCTAGCGCGTATAACAAGGGTAGACGAAGACAGGTAACTCGCCATTGTCCTCCCCCCACTGTAACACCTGTAACATTGTAAGACTGTTCCACTTTGTTAACACTGCGTTCATTGGCGTCCCAGGAATAACGTTGACGGCATCGACGCTATCCAGGACGCGATCCTAGCGGCCGACGAGGCGCAGGCTGAGTTCATCGAGCAGAACAAGGGGATCATTGGAAAGGTGAGGAGAGAACAGACTAGGCCCCTTAACCTTTCTTCTGTGTGTGGCCGTGTGTGGCTGTGTGTGGCCGTGTGTGGCCGTGTGTGGCCGTGTGTGGTCGTGTGTGGCCTCTCTTTCCCTCCCCCCCTAACCCTCTTAACACTCTCGTCAGAACAACTCGCTCATCGACACCAACAGGGAGGTGCTCAAACAGCTCGTGACGGAGGTCGAAAAGCTCTCTACCTCCTCCTCCTCTAACCCCAACTTCACCGCCATGAAGAACCTCCTGAAGAAGACAGACGAGGCCGACGCTTTAGTCGACAAGCTCCAGTCAACCCAGACAACCTCGACCTCCCCCGCCACCCCCATAACCGACGTCGACTACGTATACGACGCCGGGTTCTTCTACTCCCACCTCCCCGCAACCCACCTCCGCTGCCCCGCCGAGGGCCTACGCATAATCTTCGGCGGCCGCCCGTTCCTCTGGCAGCAGTACGCTCTGCTCCAGTACGAGAGCAAAGTCCGGTTCCAGAAGGAGCACAGGCACGACTTCGCTAACCTCGACCCCGTCGCGTTCGCGTCCGCAAGCTGGACGATTTTCCTGAAGGAGTTGGAGAGGACGAACCCTAAGCACGCGTTGTTCGACGCCCGGTTGCGCGACCGTGCGCCGAACGCCGTGGCGAGACTGCGCGACCACCTTCTATCACCCTTCCGCCAGGTAAGCGAGCGACTGAGAGCAGCAGGAGAGAGCGATACACCCGCCTTCGTTCGTTCCGCGTGATCCCTTCGTTCACACTGCCGCCCCTTTGTTCGCACATGTGTGTGGCCTGTTCACACACTTGTATGTTGCATGGACAGATCGACTCGATCCGTTGCGAAGATTCTGACTGGGATTTCGACGATTGTGGCGCCTCCGCATTCACTTACCTTTCCGTGTTGGGCACGGGATGGTTCATCCCCTTAGCTTGCTGTTTGATTCAACTGTTTATGCTCATGGTTTTGACGCTCGATGCGCTGTTCCCACCAGCTGACGAGGACGGCGAGCCCCCCGACGCGGACGTCAGGTAAGCCAAGCAACACGCGCCGCCCCCTCGTTGCTCCTCGTTGCCCCCTTTGTTCGTGCATGGATGTGGCTCACACATGTGGGTGGCCACAGGTATCCTCGGGAGAGTTACTTGTCGTGTCCGGCGGCGCCGTTGAGGGCTCGGACCATGATTGTTGCGGTGGCGCTGTACTACGTGATCAAGGTCGTCCCCGACAGCTTCCAGCAGTTCTACACGTTGGTCGGCAACGACACGAGCTCGTTCAGCAGGATGATGAGCTTGCGCAGCCGCATCCATCTGCGCGGCGACGATACGTTTGGCCAGATTCTCGGGCTGGACTTGGAGATTATCATGAACGGGTTCTCGAAGAGTTTCACGCTGCTGTTGAACGTTTACATTCTGCTGAGTACGCATGAGGTCATTGACGTGGTTTTGAACTGCATCGCGTTGGAGTTTGTTAGTGAGATGGACGAGAGTTTCGTTAGTAGCAGTTGGTGGGACGAGGACAGCAGGTTTCTCAGGGCGGGGACGATTGAATTAGTGCTGAGGGATTGCATCCGCCATAACGTGCTGAACGATGTTAGGCTGGTTTGCGTGGAGTTCGGGATTGATGGCTTGACCAAGCAGGGGAAGGTTGACAAGGAAAAGATCGGCAGATTACTCACAGGGAAGTTGGGCCGCCACAAAAGGTGCAGCCCGTCGGACGTGGACAAGTTCTTGTCTAGAGGCTTCCGAAACAGGGAGATTTCTTACCACGACTCGTGCGATGAGAACCTCGTCCCCGATCGCATGGGCCGAACGGAGTTGCGGATCGCGAACCAGGTGAGGCGAGCGAAGCGAGCCCTGCGGCGGGGCTGAAATCACATTGTTCGCCCCTTTGTTCGCACCGTCGCCCCCTTTGCTCACACATGTTTGTGGCAGTTGCGGATGGACCCCGCCGCGCCGGTTCCCGCGTTGCAGGAGTACGTGAAGAGCAGGTGGAGTTTCGGGACGATTGAACGTTGGCTTGAGCGGTGGTTCCCTACCCGACGGAGGGTTACGTTCGCGACGAAGTTCATCAAGTCGCATGGCATCTTCTGGAAGTTCGAGCACTGCAGGACGTGGAGGTATTGGCATAAGATGCTTTACCGTGTGGATGAGCAGGGAATGAACCAGGGGGAGGGGATCATCGAGGGGATGGACGAGTGCCTGGATTGGGAGCAGTGTGACGTCACGGCGGAGGAGTTGTATGAAGAGCGAAGAGTTGATACGGATAGGAGGGAGTCGGTTAGTGTTTCATCGTCGTTTAGGTCGCTGGGAAGGGGCAAGTCGTTTGGGGGTCGGGTTAGTCCGGTCGAGGGCCCTTTTCTTGAGTCGCAGGGGAAGGAGTACAAGGATGCGTTCGCAAGGTGGTCCGAGGCGTACCCAGATTTGCACGACGAGCTCGTGGAGGGCGGGGTTAACCACATTGACGAGGAGGACAGGCAACCAAGGGGGTATCCTAGCTTGTCGCAGATTAGGTGCGATATTGAGGTGGACTTGCAGAACGAGAAGGCGGTTAGGATGGCGGCCGCGATCGCGGCAAGTGTCGGGATGCTGCAGGAGAACAGTCTCAAAGACATCGTTAGGAAGGCGAGCAAGAGCGTGATGGGGGGGGAAGGGGAGAGGGGAGAGGAGATGAACGAAAAGAAGAAGGCGTGCAAGCACGAGAGGGAGGAGAAGTACGTGTCCATGATGCTGAACGGCGTCGACAAGATTTACGAGAAGAACGGGACACAGGTCAAGGCGGACGGCGTGGCACAGAACGACGGATTCGCGACTAGGAGCCCGTTCGACAACTTCATTGACGAGGTGAGGCAAACCTTCTTTCTCGTCAACATGTGGGAGAGTTTGAGCTTTGTGTGCCAAAAAAGGCAATACGGAAGAGTGGGGTTGGTGGTTTGCGACTGGCTGATCAGGTGGTTCGTGTGGACGTTCACGCTCGTCTTCTTTCCCCTGGTTATTTTGGCTGTTATCGTTGTGATCCCGTGGAAGTGCGGAAGTCTGGACAGCGGGCTCATCTACAGCAACATTTAAGGCACATCGTCATTAAGGTCAGCAATATTTTAGTTATAAAAGGGACAGTCTTGAAGTGCACCCGGCTCGGCAAACTACGGTCGAAACGAAGAATAATTGTGAGGCGCCATCCCCAGTTGCCCTGATGCGATAGTGATCGAATGCTCCCCTCAATAATCACCCGGGCATTCGCCTCCCCATCCTCAAGATTACCTACCCGCCGCGTGACGATCTCCTGCGCATCGTGCCAAGCCAAGCTGTACAAGTATGCAAAACAAAATGGTACTTCATCTAAGCTCATCAAAATTTACCTTGAGCGGATCACCAAAAGCTATTTCCCAGAGACAGTGGACACCAAGTCCGCGAAACACTCTCCAACGGCGTGTCTAAACTGCGCCGCAACATTCGGCGCCAACACAGTGATCAAGAACAGGCCAGCTATCAAGGTCTTCCCTCACAAGCTATTAATAAAGTAACTAACTGATGACTAAATCAACAAACCTTTTAAACTCTTCTTACCACCTCTTCACAAGTTAAAGACGAGCGTGGCGATCGCAGCGCCAACAACTCCCGCGCTCAGCTTGCCGAGCCCAGCGCCGCCATCGCCGCCATCAACTTCCTCCTTGTCCTCGTACGTGAACTCGGCCTCCTTGAAGTCTGCGAAGCACGCCTCGCCCAACACCACGTCGTTCCACGTCAAGTTGTCGGCAACATTCTCAGCACATTCCTCGTCGCTCTTCACAGTCGTCTTCGCTCCGTTGGCCGCGTCGCCGAACAAGTTCAGCGTCCACGTGTCCAGCTTGCCAGTCTGACCCGACTGGCCATCGACAACGTGAAGAGTCCAGTCACCGGCCAAGTCCGTTCCAAATTCGCCCCAATGTCTCACAGTCATGAACCTCCAGTTCGTCATGTCGTCCGTAGCGTCGTTCGTCGCAGGCACAAGCAGCGACTCGATTCCAGAAGGACCAGTTAAAGTGATCTCTAGGTCCCCTCTCCTCTGGATGTCGATAGTCAAGTACACGTTCACGTGCTCGACGGACCTGATCTTCGCCGCCTCTTCCCCTGTGACGGTGATCACACTCGTCGCGCCGTTCTCGTCCGCGTCAGGGATGGTAACGTCGCCGCCCTGAGTCTTCGTCACCACGGCCTGCACGACGTTCGTGTGCTCGGCGTCGTACGCGGCCGCCATCGTCGTCGCCGCAAGCGCGTCGACCTTACCGAAGCCGTACCAGTACGAGTGGGACAGCGCGGCGCCGTTAGTGACCCAGTCAGCACTCTCGGTGTCCGCGTCGATCTTCTTGGAGGACCTAACGAGCACGTCTTGGACGTCGCGCCAGTCGAGGTCGGGGTTAGCTTCCAAGATGAGCGCGACGACGCCGGAGACGACGGGCGTCGCGAACGACGTTCCAACGGAGTTAGGGCCGCCGATGGCACACTCGCCAGACTCAATTGGAAGGGTCTGGGGGGAGGGAGGGTTAGTTGGGGGTCGTCTGAGCCAGGCTCGGGGTGAGCGTTTTACTCGCTCGCTTACGTAAGTCGCTTACGTAAGTCGCTGCGCCCAGTGGTGTGTGTGTGACCAGTGGTGTGGTTGTCTTACCTGAAGCATGTTGACTGCTTGGTCAACGTCCCCGCCGGGCGCGGACACAAGCACGGGCGCGCCGATGCTCGAGTACGACGAGTGCTTGTCGTCTCCAGCAATAGCCCCGACAGTGATGGTGTATTGGCTGTTGAGCCATCCCTCGAAATTGACGTCGTCGCCGTTAGTGTACTCGTTGCCGCTCGCAAACACGAAGACAACGCCCTTGCCGTTCCGGCCGTACGTGACGGCGTTCAGGAGCGCGGTGGTATCGTCGTTGCTCATGGAGTTGGCCGTGCAGTCGACGAAAAGGTCGAGGTAGTCGGCGCACGCGGGATCCGTGTAGCCCACCGCGGCGTGATAATTTCCCCACTGGCAGTAGACCACTATCTCTTCTTTGCAGGCGTCGCTGGGACTGTCCCACTCGTCGTCAAGACAGCGATTCCCATCGAAATCGTCGTTCAATACCGAATACTCTCCACAAGGCGAATACTTGTTAATGGAAACGGGAAGGAACGGGCAAGTAGCCGCGGTGAGGGTGTCTCTTGCCATGCACGCATCGACCCCCCACGAGTTACTGCTCACATGATTCACGTTATTGCAGACTCCACGCTGCCACAGCTCGATGTTGTGTGACGCATAAACCACGTCTCTGAACAAGTTACCGGCGGACACGGTCGCATTGTAAGCGACGCCAGCGCCGCAATTGTCGTTGGCAGCAGCGGCGGCGATGCCGGCGCACGTGGTCCCGTGAGAATCTGGGTGATCACCTGCACAAGTTCCTGGTATCGGATCCATCGTCGAGCCTTTCTGGTTGTACTTGCTAAGCATACATGTGTGAGACTACTGTGAAAGCACTGTAACCACTGTAACCACTGTAACCACTGTATGAACAAAGGGTGTGAACAAAAGGCTTAACTAATGGACTCACTCCTTAAAGTCGGGGTGGCGGTAGTCGAGACCGTCGTCATTGAAGACAATGTTCACACCGGCGCCGGTATATCCTGCGGCCCATGCGGCAGGCACATTAGCGCTATCTAAGTACCATTGTTGTGAGCTGTACAGGGGGTCTGTGATAGTGGAAGATACTGAAGGTGACATCAAAGGGAGGAGGGTGACTGCAAGGGGGAGGAACTTCATGGCTGTTAAGGTGGGTTAGAAGGGAAGACTTAATCCTAACAAAAGAAGGAAACAACTTCTCATTTTTACTTCCCTTTCTCCTTTCAGGGCAGCTGTTTCAGAGTTTCAGGGGCGTCAACGGCGTCAACAATTTCAACGAGCTAGAACAGGGAATTTGCAACCAACAGCCACTCCTACAATTGTACGCGTATAGCAACCTGCGTATAGCAACCTGCGTATAGCAACCTGCGCACTTCATACAAGAGCAGTACAAGCCCCCCGTAGTAGTGCAGACGCTGACCCCGCGAGCGCGTAACTGGTGCATCAAATTCATTCACCGCCGACCAACACTGCACTTAGCTCCTCCACTTCTGCCACTAACTCATCCTCCCCCAGCCACCCCCCATCCAGCTCCACCATGGCGTTATCCCGCGTAATGAGCCAGCACTCCATGCTCTTCGACCAGCTCTCTTCCCTCAACCAGTCTATCGCCACCACCGAGACCTCAATCGACTCAACGCATCTCCTCAAGTCGGACGTGGCGTTAGTCTGCGAGACGGCGCAGCAGCACCTCGAGCAGGAGCACGCAAGTTTATTCCAGGCAGCGAAGCGCAACAAGGCGCTGAGCGAGGGCGCGCACGAGCAGCGCGCTAAGCTGACCGAGGAGACTGCGGCGCTGAACGAGCTAGCGACCGCCGCGCTCGCCCAGGAGTCTCACAACGCGTCCGAGAAGGCGGTGTTCATAACCTCGTGCGACTCGCTGCGCGGCGGCGTGCAGGGTATGATGCGCAAAGACTCCGGCAACGCCGGTCAGATCGGAGCTTTCAGGCAGCAGCAGCAGCAGCTGCTCTCCCGCGCGTCGCAACAGGCGTACGCTCTCTCGCAGACCGTGCGCGTGTGCACCGCGGCGCACGACGAGGTCGACGGTGAGGTACTGGCTGCGCAGGGCGGCGTGGAGAAGATGAAGAGGGACGTGAGCGTGGGACAGGAGAGGGTCGCGGACGTCAACAAGGAAGTCGAGGGGATCAAGGCCGCGAGCGCCACGCTCGACGCCGAGTGCAAGGCTCTCAAGCCCAAGGCCATGGCAAGGACCGCCAAGAAGAAGCAGGCGAGCGCCAAAAAGGACCAGGTGGTCGTGAGGACGCCCAAGGGCGTCTCCGCCAAGCACGTGGAGGGGCTGTTCATTGGCGGCGAGGTGGAGAGCGACAGTAGCGGAGAGGAGGAGATGCTGCTCAGGCCGGTGTTCATCTCCAGGTAGCACGCGCATAGTAGTAGTAGCTGTAGAGTTGGTCGCTTGGTCGTCCAACCATTCTTCACTAGCGTTAATCTCACCTATTCACCTCCTCCCTCCCCCTGGCTAGCAGCCCCTCGTAACCCGCCACGACGTTCCTCCACAGCGCGATCCGGCTCTCCCTAACGAACCCCTGCATCATCTCGCGCGGTCCGTTGAGCACCGTCTCCGCCTCACTGTTCCCCCCGGGCACTCGAACGCCCACCAAGTTCAGTCTTCCCACGCTCTCCTCCTCCACCTTCTGAACGAAAACCCGATCCCTCTCGTTCTTCGCCCTCGCCTCCTTGAGCATCGCCGCCTTAGTCTTCTTGACTCTCTCCCCCGCTCCGCCCTCTACCAAACTAGCATTCCCCCCCTTCATAGTCCCCCTGCACTTGTCCGCCCCGCAAGCGCACCTGAAGCTCGCAGCGTGCTCCGTATCAAACTGGTAGTCATAGCTCAAGAACTCCCCCGTTCCCACCGAACGAATGCACACTATCGCAATCCGAGTCACGCCCGCCACCACAGTTCGCTGCAGCTGGCAGTTCGGATCGCACGAGTGGTTGATGAACCTGCTCAAGTTGCCCTTGTCCCTCGCGTCGATGAACCAACCCGTCTCCAACGCCATGATGTAAAAGTTGGGATCGTTCGGCTTCAGCTTCTCGTGCGCAACGAGGCGCGCGTTTATCTGGTCAGTGTCAAGAACCTCCCCGACGTACTCCGAAACCAAGTCGTCGACCTTGCACCCGTCGACCGTGATCAACCCCCACCCCTTCCCGGGCTCCCTCTTGGGTCTGCACCTCGCCGTCTGCTTCCTCCCCAACCTCCTGTTCCCGCACTCCTTCCCAAGCATGCAGTTGTTGTGAACCTTGCTCCTTCCCCCCTCTTTGAGCATCTTCTGGTCATAAACCCCCACACACTCAATATGCATCAATCGATTCAAGCAGACCTCATCACACCCCTGTCCCCCCTCCTCCACGCTCATACACTTGCAATAATCCTCAGGCTCCCTCTTGCTCGGCCTCAAGCTCTCCTTGTCCCCCTCAAACCCCTCCTCAGCCACCACATACTTGAGCGCATTGATGTGACTGTAGCTTGGCGGCTTGCTGAACACCTCATCGTGAACATCCAACGGCAGCTTGAAGCTCATTTCATCCAGGCTAGTCTCAGCGAAGTGCCCGATCCCAATCCCGCTCCCCGCCGGCACCACCATGTCCGGCAACGAGTAGCCATCCACAAACTTATCCGAAATATAAACCGGCACAACATCACTCCCAACCGGCACATACCCTCCCACCTTCCCCCTTTTAGACTCTCCCTTCGGACTGGGATCCCTACTGAGAACACTCATCTCTTGCGTCATCTCCGGCAATTTATGAGTCTTGCTATGATCATGGCAAATCACCGCCAATTCATGGAAGTTGCAGAGCGGCGTCAAGCAGTCAACATGAAACGCATTCGGGCAATGCATGCATCGGTAAAGCGTCCCCGTCTTAGTCTTGAACGCGGACGTGCTGTGCTCACGCAAGTCCAAGTCCCCGCAAGTCCAGCACATGTGCGCGGGGCACGTGAACTTGGGAGACACAAACGTGTCGTCGCCAGCTTGAACCCTCGCCTCATTCGCAGCAACCTGCTTCTCATCAATCTCCGCATTGTAAAGCCCCAAACAGCTCTCGTGATAATACAGCCCGCAATCACCTTTCCGGCACTTTACGACTCCCCCCTCCACATCATCCAACCCATACTCCATACACACCACACACTCGTGCCGCC
>Ga0307985_10002283_pt1 | contig 10729 bp, 7 predicted proteins | sample EllFjometageno80_FD_203155 | JGI IMG/M metagenome (GOLD analysis project Ga0307985, IMG submission 203155) | Marine microbial communities from Ellis Fjord, Antarctic Ocean - #80 | ecosystem: Environmental > Aquatic > Marine > Unclassified | place: Southern Ocean | collected 2014-10-09 | reverse complement strand
TGATTTATGCAACCCTTGTTTGGCAAGATTACCCATATACTTCACCCACCTCTATTGCCGGAGGTGCTGAGAGAACACTTACCCTTGGTGGATGGTCAAAGGGTTGGGCAATGACCGGCTGGAGATTGGGTTGGATGACCGGTCCAACAGACGTCATGTCCGCGGTTAAGAAAATCAATGCAAGTGCGGCTACACACGTTCCAACTTTCCTAATGCCTGCAGCAATAGCAGCCCTAGGTCTTCGTGAGGAGACTGCAGAAATGGCTAAGCAATACGTGGAAAGGAGAGAAGTCATTCATCAACTATTATGTCAATTACCAGGTATAGTGGTCCCGAAATCAGAGGGCGCATTCTATGCATTTTGTGATATAACGGGAACGGGGATGAGTGATGTTGAATTTGCAACAAGGGCACTAGAAGAAGCCCAAGTACAACTGATTCCTGGTTCATTAATGGAAGATGGAGAAGGGTTGGTAAGAATTTCATATGCAACTTCGATGGAAAATATCAAAGAAGGTTGCAGAAGGCTGAGTGTTTGGCTTAATTCCTTAGTTTGAACGAAAACACCGAATAATTGTTCAACTAGAATGTTCTCCCGAGGTATAATGGTAGTAGCGAAAGTGCTAATTCATTCCCAAGGGAATACCGAAGGCTCACTAAAAGAGGCCATTGATCATTATAGGCCAGCCATGGTATTTCTAATCAGTAATCCCAAAACCATTGCTTCCAAAGTGAAGAGTTGGATAGATGACGGAAACCCGCAAGTTGGAAAATATTCACGAGATGTGGAGCATTGTGAGATAATCAACATAGACCCATTTAATGAGGACTCAGTGCTACAGACAGTCATGGCGGTACAAGAGGCGAAAGCAAAAGCCTTCGCCCTTTCTGCAGGAAGAACATTGGAATTTTATGCAGGCTTATCCGGTGGAACGAAACTCATGGTTATCGGGATGGCCCTCGCTGCAATTCAAGGAAACTTAACTACTTACTATGTTGACAAACCTATTGTTTCAGACCGCGAATCAGGTGAGTATTTGTTTGAAATCACATTTATGAATCAATTGATGAAAACCATCACTTGGATTAACAGCGATAAACGGCATCTTGAGAATTTGAAATACCTACGAGCGATTAACCATAGAGTGCGGGCAGGCTTAGAATCAACTTCGGTGAAGATGGATCGCAATAATATCATAGGTGAGATTTCAGATGAGGAAATGAATTGCACAGTTCGAACGACCGAGCGCACCATTTCTCGTCAACTAAAACTGTTAAAAAGCATGGGGCTGGTTTCATCCGAAGACAAAAACCCTATGGTTTGGTCTAACACATCCCTAGGTACTTTCATCCTGAGCATATATGGCGTGGAGAACGGCGATTCCGATCCGACTTGACTTGTGCCGGATAGACACAATCCGACACTAATTGTGGAGTATCTGCGTGTTTTCGTGTCGGATACAGTCTATTGAGACTTGATGTCTTAGTATAGCACACCGTATAACAAGATGGTATGGCGCAAGAAACCATACACCCAACGAACCATGCAATTGACCGATTTGAGGAACGAGTGCTTCCACTCTTTCCAGAAGATTCACGCACGAGAATGAATGGCAAACGGAAAATAAAGCAACATCTTTACCGCCTAGTGTGTCGAGCAAACATTTCTGTAGAAGAAAGTCGAATGATTCATATCCAAACCTTTTTGACCATGGAAGGGCACCCATTAATCCCTCTTACTTTAGTCGTTGACTCTGTAAAGAAGACACTCGTCACACTCTACATCTCACCTGGTTGGGTATTGAACGAATCCAATGGGCGAGCCGTTTGGCGGTGGTCTGCATGAGTATCCTGCCCCCAGCTGTAAACTGGCACTTCTGGCCTTGGTGTAACTACGGTTGCAAGTTTTGTTTTGCCCGTTTTGAAGACATCCCTCGGTTAGATCGTCTATCAAAGCAGGTTGCCATAACGGTCCCAGAAATGCTGGCTGAGGCTGGTGCTGACAAGATTACCTTCGTAGGTGGTGAACCCACACTCTGCCCTTACCTAGGAGATTTACTAGCCGCTTCAAAAGACGTTGGCTTGACCACTTGTATCGTATCCAATGCGACCGGGCTGACAGAGCAATTCCTCGATGAATGGGGACACCTCATCGATTGGGTTGGACTCTCTATCGACGCATCTAGCGATGAGATTCATGCAGAAATTGGACGCGGAATGCGCGGCGACATCGCCCGCGCCCGCAGCCACCACCTCGATTTGGCCAAGGATGCCTGGCACCGTTGCCGAAGTCGTGGCATTCGCATGAAACTCAACACAGTTGTTTGCAAGTCGAACCTCAACGATGATATGACTGCATTGGTAATGGAACTAAAGCCAGAGCGTTGGAAGATATTCGAAGTCCTTCCCGTTGAAGGCCAGAACGATGGTGACGTAGACGAACTCCTGCTGGACGATGGTGAGTTTGAGATTTGGATTGCCCGACATTCTTGGGTGGCCGATGAGGGAATACCGTTCGTACCCGAGTCCAATGAACTTATGCGCGGCTCTTATGCTATGATGGATGCACTTGGACGGTTTTATACGAATGTTGATGGCGGCCATTCCTACGGCCCATCAATACTTGATGTTGGAGTCAAGCAAGCATGGAAAGAGAACAGGTTTATCGAGAAACGTTTCATCGACCGCGGAGGAGTATATGAATGGGGAACTGAAACAATCTCACTACCGATGGCTACTGATCAAGAGGTGGACCAATGATGTTGAAACAAATCGTTGCACTCTCTGGTCCGCGCTGCTGCGGCAAGAGTACTATCGCTAAACATCTCGTCGCCAATCATGGATATACCCGAATCGCTTTTGCAGATGCCTTACGCGAAATCGCCGAAACCGCAGGCCCCGATTTCGCGAATGATCGCCTGTATCTTGCCCGTTTAGGTGATAAATTACGTTCACAGGTACCTGATTTTCTGATACAAGTGGTCAACAACCGTCTTGAATTAACCCATGGCCCTGTTGTGATTGAAGATATTCGATTCCCTGCAGAAGTCGAGTTTTGCCAATCTATCGGAGCTGCGACCATTCGCCTCGAAATCCCAATCGAAACGCAACGTGAACGACTTGTGAAACGTGATGGGAAGGAGGGTCACGAATCTGAATTATTGATAGCATGTATGGATGAGCGCGCCGTAGATGATGTGATAGACTGGGATTATAGAATTCCGGCGATAGGAGATTTCCGTGAACTGGCATTGGCCATTAATATGGGAAACCTTCAAGATAGCCGAGCACCAACAAATAGTTCTAAGGAGGCGAGAGTATGACTGAAAAATCCGAATTCGGCAAAGGTTTTGCGGATGATCACGATGATTGGGGAAATAAAGTTGATCCAGAAAGGTTGAACACACTCAATTGCATGAATGACCACCTATCTGCAGAGGAAGATTACTATCGAGATCCTCGAAGAAGACCTATATTCACATTCTCCGCTGTGAATGACCAATTGTCCCCCGACGCTTTCAATCTTGAGCGACTACTGTCGTCCCAAGACATTCGACCAGCTGACTTGAATAAATTAAATAGAGATGGTATTCGAACCGCAGGACACGTACGTAAAACCGGTGTAGATGAACTCAGCAAATCCTTGGGTCTTCATTCAAGTATGCGCTATGCGCTGAATAGTATACTCGATTCTCTCCCTCAGCCTTCTGCTTGGGCCAGAATTGCAAAAAATCGGGTTGCCGATCCGTTTCGCATCCGGCTCAACAAGGATTCTGTTGGCATACCTCCACGCTGGACAGAAGGAAACTTTCAAGTTGAAATTGAAGAACTTGAAAGTAAAAGCAAAGAGGGGAAATCTAAGACCTATCCCTTCAGAATTCGAGTTGCAGGATTTGATCCAGACACATCCATGATGGCATTACGCCCTGATCAATGGAAGCCTGAGATTGCTGCAAAATGGTCTGAATTGCTTGACAAAGCAGTAAAAGGAAATATAAAACCGCATTTACATTTTAGAGAAGCAGCTGACAGTTACAACACATTTCGTAAGAGCCAAGCAGTCGGTTTGCTCATTCGAGAAGCGACAGGTCAGGCTAAAAATTTGGCACACACGATTAGAGACGCTAACGAACTTCCACCTTACAGCCAATCCGATTTAGGTGTGACTTTGTTGAATCCAGGATTGAATTTTAAATCAAGAATGACCGTCTTAGATCGAAGCGGCGTTGAAACACAACGAAAGGCCGTGACAACTGGTTTGCTATGTCCGGACATTTCGCTCATACGAGGTCCACCGGGAACTGGTAAGACAACAGTTATTTGTGAGATTATCCAGCAATTAGCCGTAGAGCAGGGATTGCGCATCCTAATGGTTGCCCCAACACACATCGCAGTTGATAATGTTCTCGAACGAATCGGTTTAGTCGACGGTCCAAATTTTCTGCCGGGCGTTTATCCTTTGCGACATGCAAGCAATAGCAGTGCAGTATCTGGGCACTTGCGTATGTTCACATGGGATGAATTGAGCTCTGGTCTCCGTTCAAGACTTGCACAAACATTAGAGTCGGGATTGAATAAAAACCCCGGTTCAGATGAAATATTTGCGATACAACAAGATTGGTTGACCCAATTAAGACAATCAGTAAAAGGTCGTGATGAGGAAGGCGAGTTACATGTTGACATCATTGGGCATATGTTGAAGCACAATGTCAACTTGGTTTGCGCAACGACAATTGGAATTTCCACCGGGGGTCATTTTGAGGCCGAAGATATCCCTTTTGATTTAGTTATCATCGATGAAGCTTCAAAGGCAACCCTTGGAGAATTTTTAGTACCCGGAATCAGAGCCAAACGTTGGCTTCTTGTTGGTGATGAGAAACAACTTAGTCCACACGTTGATCAATCAAAGATTGATTTCATTCTAGCCCGAATAATCTGGCGGCATTTTGTCTGGAGTATGAACAAACCGGATGCAGACCGGAAACCAACTGGAAAATCCACTTGGGTCCACCAACTCACCAAGCCTGCTAAGGAACAAATCAAAGGAGTTCATATTCGTGAGAGAGTATCTGTTTCAAAAGATGGTAATGAATTGATTGGATTCTTTGCCATGCGTCCTGAAGTTCAGAAGATGTTTGAAGAGTGTTCGGTGAGTGTACGTATCTCTCTTGAACAATGGTTTGAGCACCGACTGTCGAACAATGAAAATTTGCGACGTGAACATCAATGGAGAATCTACAGCTCCATCTTGAATCTACGAGCGGACCTTGAGGATAAATGGTCTGAAATCAGTTATGATTCCCAGATCAGAAAGTGGGAGAATACAAAGGAGAAGATCGATGATGATTTTATTCGAGCAGTGGCTAAGTGGGAGCGAAAATGCCACTCAACAAAACAAGCGCATGAGCGTGCAGTGATGGCCTACAAAGGGCGTCAAGCGGAAATCAAAGTCCACCCATCAATTCTTGCAAAGGCGAAACAAGATTTCGAAACACAAGAAACTACCCGAGAGGAGGAATATGCAAAGCAGATGTCCAATTATGAATCATCGGTGAATGAATGGGAATCAGCTGAAAAGAAAACCCGTGGCGTCAAGCCAAAGAAGCCATCAGCATTCAAAACAGGTAAATTCCAACCGCCGAAGGAACTTGAAAATTTGCCGAATCCAGGTAGTTATCAAAAGCCCAAGAAACCAGAGAAGAAAGTATACCCCGAGCAACCAAAAAAGAGACCAAAATCTTGGCGCAGACCTCCTCGAAATAGGCCAAAAGTTGCTCAAATTCGAGTGAATGAAAAATGGGTCAATTCAATGTGGGATAACACTCACAAAAAAAATGTTCCTCTTCAAGCAGGGTGGGGCCCAAGAAAGCCTGCTCCTCATACTTCTGGTGCGATTAAACCGTGGTGTTACGAACAGAGATACTCGGATAGTCTTGATAGACTCTGGCTCAACTTGGTAATGGTTGCTGATTTTGAATACAATAGTGGATTCGAACTACTTGCTGAACGCCTCTCAAAAAACAAGCGAAATGATCGGATTGTTACCCTTAATGTACAACACCGAATGCATCCAAAAATTGCCGAATTCAATAGCCAAGTTGTCTATGGTAATGAGTATTACAGCGGCTCAAAAATGGTTGAACGTGGATTCCCTACGCGTTTACTGGGCACACCTCTGAAAAAGGATGACAGCCTTGTACTTCTCGACACCTCGTTGTTTGGTGACGAAGCAATGGAGAAAATTGGCAAGAAAGGAAAATGGCTCTACGTAAACGTCGCGGAGGCAAAGGTGATTGTCGAAGCGATTGATGATCTCGCAAAAGATCTTGCCTCCATCCCTCATCCAGATGATCGATACTGGGAGATTGCAGTCATTTCATTCTACAAAGCACAGGCAGCAGCAATTCAGAAAGCCCTTCGCGTCAGCGATGTCGTCGAATCCAAAGGCCGGCGTTTTGTAGACAAGAAAACCAAGTCAGTTCGTATCGAGGTCAATGTCGTTGACAGATTCCAAGGAAGGGAGGCCGATGTGGTATTACTACCCATGACTCGCGCCAACGAGCGTGGAAGTCTCGGTTTCATGACAGTCCTAAACCGCATTAATGTAGCCACGTCTCGAGCTCGTCATCGCCTGATTATCGTTGGCAATGCCCGGAAACTTGAGGAAATGGGTGCGAAATACGATGCAAAAAATGCTGATGAAGATTCAGAGTCAAGCATGGCTGAAAATACGGCCCCTCAGAATTTCGTTTCTCAACTAATCAATCACGTTCAGAAGAAGGGGCGTTCCCTGCAAATCTCCCCGAAAGATCTCAGGAATGATTGGAAAGGTATCGATTGGGTTCCCAAACCCCAAAATAGCCCTAAAAGAGGTGGTCTAAGATGAGTAAAGAACTGCGCGTCCCACGCCCGGTACTTTCCAACCGCCTCATTAAGAGCGGAATTTGGGCGATTCATACAGCTCCCGCCACCATCATCAAGATGGAATTCTCAAATCTTCGATGCCGTGAGGCAGGGGTCAAAGAAGATCCATTGCTTGTGCATGCTACGAGAATGGCCGGAGAACTAGATGCCCTTTCTGCAAAGGATGTCCAGCGCGTCTTTGGACTACCCATCAATTTGGCAAGGAAACTTCTCGAGATGTTGCTCTACCGGGGTTTAATTCAAGAATCGACTAAACGAAAATCACGTTTGCTCAATCGAAAGGAAGGTTTTCTTTTTGAAGAAGATTCAGAGGAGGCAAAGCGACATCGAAAAGATCCAGCATTCGATCAGATGTTTGAATTGACTGAAGCTGGACGCCTTGCTTCCAAGAAAGGTGAAATCCGTCCAATTATTTCAAGGAATCAAACCCTCTACATGGTTGAAGAAACAGGTGAGTTTTTACCAATAAATACTTCATTTATTGGAGATAAATGGGGCAAAATTAGTTGGCGGCGCTCCTCAATCAATGCCTCAACCAAAACAATCACAAATTGGTTCACCGGAGAGCAGAGAAATACGAAAAAGGTTGATGACTCTATTGAAGGTTACTCAACAATAAAAACCATTAGGAAGGATGATTTTGGTATAGAAACCGAGTCGTGGCCTGCGACGAAAATCGAAACAAACGAGCGGGCGGAAGTGCAAGGGATTTGGTTTAAGAGAACGCTGGTTGGAACCCCTTCAATCAATCTGAAAGAAGCACTCATTGGTTCAACTACTTTCATCAGTTCACTTGGAGAAATAGAATTTGAGTCCAATGAACAGTTAGATGGTGTGTTGGGAAAAAACGACTTCCGCGACCAATCCTCAAAAGTAAGAGCACACAAAGAAATGTTGTCAATCTTTGTATCTGATCACGAATATCGCGATCTTCCAAGTAAGTCAAGACCAAAACCACATCGTGTGCAATTCGCAATGGGCAAAAACGCTGAAGTTGAAGCGCTGCTTAGACCGATACCGACCCGGAAGGAAATCCCCTCTTGGATCGAAGATGCTGTAGATGATGCAATGCGTAAACTACCAGATGGGGCACTCGGCCGCACAGGAGTCATTTCAGAAGTGGCACTGCTCAAAGATTCAATTGAAGAGTTGTGGTTGGATTTCGAAAATCTCCCGAAGAAATGGATTGAAACTCTCGAGAACTCCTTAGAAGCGCTATCGCTTGATACCACATTGGAACGTTATCGCAAGACAGGAGAATGGGAATTGCAGTATCGAATAGATGAAGAGGAGGTGTTCATCCATGCCTACTGAATCCATCGAACTCGAAATCCCCGACCGGCCACTTCCAGATTTGGTTACCTGGCTTCCAATCGAGGGAAATAAGGTAGATTTTGCACCTCTTGCATGGCAAGGTAATGCTGAGGAATTGATGTGTACGCACCCAAAAAATCCTGCAATATTGCAGACCATGATTGAAATGATCACCTCTGCTGAACATTCAGTGTATCTCTTCAATTGGATGTTAAATCATCCTGAAATAGAGAAGAGTCTCGTTGCTGCTGCGAATCGGTTGAATGGTAGAGTACATGTCTTAACCACCCTGGGGACAAGTATTTTCAGCCGGTATTCTGATGCAGAACAGGCTAAGAAAGACCTTGAAAGGTTACAAAACCTTGCCGGAAATGGAGTATATATTCGATTGCACCCTGAATCTCACGCTAAATTCCTTATCGCAGATAATGAATTGTTAATCACGTCCGCAAACATCGTAAAAACATCTCTTGAAAAGAACATTGAGACCGGAATTCGAGTCAATGATGCAAATACAGTAACGTCCCTACACACGTTTTTCTCCCATCTCTGGCTTCATGAGGCGAAACAGCACATTCGGCCAAGCAAGCATGATCCTCGATTAGGAAACCCGTGGTTGCAATCGAATAAGCCCGCTGCTCCGCTTGCAACTGCAAATGCAATCTGGACGTTGAGCAACCACAGGATGAGCTTGGCTAAGGCGATTATTGACACGATAAAATCTGCAAAAAAGACATTGCGAATTTCCACATATGTTCTATCGAACGCCAAATCTGGAATTGGAAAACAAGTGGTTGATGAGTTGGTCAAGGCATCTGAAAAAGGTGTAGAAATCACCATCCTCTATCATGCCACAGACAAAGCGATTGGTCGGCCACCTAGAGAGCATGAGGCTGTTGGGTTCCTTCGTCTGATGTCCTGCAAGGGTGTGTCAATGAGGGGGCATCCTGATCTTCATGCAAAACACGTCATTTCTGACAGTTCAACAGGTTTACTTTTCACTGCGAATCTAGATGGAAGCCATGGCCTAAACACAGGCATTGAAGTTGGAATTCACCTGAGTAAAGAGGCAAGTCAACATCTGGCTGAATGGCATGACACTCTGTTTGATTCGTTTCCATTTGAACTCGTATATTCTCCGAAAAGCACTGAGTTGGCTAATCGTCAGGGGACGAAGTTGCTTAAACTCAATACAATCCTTCTATGCAGTAGTAGGGGACATGATAGTGTGAAGGCCCGAATTTCTGCAATACAAGAATCGCCAATCGTTTTATGCAAGCGCGCCAATCGCTGGATTTCCCCTGAAACAAAAAGAGATCGAGAGAAACCGAAACCGTACGAATCGAGAGTTGAAATCCCCTCAATTAAGTCTGGATATTTGGTAGGAGGGGTCCAGATGATTCAAGATGGGGAGATTGTCAAAGCTGAAATATCCAATTATCCTGATTTCGGCTTACACCATGCACATGTAAAACCAGGAAAATATTCGATAGAATTGATTCGACCCTTTACAGATGATGAAGTTCTTGAAATGATTGAGAATCATCTTCCAGCTCCTGAAAAAGGAGTTACATTGAAAGAAATTATTGACATAATGAAAAGGGTGTCTTCGCACCCCAATCTTGAATTTCAATTCGCAGTATCGGTTAAGGGGCTGGCTGAATTTGTGCAGAAGAATTCAAACAAAGGTTTGCTGCGCTCCCATGAACTCCAAGGGCAGAAATTAGTACCCATTTTATCGTTGATTGAGGCTGCAGAATTGTTAAAGGATGTACTCGATTCAAACGATAAGGAAGAGATGGAAAAAATATTAGATAAATCAAAGAAACCACATAGTTTCAATGTGAATAATAGATTTATCAAGAGATTAAGGAAATTACTACACGATGATGCACCAGAATAACACATAACTTCTATGCATGCCAAGCACTCATTATCAAACAAAGAAAAGTTTCCCAGTCTAACCCGCAGAGATATCCTTTAATGGTCCAAAAAATATTTGAGTATCGGCATGCGAATGCTCAAAACCACAGAGCAAATGAGCCAGTCATGCCGGAGCAATTGATTGATGCCGACATTCGTATAGCTCGAACTTTACCATCGAGATTCTATACCAAACCTGAACAGTTTCAACGCCTAATGAACGTATTTTCCGGTTGGCAATTTGCTGCCCATACCTCGCAGTTGGAGGCGAATACGATTCAGCCACTAGAGCACATCGAGGCGATCGATGGCGAATCAATGGCCTTGATTCGAAATGAGCAAACAAAATGCGTATCCAATGTCTGTACCCATCGAGGGATGCGTTTAGCACTCGAAGCATGTACAAAGAAAACGCTACAATGCCGTTACCATGGCCGTACCTTCAACCTCGATGGAACGTTCCGCCACATGCCCGAGTTTGAGCAGGCGATTGGATTTCCAAGTGAAAGCGATGACCTCAAACAGTTCCCACTCAAGCAATGGATGGGGATGTATTTCACAGCCCAAG
>Ga0307985_10002282_pt1 | contig 10733 bp, 10 predicted proteins | sample EllFjometageno80_FD_203155 | JGI IMG/M metagenome (GOLD analysis project Ga0307985, IMG submission 203155) | Marine microbial communities from Ellis Fjord, Antarctic Ocean - #80 | ecosystem: Environmental > Aquatic > Marine > Unclassified | place: Southern Ocean | collected 2014-10-09 | reverse complement strand
TGTGCGGCTAGCACCTCGATTTCGTCGAGCATGGTTGGCAGGGGAGCAAGTCCAACAACAGCTCCAGCTGTTGAGGATAAGCCCGTCGTGCCGAGCCGGTCACTGAGCGACTGGCCCGCCTGCTTCAGTTCCGCGTCCAGCATGGCCATCTCGATGGCAGCTGATGCCATGGGTGCTGTTGCCGGGTCGATTGGGCCGCCACCTCGGATCAGGTCGAACGCGCCCTCGGCCCACTCGGTGGTGTAGCCGGGCTCGTTCAAGGCGCTGCATTCACCCCACCCGACGACCTGGCTCAGGTCATTATCCACGTGTAGCCCGACCAGCGTGAGCATGCGGAACGATTCGGTGGGTACGCCGTGGGCAGCAGCGAGCGAGCTTCGTGTCGGGAGTTTCAACAGACGCAGGGTGAGGTGGGTGGGAGAGGACACTAGGTAGAAAGCTAATAGGTCGCGGCTGGTTTCGCTGGTTGAATCGACTGCTCAGACCGGGTCAGGTCGGGCGTGGAATTCTGATAATCGTCGAGCTGGTACCGAAGGCCGTTGTCCCGCATGACGTGTCATCGCGGCTAGGTATTTCGAAAGGCGGCTCGGTCCACCCGAGATGGCCCAGAGGCATACCAACCCGCTGAACTCCACGACGTGCACTGCCTCAGATAGCAGGTTGGCTTGGCCGTTCAGAAGGTCGGCGGCGGCGGCCATGGCCATGAGCGCCGCAATTGCGGAGGTGACCGGTACGAGCCCAATAGCGCGGTATGGCTTGGCTGCGACGGCAAGCATGCCGATGCCGACCGCCGTTCCAAAGATTCCGTCATGGCGACTGAGATGGGCCGCTGCACCGCCATCAGGTGACACGATCGATGCCATGTTCAGCACAACGAGGGTGCCGCCAATCACGAACAGCACCCAGCGAAGTGCGGAGACACCCGTCATCGAACCAACGAGGTCGACGGCAGGTTCAACGTTGGTGGGCGCCGGCTCGACAGCCCGCATACGTAGTGCTCGCCGAAGTGCAAACGCGTCCGTTTGATATGCCGTGCACGATGCGCACGTTCGGGTGTGAGTGTCGACCAGGGTGTCCTCACCTGGGTTGAGTTCCCCGTCGATTCGGGCCGAGATCAAATCTCGGGCTAGGTCGCACGTCACGTCTGTCACATTAGGAATGGTCGTTATGCCCTACGAATTGGTTCCCAGCGATGCACACTGAAGGAGTGAATGAACTGGATGAGCTGGCTCTGGCGGCCCGAGATGGCAATCGCTTTGCTCTCGACGCGTTCACGGGCAAGACGTTGCCTGCTGTTCAGAGCCTGTGTCGTCACCTTGGTGATCCCGATACTGCTGACGATCTCGTGCAAGAGACCTATGCACGCATGATGCGGTCGCTACCGAATTTTCGTGGCGATGGTTCATCACGGTCATGGCTCCTGCGTATTGCCCGCAATACGTGCGCCGATGCGACTCGCGTCCGCAAACGCCGGCGCACTCGCGATGCCTTCGCTGAGGTACCCGATGTTGCCGATGGCCCAGCTTCTGGTTGGACCGAGGTCACCTCGGTGCTCCAAGCATTGAGCCCCGAACGACGTCAAGCATTCGTGCTCACTCAGATCTTGGACCTGCCCTATCAGGATGCCGCTGAGATCTTGGATTGCCCCATTGGCACAGTTCGCTCTCGTGTCGCCAGAGCTCGCGAAGACCTACTTGCAACCGAACTGCGTTCTGCCCGCACTGCGTAAACAGACGGGGCTATCGAGCGCCGCGCAGCGATGCGGTCTAGCTGCTGAATGTGGCGTCGAACAGATCACTGAGCAGAGTCTCGAGTTCGTCAGCTTCGAGTTCGCCGGCATGGACCTGCACGATCTCGCCGTTGCCATCGACGAAGATCGTCGATGGCATACCGGTGATCCGCAGCGCCTGCTGCACGATGGCGTTCGGGTCGAGCGCCTGAGTGAATCTCAATCCGAGTTCTTCGACCAGTTCGGCTGCGTCAGGGCCAGCATCACCGACATTGATGCCAATAATGTCCGCACCGTCGACTCGACCGGCGACATCGTCGAAGGCTGGAAGCTCAGCTCGACACGGAGCGCACCACGTTGCCCACAGGTTCAGGGCTCGAGGCTGACCGGTTTGCTGCAGGTCGTAGGTACCTCCAGCCAATAGCTCCAGGTGAGCTTCTGGCAGGACCCGGTCTTCGTCAGTTGCTGCACAACTCGTCGCTGCTAGCAGCACCGCGAGTGCAAGGAAGAAGCACTTCATGTCGAAACAACCGGACCGGACACTAGGAGGGGATCAGACGTTGGGGGCGTATTAGGCCGTACAGACCCTGTGCAACGAGGACTGCACCAACCACGAGGACGAGGCTGATCACGATGCGGTCAACAACAGCCGGGGCATCGCTCGGAATCAAGGCTCGAAGCAGCGCATCGAACCGCACGACTCCCCAGCCAACCAGTGTGCCGCCGGCGGTGACGGCGAGGCCGTCGAGATACACGGTGGTAGCGGTGCGGTTACGCACGAGGACCAACACCACCGTAGCCACAACAGCGACGACCGGTAGTAGCCAGAGCAACTGGCTGGGCTGGGTTTCGGCCGGCACGGAATGGAACGCCACCGATCCAAGCAGCGCTGCAGACCCAGCGACGAGTAACCCAATAACGGCCTGTGATGCACGGCTCGAACGCCAGGCAATCGCGGCTGCGCCAAGGCCAACGAGTGCTCCAATGAGAGAGGGGACGATTGAGGGGCTGTGGAGGAGGTAGCTGGCGACGGTGATCGTGACCGTCTCGCCATCGATGCGGATGGGCACGGTCGCTTCGAGTACCTGGTCGCCTGCTTCGGCGCTTGGCGGCGGCTGCGAGTTCATCCAATGGCTGCGATGATCGTGCCAGGCATAACGGCCATTGGTGGCAACTGCGAACCATTCGGGGCGAGCGTCAGCACTGGCGAATGCTGGAGGTTCGTCGTTGCCGTAACGTTCTTGGTTCAACCACACGGCCGGAGAACGACGGTTTTCGTACACGGTTCCGTCTGGATCGAACCGAAGGTAGGGCTCGCCTTGGTAGCCCAGGACCACGACTTCGACGGGCTTAAGCTGTTCGAGGCTTAGGAATGCATCGCCACCGATCATCTCGACCAGGATTGGGGCGCCCGCCGGTTCGATCGACACGATGTCGGTGCGGTAGTCGGTAGGCCCAGCAGCGTCGGCGTGGGCTGCAGGTGCTGTGGCCAGCAGGGCCGTTGCAGCGACCACTAGTGCGAGACTCGCCTGAACGGCCCGGCGCATCATGCGGACACGGTGACGACGATCTGGCCGCTCGGATGCACCGTGCACTCGCCTATGAACTCACCGGGGGTTTTGAAGGTCTGACGCATGGTCTCGCCCGCCCCAACGAACCAGGGGCCAACCAGATGTCCCCGGTCGTCTTCGTTGATGATCTGGATTGTCTGGCCAACCCGGGCATCGAAGTTGCCAGGCAGGATCTCGAGTGGTGTTCCCGCGTCGAGGGCGAGTCCAGCCCCAGCAGGAATGGTGTAGTCGTAGTCGGCGATGACCTCGGCTGCGGCATCGGTCTGCTCGAACGATTCAGTACCGCCGCTACAGCCTGCTACCGCAAGCAGTATGGCCGCGGCAGCCACAATCTCTCGGACTGTCTGGCGAGTCATGGAGTGGTGGACTGCTGGCGGTCGAGCAGGATGGTCAGGTCGCTGGCCATGTCATCGGCAGGCACGCCGAATGGCCAGGTCAGGATGATCGAGCCAGTGTCGTCGACCACAAAGACGTTCGGGGTGTGGGCAACTTCGGTCTCACCTGCTTCGTTCTCTTGGATGATGAACGTCACGCCAAATGCATCGGCGGCGATGAGTAGTTGTTCGGCGTCATCGGTGCGCAGCGCAATGCCATCGGCAACAAATGCCTCGACATAGCTAGTCGTAGCCTTTGCATCGTCTCGCTCGGGGTCGATCGAGACCCACGCCAGATCGACCTCGTCGGCGCGTGGTCCAAGCTGGTTGAACGCAAGACGCATATCGGCAAGGGTGGTCGGGCAGATATCAGGACACGATGTGAATCCGAACGCGACCATCAATAGTTTGCCTGGGTCGGCCTGGAACGCGAATGCGTTGTTGTCGCGGTTGGCCGCAGGAAGCGAAATAGACCCAACCGTTGGTTCAGGTTCGCGCTCATAACCGGCCAGAATAGGGCCCCCGTCGCCGCTGGTTGCAGCGCTGTCGCTTCCGCTGCATGCAGCGAGAAACGCGATGGCGATCAGTGCGGCTACCAGGCTACGAGGAACCGTAAACCTGGCCGTTGGCTGAGAGCGCATCATTGCAGGTCCTTGATGTAGGCGATGATTGAGGCGACCTCGTCGTCGCTCAAACTGTTCATAGGCATCTTGATCGTCCAATCGGACCGAATCTGGGCTTGAGGCTCTGTGATCGAACGGTACAGATAGTCCTCAGTGGCCACCACAGTGAGGCCGGAGTCAAGTTTGACCTGATTGCTATACAAGCCCTGCCATGTCGGCGCCGTGACACCCTGGCCGTTCTTGCCATGACACGACGAACAACCACTAGCTCGGGCCAAATCTCGGCCTTCGTTCCCCGCTACTGATAGAGGAATATCAGGCTCTTGGCTACAAGCAGAGAATGCGAGAACCAAAAACAGCACGAGCGCGATGGCGTGGCGAAACTTCATCGCATACATGGTCGTAGAAAACCCCGAGCCAGTTCCGCCCATTCCACCAATGTGACCCTTGCAACCCAACCGTCACAAAGGGCTACATCATCTGTGCCAGAGACGTGGTTGAGGCACTTGGGCTGCAAGGGCGCCTCAGGGTTGTCCTTGTGTCTCTTTCCCAGCGCCCTGGGGGACTTGATGGGGCTCTGAGATAAGGGCGTGTAGCAAACGCCGACTCAGACCGGAAACACGAAGGCAAAAATACGTTAAGGCCCAGCGCTGGGACGGCGCCGGGCCTTAACGCCGGAGACAGGAGCAAGTTCGGGAAAACCCGCTCCCGGATGCATAGTGCGACCAGAGACGTAGGTCGCACAGCAACTGGCGGCACGTTGTGTCAGGGCGACACACGCCGTCAGCGAGTAGTCCGCCTTTGCTGGCTGCGCTCGAGGGTTGAGTCTCATTGCGCTGTCTGAGCCGTCGAAGTCGACGGTTCAGACAAGCGAATCCAGCAGCAAGGCGGAGTAGATATTAGAAGTCTTCGTCGAAGTTGACGGTCCCTTCGATGCCGGTTTGGTATGACGACACCGTGCGCTCGAAGAAGTTCGAGAGCTGCTGGACGTCTTGGAGTTCCATGAATGCGAACGGGTTCGAAGCGCCGTAGAGAGGTGCGAAGCCGAGCATGGCCATGCGCTGATCGGCGACGAACTCGAGGTATTGGCGGGTATCGCTCAGCGACATGCCAGTGACACCTTCGCTGAGCAGGTCTTCGGCGAACAGGTATTCGCAATCGACTGCTTCGGCGATCATGTCGGCGATGCGCTGATTCATCGCATCGTCGAACAGATCAGGCTCTTCTTGGCGCACGGTCTCGACGACTTCGAGTGCGAAGTTCATGTGGCCGCTCTCGTCGCGGAACACCCAGTTGGTGCCGTCGGCCAGACCGTTCAGTAGGCCCTTGGAGCGCAGGAAGTAGACATATGCGAACGCTGCGAAGAAGAACAGGCCTTCGATGCAGGTGGCGAAGCAAATCAGATTCAGCAAGAACTGACGGCGTTCGTCCTTGGTTCGAAGCTCATCGACACCGTTAAGGCTGCCCATGTACTTGAAGCAGAAGTCGGCCTTCTGCTTGATCGAGGGGATGTTGTCGACGGCTGCAAATGCTGCTTCGCGCTCGGCCATGTCGGGGATGTAGTTGTCGAGCAGCGTGAGGTAGAACTGCACGTGCAGCGCTTCTTCGTAGAGCTGGCGTGACAGGTACATGCGCGCTTCGGGCGCATTGATGTGCTGGTACAGGTTCAGCACCAGATTGTTGGCGACGATCGAGTCGCCGGTAGCGAAGAAGGCAACCAGGCGGTTCACCAGATGGCGTTCGGCCGGCGTGATCTTGCTATCGAGATCATTCAGGTCGGTACTGAAGTCGATCTCGTCGACAGTCCACGTGTTCTTAATTGCATCGCGGTACATGTCGAAGAACTGCGGGTAACGCATTGGGCGCAGCGTCAGATCAAAGCCTGGATCCAAGATGTTCTTTGGTTGGGTCGACTTTGCCGCTGATGGTGTGACTTCGGCTAGTGCGTGTGCTTCGGCGGCAGCGCCAAAGCCAACGGCAGATGTCTGAGCAACACTGTCAAAGGCTGGATCGGTAAGTGCCATTAGTCGCAGGCCTCGCAAGATTCGGGATTCTCGAGCGAGCACGCAACCGCGTCTTGATCGCTGAACGGATTGGTTGATGCGGTTGATTGGTTGATGCGAGTTGCGGCCCGGCTGCGGAGGTAATAGGTGGTCTTAAGGCCAGCTTTCCAAGCGTGCAGGTACATGGAGCTGAGCTTGCCGATGGTCGGCGTTTCCATGAACAGGTTCAGCGACTGGCTCTGGTCGATGAAGGCGCCACGATGGGCAGCCATGTCGATCAGCGAACGCATAGGCAATTCCCATGCGGTGCGGTACAGCTGTTTGAGGTCGTCGGGGATCTCAGCGATGTCTTGGATGCTGCCTTCGGAAGCCTTGATCGCAGCGATCATGTGGCTGGTCCACAGGCCTCGGGCCTGCAGGTCACGAACCAGGTACTGGTTGATCTGGATGAACTCACCAGACAAGGTCTCGCGCTTGAATAGGTTGGATACCTGGGGCTCGATGCACTCGTAACAACCTGAGATCGAAGCGATCGTGGCAGTAGGAGCGATAGCGATCATCAGTGAGTTGCGTAGGCCATGTTCGGCAATGCGCTCTTTGAGGGCATCGAAGCGTTCTGGATCAGCAGGAGCAAACTCGTCAGCCCACAGGTCGAACTGCAGCTCGCCTTGGGCGACCCGGGTGTGTTCGTAGGCCGGGTGAGGTCCGCTCTTCTCGGCAAGGTCGCACGAGGTCGTCAGTGCCCAGTAGTAGATCTCTTCTTGGATGCGAGTCGAAAGCTCAAGCGCCTCGGGTGAGTCGAATGGCAAGCGCAGCTTGAAGAACACGTCCTGCAGGCCCATGACACCGAGGCCGATTGGACGCCACGCGTCGTTGGACACACCAGCTTCGGGGGTGGGGTAGAAGTTGATGTCGATGACACGGTCCAGGAATGGCACCGCAGTGCGCACGACATGGCCGAGTTTCTCGAAGTCAAAGCCAACGCCTTGAGGAGCGCTGGGGTCTTCTTTAACGAACCGGCTCAGGTTGACTGAACCCAAGTTGCAGACCGCGGTCTCGTCTTGGTTGGTGACCTCGAGGATCTCGGTGCACAAGTTCGACAGGTGCACGACCCGAGGGGCCTCGCCAGCTACAGGCGCAGCACCGGTCTGATTGCACTTGGTGTTCGATGCATCCTTGAAGGTCATCCAGCCGTTGCCAGTCTGGGCCAGGGTTCGCATCATGCGGCTGTAGAGATCGCGGGCCGAAACCTGCTTCTCGTAGATGCCTGCTTCTTCGGCTTCGATGTAGGCCCGTTCGAACTCGCTGCCGTACATGTCGACGAAGTGTGGAACCTTTTTGGGATCGAACAGTGACCACTGCCAATCCTTCTCGACCCGTTCCATGAACAGGTCAGGAACCCAGTTGGCCAGGTTTAGATGATGGGTACGGCGACTCTCGTCGCCGGTGTTGTCGCGCAGTTCGAGGAACTCGTAGATATCGGCATGCCAGCTCTCGACATACACGCAGGCAGCGCCCTTGCGCTTGCCACCCTGGTTCACGGCCTGGACCGAAGAATCGAGGGTCTTGAGCCATGGAACGATGCCGTTCGAAAGGCCGTTCGTGCCCTTGATCAATGAGCCGCGGCTACGGATGCGGCTGTAGCTCAGGCCAATGCCGCCAGCATGCTTGCTCAGGCGGGCAACGTCGGTGTAGCGCTTGTAGATCGACTCGAGGCTGTCTTCGGGGGAGTCGAGCAGGTAACACGACGACATTTGCGGGTGGGCGGTGCCGGAGTTGAACAGGGTCGGCGTCGAGGTCAGGTACTCGAGCGAGGAAAGCAGGTTGTAGAAGGTGATGGCCTCGTCAGTTGTCGTGGCCAGGCCACACGCGACCCGCATGAAGAAGTACTGCGGAGTCTCGAGCACCTTGCGGGTCTCGGGGTGACGTAGCAGGTAGCGGTCATAGACCGTGCGCAGGCCGAAGAACTCGAAGAGTTTGTCGCGGTCGTGATCGATGGCATTGTTGAACAACGGTGCATGCGCTTCGACGAAGTCCGCTGTGGTGTCATGGATCAGCCCAACCAGGCGGCCTGCTGAGATCGATTGTGAGAACGTCTTTATGTTCTCGTTGCGCAGCTCTTCGTGAATATAGGTGGCGAGCAGGCGACCGGCGAGCTTGGAGTAGTTGGGCTCTTCGATAATGTTGCTCGCGGCAGTCCGGATAGCGAGATCATCGAGTTCGATCGTGGTTGCACCGTCGTGCAGACCGCTGATCGTGCGAGTAGCAACTCGCATTGGGTCAACACCATCGAGACCTTCGGCGCATCGCTGGATGCGGGTCACGATCTTCATTGGATCGACGGGTTCGAAGCTGCCATCGCGCTTACGGACCCGCATCTTGGGGGTCGGCAACGATGGTGCATCACCGACAATCGTCATTCCGGTTTGGCTGATGGTGCCGTTGGCTTCGCTCGCTGTTGCAGCGGCGGTGGTCTCTGTGAGTGCCACAGTTTCTCCTGATATGCAGTTCGAGGCGCCGCAATGGTGCAGAAGCGTCTCGTTAGCCCTGATGTCGTTTCCCTATCTGGCGGCCCGAAGACGCCACATTGCTGCGGTTGGAACGCTCGGCAGCATCTGCTCGGACCCTGTGGCTGTAAACCTGTGGCCAGAACCGTGTGTTGTCAGTGCGCCCAGTCAGTTCCGCAAGTTGTCCCGTTTATTCATATGGGGACTAACTGTTGCAACCGCCCTGCTGTCGTCACGAAAGTGATTTCATCGTTGAAATTACACATTCGTAATTACGGCAGGACAACCATTCAACAGGCCGCGCGCTGCAAATGTCAAGGGTGTGATTCGAATTGCTTACATTAATGTAGTTTGGTAGTGAAGAACGCCTGAAGTGGGTCGATATGTGCATTGGCTGCTAGGCAGAATAGATGACTTCGCCTCCCATCCGGATCGGCCTTCTCGGCGCTGCGCGTATCACCCCCAAGGCACTCATTGAGCCTGTTGAAAAACTGGCCAACGTTGAGGTTGTCCGGGTAGCAGCCCGCAACCGCGACCGAGCAGTCGCCTTTGCGGCCGAACACAACATCGCGCATGTGTCAGATTCCTATGAGGAACTTGTTACCGCCGATGATGTCGACGTTGTCTACAACCCGCTGCCCATGTCGCTGCATGCCGAGTGGACCATCGCAGCATTACGCGCGGGAAAGGACGTCTTCTGCGAGAAGCCGTTTGCATCGAATGCGACCGAAGCAGCCGAGATGGTGCGGGTCGCCCAGGATGAAGGACAGGTTCTGTGCGAAGCCTTCCACTATCGCTATCACCCGATGTTCCTCCGGATCTTGGACGAGATCTCTAGGGGTCGGATCGGCACCGTCGAGCGGGTCGAGGGCGTATTTAACGTTCCTATCTCACGACAGAGCCCATCGGGGGCAGTAGACATCCGTTGGGATTATGCAGCGTCGGGAGGCTCGTTGATGGATCTCGGCTGTTACCCAATGAGCTGGGTCCGCCACATCATCGGCGAAGAACCCACGGTGGTTTCGGCTGTTGCAGCTGAGGGTCCCGCAAAAATCGATGCGCACATCACCTGTGAACTTGCGTTTCCAGGCGGCGCCACCGGGTCGGTCAGCAGTGCAATGGATCGCGGACCAGAGATCGACCTCACGATCACTGGTTCCCAAGGCTCAATCGTGGCCAACAATCCTATGGCACCCCAGAATGGCAACCAGCTGACGATCACCACAGAACGGGGTACAACCTCGGGTCCGGTAGATGCCGGCATTAGCTACGACCACATGGTGCGAGCCTTTATTGATCACCTTGTTCACGGCACGCCATTTCCGACCATGGGCCAGGACTCGATCAACAATATGGTCGCTATCGATGCGGTCTACGCTGCGGCTGGTCTGCCGGTCCGCGGCACCTGAGTGACGAGCATCAGGTAGGGCAGCGGGCACAGCCTTGTCGTAAGGTGGCGGCTAATGGTGTGTTTCGCGTGTACGCAGGCGCTTCCTGAGGGCGCAAGATTCTGCCCATTCTGCGGGCACCAGGTGGTAACCGCCGCAACCGAAGAACGACGCCTTATCACCGTCTTGTTCGCAGACATTGTTGGCTACACCGGCCTCGTGGAATACCTGGATCCCGAGCGCGCCAAACGTCTGCTCGACGGAGCGTTTCAACGGCTCATCGCCGACGTAATCGAGTTCGGTGGCACTATCGACAAGGTGCTTGGTGACGGGGTGTTGGCGCTTTTCGGCGCGCCGGTTGCGCACGAAGACGACCCTGACCGGGCAGTACGAGCCGCGCTGCAGATGCATTCCTCGTTGGCAGCTTTTGTCGCCGAACATAGTGAGCTGACCAGACCCGTTGAACTCCGCGTCGGTATCAATTCTGGCGAGGTTCTCTTCGGGCGAGTTAGCGGTACTGACGACTACACCGTGATGG
>Ga0307985_10002281_pt1 | contig 10734 bp, 8 predicted proteins | sample EllFjometageno80_FD_203155 | JGI IMG/M metagenome (GOLD analysis project Ga0307985, IMG submission 203155) | Marine microbial communities from Ellis Fjord, Antarctic Ocean - #80 | ecosystem: Environmental > Aquatic > Marine > Unclassified | place: Southern Ocean | collected 2014-10-09 | reverse complement strand
GGCAGATGGCCTATACCGAGATGATCTTCAGCGATGTCTTGTGGCCTGACTTCACCCGTGATCACGTCTATGGCGCGATCCTGGAATATCAGCATCGCAATCGCCGTTTTGGTGCTTTGTGAGCAACACGTCCAACGGTTCGACTCGGCTCGAGCGTACGTATCGCACGAACGCCGTCGTTATCCGCACGTACAAGTCGGGCGAAGCCGACCGCATCGTCGTGCTCATGACCGAGGCTGAAGGCAAGGTCCGAGCAGTCGCCAAGGGTGCACGTAAGTCCAAGCGCACCGGGGCGTTGTTGGACTCACTCGCCCATGTTGATGTGCAGCTGTATCGAGGTAAGGGTGATCTCGACACGGTGACCCAGGTACAGGCCATCGATACCTTTGGGTCGATCCGTGGCGATCTCGACAAGTTGACGCGGGCGGCGTCGTTCGTCGAAGCTGTCGACCATGTCACCCCTGATCGTGAACCTCACGACCGGCTCTACCGCATGCTGGTCGGAGCGCTTCGTGCCGTCGACGGCGCCAACCATACGCTTACCTCTGCTGGGTTCTTTCTGAAGTTGCTTGCACTCGAGGGGCTCGCTCCGGTGTTGGACCGCTGCGTCAGCTGCGGCGAAACCGAGCCGCTGGTCTCGTTCGACCCGATCAACTGCGGCACCCGCTGCGCCTCGTGTCGCAGCGGCATCCCACTAAGTGACGAGGGCATTCGTATCTGCCGGCTGATCCTGAACGGCGGTCTCGCTGCAGCGTTCCAGCTGCCCGAGAGCCCTGTACTCGACGATGTCAATCATCTCGCAGCGACCATGCTGGAACACCAAACCGAGCGCAAACTCAAGTCGCTGTCGACGATCTAGGTGCCAGGGTGGCGCAGTGGCGCCGTGCCGCTTGGCTGAATGGCAGATCGTTCGTGGCAACGAAGCAGCGCTCACCGGAAACGTCCCGAGTTTCGTCAACTGGGGTGAGTACCCTCTGTCCTCATGTCTGAGAACGTAACGTCGCTTGTTGAAGGCGACTTGATGGAAAAGATTGTCAACCTCTCGAAGCGTCGCGGCTTCGCCTTCCAGTCGGCTGACATCTACGGCGGAAGCCGTTCCACCTATGACTACGGCCCGATCGGCGTTCTGTTGCTTCGCAACATCAAGGACTTCTGGTGGCGCACCATGGTGCAGTTGCGCCACGATGTTGTAGGTCTCGATGCAGCAATCATTGGTCCACCAGCGGTGTTCGAAGCCTCGGGTCATTTGGCGAACTTCAGCGATCCACTCGTCGAATGCCGCGAGTGCAACGAACGCTTCCGAGTCGATCAGCTTGAAGACGTCAACGTTTGCCCGAGCTGCAAGAACGAGAACTCGTTCACCGAGGCCAAAGAGTTCAACCTGATGTTCAAGACCCACGCCGGTCCTGTCGAGGGTTCCGGCAACGAGGTCTTCCTGCGCCCCGAAACAGCACAGGGCATGTTCACCAACTTCATGAATGTGCAGCAGACAACCCGTAAGAAGCCACCATTCGGTATCGCCCAGATCGGTAAGAGCTTCCGCAACGAGATCACACCCCGCAACTTTGTCTTCCGCACCCGCGAGTTCGAGCAGATGGAGATGGAGTTCTTCGTTCCGCCCGACGAGGCCGAGCAGTGGTACGACTACTGGCGCAACGAGCGATACCAGTGGTACATCGACTTGGGTATTCCGGAATCGCTGCTGATGATGCGCGATCACGACGAAGACGAACTGTCGCACTATTCGACGGGCACCGCCGACGTCGAGTTCATGTTCCCGTGGGGCTGGGGTGAGCTCGAGGGCATCGCTAATCGAGGCGACTTCGACCTGAAACAACATGCCGAGCACAGCGGCGCCCGTATCGAGTACTTCGATCAGGCAAACAACGAGCGTTACGTGCCGCACGTCATCGAACCCGCCGCAGGTGCGACCCGTGCCTGGCTGGCGTTCCTGGTCGCGGCTTATCACGAAGAAACCGTGAACGACGACGTGCGTACCGTGCTCAAGCTCGACCACAGGTTGGCGCCATATCAGGTAGCTGTGCTGCCATTGTCGAAGAAGGATGAACTCATCGCTCCGTGCGAAGAGATCCTGGCGATGCTGCAACCGCATTACATGGTCGACTACGACATCACGCAGGCAATTGGCAAGCGCTATCGCCGCCAAGACGAAATCGGCACGCCATTGTGCATCACTGTTGACTTCGACACGCTCGAAGACAATGCCGTCACCGTGCGCGATCGCGACACGATGGAACAGGTCCGGGTTCCGATCGACGGCCTAGTCGCTCTACTCTCTGAGCGGTTGCCTGCCTGAGGCCAAACTTTCCGGGGGACACATGGACATCGAAGAGGCCGTTGCCGCAGTGGCAGCGGGGACGCTGACCGAGCGTGACGCCGTTATGGCGGTTTCGCCAACAGCGGTCGAGGCAGCGCTTCATGCCCAGTTCGATGCCGGTGGCACGGCGATAGCTATGGGCATCGGCGCCTCGCCAGGTGCGGCAGTCGGGCAGGTCTACTTCGACGTTGACGGTTGCCTCGATGGCGCCGATCGTGGCGAGCTGGTCATCTTGGCCTCCGATGAGACATCGCCCGCCGATGAGATCGCTATGCGTATCGCCGAGGGCATCATCACCGCCAAAGGCGGCACTGCCAGCCACGCTGCAGTGGTTGCTCGAGGATGGGGTATTCCAGCGGTGTGCGGCGCGGACATGTTGACGTTCAGCGACGGCCTGATGCACGCCGGCAGTGAGACGATTGCTGCTGGCGACACCATCTCGATCGATGGAGCGACGGGTGAGATCTTCCTCGGCGATCTGGGTGCTGGAGGTGGGGGAGGTAGCCAGGCGCTCGACACCCTTTTGGGCTGGGCCGACGTCGTGCGTGCTGACAGGGTCGGTATCCGAGCCAACGCAGACAGCGGTGCTGATGCAGCCCAGGCCCGCTCGCTTGGCGCCGAAGGGATTGGATTGTGCCGCACTGAACACATGTTCTTGGGCGAACGGCTTCCGCTAGTGCAGAACGTGATCTTGGCCGCGAACGATCAGGCAGCCGCCAGTGCGCTCGATGCGCTTGGCGAGATGCAGCGCAGCGACTTCGTTGAATTGCTCGAAGCAATGGATGGGCTACCGGTCACGATCCGGCTGCTTGACCCGCCGCTGCACGAGTTCCTTCCTGACGCCACGGAACTTGCCATCGCCGAGGCAATGGGCACGCTCGATGCCAACGACGCTGTGCTTGCCGCTGCGGTGCATCACTGGAGCGAACAGAACCCAATGCTTGGGACTCGCGGGGTACGCCTGGCCATCGTGCGCGATGGTCTCTACCGCATGCAGGTCCGATCGCTTCTGCTCGCTATTGCAGAACGTAAGGCGGCTGGTGGAACCCCCATCGTTGGCATCATGATTCCGCTGGTTTCCGACGTAGCCGAGCTCGAGATGGTCAAGGCATGGATCGCCGAAGAGCTCGCTGCCGTCGATCCAGACACGCTCGGTGAGATCCTGGTTGGGACCATGATTGAGACGCCCCGCGCGGCCCTAACGGCAGCGCAGATTGCGCCAGTCGCCCAGTTCTTTTCCTTCGGCACGAACGACCTGACCCAACTCACCTGGGGCTTCAGCCGCGACGATGTCGAAGCTCGGGTGATCAGCCGATACCAGGAACTGGGCATCCTCGATACCAACCCGTTCGAGTGCCTGGACCGCATCGGCGTCGGTGCGTTGGTGACAAGCGCGATCGCCAGCGGTCGCCAAGCCAACCCGAATCTCGAGATCGGCGTGTGCGGCGAGCATGGCGGCGATCCGAGCTCGATCGAGTTCTTCGTGGGTGCTGGAGTCGACTATGTCTCATGCAGCCCCTACCGTGTGCCAGTAGCGCGTCTTGCGCTCGCCCAGGCCATCGGGGCTGGCGACTAGGTCAGAAAGGCAGCTGAGCAGAGCACAGATGGGCATCGAAGACGAAGACATTGTTCGGGTTCGCGAAGCGACCGACCTGGCAGACCTGATCAGCTCGCACCTACAGCTCAAACGCGTGGGCCGGCGAAGCGTGGGGCTTTGCCCGTTCCACAACGAGAAGACCCCCTCGTTCAACGTGAATGCCGAGCTCGGCTTCTACAAGTGTTTCGGCTGCGGTAAGAGTGGCGATGCCATCACATTCGTTCGCGAAATCGAGCATTTGGACTTCGTTGGGGCTGTCGAGATGCTGGCGAACAAGGCTGGCATCCAGCTGCGCTACACCAACGAGAACGAGGGTGTGCACCGAAAGAAACGCAGTGAGCTCACCGATGCCGTTGAAATGGCCGCGGATTGGTATCACGAGCGCCTGCTTTCGTCACCAGACGCCGCCCAGGCTCGTGGCTATTTGCGAGCCCGCGGTCTGACCGGTGAACAGGTGCGCAAATACAAGATTGGTTGGGCCCCAGACGACTGGGACCAGCTGTATCGCTCGGTCAAAGTCAAACAAGAGACCTTTGTCAGCAGCGGTCTGGGATTTGTCAACAAGGCCAACCGGGTACAGGATCACTTCCGGGCTCGGGTGCTGTTTCCGATCCATGATGTCAACGGCTCCGGCGTCGGGTTCGGCGGCCGGGTCATGCCGAATGGCGAAGGCCCCAAGTACAAGAACTCGTTCGACTCGACGATCTACAACAAGAGTCGCTTGCTGTACGGCTTACATTTGGCCAAGGACGAGATCGTTCGCATGGACGAATCGATCGTGTGCGAGGGCTACACCGACGTCATTGGTTTCGCCAGCGTTGGCATCGAACGGTCGGTCGCAACCTGTGGAACGTCCTTGACCGAGGACCACATCCGCATGTTGAAACGTTTCGGCCGGCGCATTGTGCTTGCGTTCGACGCCGACGCTGCTGGTCAGGCAGCGGCGGAACGTATCTATGAGTGGGAACGGGCACTCGAGGTCGACGTGGCGGTGGCCAAGCTGCCCGACGGCGTCGATCCTGCCGATCTAGCTGCGACTGATCCTGATGCGCTTCGAGCCGCCATCGAAGATGCGGTGCCGTTTCTTGGCTTCCGACTCGGGCGGGCGCTCGCTGCTGGAGACCTGCGGACCCCCGAGGGCCGAGCTCGAACCGCCGAACGAGCTGTCGCCGTCGTGCGCGAGCATCCCAGCGATCTGGTACGCGACCAGTATCTGATGCAGGTGGCCGATACCTGCCAGGTCGCTGTCGACCGGCTACGAGAGATGCTCAAACGGCCTGCGCCCGTCGTCGAAGAGCGCTGGGCGACAAACCAGCCAAGCGAATACGAAGCACCACCGCAGATTGTTCGAATTGTGGATAACACAGACAGCCGCATGTTGCTGTTGTGTTTGCACCGGCCAGACACGGTGCCCGCCTACGTCACGCCAGAGATGTTCGCTGATCCTTCGCTGCGATCCGTCTTCCTCGAACTGCTCGACAATTCGACCGACGACCTCGCCGGGCTTATCGAGTCATTGTCGCCAACGACCGCCGAGGCGCTGGGCCAACTCGCTGTTATGGACGAGCCAGGCGCAGAACCAGAACGAATCGTTGGCCATTTCTTGCATGATGCGGCAGTGCGTCGCGTCGCTGAGTTGCAATTGTTGGCCGAGCGAACAGGTGACATAGCTCTCATGCCAGTGATATCTGACATACGGTTACTCATCCCAAAGGTACGTGCATCCAGTTTCGACCTCACGGTTGCAGCTGGGTTGGTACCATTACTCGAGTAGCGGGGGAACGACGTGAGTGAAACTGGATCAGCAGCGACAGTCTGGAACAGCGTTGAAGACGCGTCGCTGAAAAAGTTGGTTACTGCTGGTGAGGCAACTGGCGAACTCGCACTCGACGATGTGCTCGATGTTTTTAGCCATGTCGAGCTGACTCCAGAGATCATCAATCAGATTCGTCAGTATTTTGGCCAGCGGGGCGTGGTTCTGACCGGCGACCCTGACGCCGATGTGGTTCCGACCGACGTCGAGATCACCAAAGAGCTTGTCGGCGAACTCATGGCCGAACTCGAGGAAGACCCTGTCACTGGCGAAGAGCGTCGCATGGCCCGCCGATCGCGACTCGAAGCTGTTGGTTGGGCCACGAGCCTCGACGGCAGCGGTTCAGCCGACTCTGTTCGGGTCTATCTGAAAGAAATTGGACGGGTGCCGTTGCTTACAGGCCCCGACGAGGTTCGGCTGGCCAAGCGGATGGAAGACGGGCTCGAAGCCGTCGACGAGCTTGCGGTCCTGAACGCCGAGGGCAAGCTCGAGACGCTCGATTTTCCTAGCCGCCGGAAGCTGCAACGCCGGGTCCGCGATGGCGACCGTGCCCGTCAGCAACTGATCCAGGCCAACCTCCGCCTTGTGGTGTCCATCGCGAAACGGTACGTGGGCCGCGGCATGCAGCTCCTGGACCTGGTGCAAGAAGGCAATCTGGGCCTCATGCGAGCGGTGCAGAAGTTCGACCACAGCAAGGGCTTCAAGTTCTCGACCTATGCCACCTGGTGGATCCGTCAAGCAATCTCTCGTGCCATCGCCGACCAGGCTCGCACTATCCGTATTCCGGTGCATATGGTCGAAACGATCAACCGGGTACGCCGGACCCAGCGTGACATGCTGCAAAAGCTCGAGCGTGAGCCGACCATCGAGGAACTGGCGATCGAGGTCGACCTAACTCCAGAGAGGGTGCGCGAGATTTTGCGCATTTCACTCGACCCAGTGTCGCTCGAAGCGCCAGTTGGCGAGGATGATTCGCAGCTCGGCGACTTCCTGGCAGACGAGAATGCCGATAAACCAGTCGACGTCGCCGCTCGGGCCATGCTTAGCAATGATGTTCTCGAAGCCCTTGATGAACTCAACGAACGCGAAAAAGAGGTCGTACGCATGCGCTTTGGCCTGATCGATGGTCGCGCTCGTACCCTCGAAGAGGTCGGCCGTGCCTTCGGTGTAACGCGTGAACGTATCCGCCAGATCGAGTCCAAAACTCTCGCCAAACTACGTCATCCACAACGCAGCGAAAAGCTCCGCGACTATCTAGACGCAAGTTAAATCGAAGCCGCTATGGTATGGCCTTCCTTCCGGGGTAGCTCAGCTGGCAGAGCATCGGACTGTTAATCCGCAGGTCGTGGGTTCGAACCCCACCCCCGGAGCTCAAGAACCCTGACTTCTCAACGATTTGAGGGTCAGGGTTCTGTGTGTAATGGCATGAAAGTCCGTTCATGCTAACGGATTGCTAACGAACGGTCCGAGTCGGGCTAGTTCGGCCCTGAAACGCCGGCTGCGAATGCATCGTCGAGGGCGCTAGCTGCTTGATCGGTCATCTGGTCGACGACGTGTTGGTAGGTGTCCATTGTGAACGCTACGGAGCTGTGACCGAGTACTGCGCTGGCGACTGCTGGGTGTACGCCTTGTTCGAGCATAATGGTGGCGACGGCGTGTCGGCAGTCGTGGAGCCGGGTCTTCGGGTCGAGTCCTGCGAGTTTCATGAGTCGCTTGGTTGCTTTGCCGAAAGCGTCAGGGTGGAATGGGCTGCCATCGCCGCTGTCGCAGACCAGGTCGTGGTCGTGCCACGCTGTACCGGCTTGGAGTCGTCTTTCGGCCTGTTCACGTTTGGCGAGGCGCAGTCGGTCGACGGTGTTCTTTGGGAGGGCTACCGTTCGCCGTGATCGGTCGGTCTTGGGGTCAACGAGACGTAGTTCGGCGGTTCGGTTGCCGTCTCGGACTGATTGCAGTGCTTTCAAGACTCGGAGTCGGCCGGTGTCGAGGTTGACGTCTTGCCAGCGGAGCCCAAGGACTTCACCTCGCCGAAGGCCAGTTGTGCATGCGAGCACGATGGGCACTGCCCATGTCGAGTCGCTCGCTGCAACCATCACCTTTGACAGGCTGTCTGCCGTGGGCACTGCGAGGTCAGGTCGGGCGACTTTCGGACGTCGAACACCTGCGACAGGGTTGGCGTCGATCAGCTCAGCTTCTAGTGCTGCTGTCATCATCGAGGACAACACGGATCGGAGCTGGGTGACAGATGACGGTGACATCTGAGCACTGGCACGGTCAAGCATCAATCGGACGTGACGTGCCCGGACCTGGCGGGCCTCGATAGGTCCCAACTCTGGGAGGATCCAGTCGCGCATGAGTTGTTCGTAGCGTCGACGAGTGGAGTAACGCAACGATTTGATGTGTTCCGACGCAATCCACTGGATCGCCCACTCGTTAACTGTTGTGGTGGCCGGCAGAGGGTTCGCTCCGCTGTCTAGATCTGATTGGAATACTCGCAGAGCGACCTCGGCTTCTTTGCGGGTGCGAAACCCTGATCGTGAGATCTGTCGTCGCTCCGGGTGTGGGGTTCCAAGGGTTCCGCCGCAGCGGCACGCATCAGCGGTGCGGCCGTATTCGACCCATATTCATTTGGCGCAGTCCTCGCACCGTTGAGCCTGCGCACCGGGCAGGTCGACTACGAACATCCATCCAGCGCTGCGTCTGTTGACGTGTCCTTTACTCTTGGCGTCTCCTCCTCCTCTTCGTCGGCACTCTCTGGCCACAGGCGGTCAAATTCTTCTCGCAGTCTGGAGCCTTCTGCTCTGGCTGCTCGTCCTCTCTCACCAGGTCCAAGCAGGTCTCGTTTCGTGGCACCTTGGACCCAGCCTTTCACTCGGTCATTTGATGGTCGGGCTCCATTGTTGATGGGAGTCAGGACGTCGGCTAGCTCCGGGATAATGCCGCGTGCCATGCCGTTGGACTGCGAGGCCCGATACATGAGCGCCACCAGCACATAGAACTTCTCGCTCTTTCGCTTGGCCCCCGTCGCTTTAGAGGGAACGGCGGGAATCTGTTGCGCTTTCTGCAAGATCCGATCGACGCTGTCCTCCAGTAAGAAGAACTCAAATATCGCAAGCCGGCTCTCAGGCCCGTGCGGGAGTTTCTCCAGAGCCTCACCCAGGTCCGCCATGCGAGATACTGAACTCTTTGCCTGTTGATGAAGGTCGGCTGAGTGTTGAGCGGTGTAGTTGCGAAGTTCTGTTAGGAGTCGGGTGTTGCGCCGCTGTTGCGCCTTCGGCGCTGGTCGGTGTGTCTGCCGTTTGGGGTTGATTTAGGACAACGGAGCGTGACGGTGCGGGGGCCTTGGCGGGTGGCTGCCGGGAGTCGCCCAGGAAGTGGTAGCAGCAGCTCGCTTATCAAAGGGTTTGGCCGTGCCTTTTGAACGTTCAGCAAATGTTCGATTAACGTTCGCCCAGTCGAGTCAGTTGGATCACTAACGTAATGTTAAGGAGATAGAGCGATGAAGGTCTTTCAAAGGGTAATGACGTTGAAGCCCGAATGTCTTAGCGACGGCTTGACAGCTGTAGTGGACACCATTGAATACATGAATGCTACTAGCGGCCAAACGTGGTTCGGATGGCAAGTATTAGCAGGCATGCCTGTAGGCACGGTCGCAGTCAGCACTAGGGCAGATAGTTGGGCTGCGCTGGCCGAAACCCAAGCTGCGATGAGGGCCGATAGCGGCTACATGGACAGAGGGGATAAGGTGTTGGAGACGCTGAGCAGCGCTCCTCAAGATTGGGTTATGAACCCGATAGCGGGCGTCGGCAATATGCCCGAAGCGCCGGAAATAATTGTTCAAACCATCAATCGGGCTCCCTTCCATAAAGTCGCCGAGGCGATCGAACTCAATCAACAGTTCTGCCAGATGATTACTGACATTGCTGGGACACCATCTGTGGCAATGATGACAACGCTCGGTGAAATCAATCCAAGCTTCGCCCTCCTGTTGTATTACAACTCGCTTGCCGAATACGAAGAAAGAAACACCCCCGAGGTTTGGTCAATGATCGGAAATAGTCCCCTGCAGGAGCAAGGACGTTCTGTCTTCGAAGAAGGAAGTGCCATGCAAGCCGTTAGTCGCCGCATCGCATAATCTTTGTGATGTTGAGCTGGTAGCTAGGAATTAGCTACCGGCTCAACAGCACGAGCTATTCCAGGTTCAACAAGCAGCCGGCAGTGCTACCCGCCGACGAGGGTGTGACGCTGGCCGATCAGGTCAAGTGAGAACGACCCGACGGGTTGGGTTGGGCTGGTTGTCTAGTTGATGCGGGTGTCGAGTGTCAAACCTTGTCAAGGCAACCGCTACGGTAGTGACAGCGGGGCCGTAGCTCAGTTGGTTAGAGCGCGCGACTCATAATCGCTCGGTCGTGGGTTCGAGCCCCACCGGCCCCACACCCACTCTGTTGCTCCTGCACCCCGGCTAGGTCGTCACTGAGAGCAGCTAGCACGGTGCTGAAGAATTCCGGTGTTGGATGTCGGCGGCTACTCGCTCCGATCGCGAGGCCGCAAGAATCGTCACTCCTTGGCCGGATCGGCGGGTTCGAGAACGTGGCGAACGGCCATGAATGGCCGTTGAGACTTGGTATGTCTTTTTCAGCACCCTGTTAATGGATAATCTGTTGCACCAGCCTGGCTCGCTCTGGTGGCTTGCGCGGGAGCGTTCCGGCGGCGCAGCTCAGATCTGCTGCAAGTGGAACGGGTACGAAGCGATGGGCGAGCCGATCGAGAAGCTTGGCACCCACGATGCCGATGAAGGCAACGGAGAGCCCGGCGACGATATCGAGGAGCCAATGGTTTGCCGTCAAGATGACGGCAGCCATCATCAGTAATGGGAAGGCCACGGCGACGAGTCGCAGCAGTCGGAAGCTGCTGGCCCGGAACACGGCGATAGCCACAAGAACGTTCCATCCAACGTGGAAGCTCGGCACCGCAGCAAACTGATTCGTG
>Ga0307985_10002279_pt1 | contig 10743 bp, 10 predicted proteins | sample EllFjometageno80_FD_203155 | JGI IMG/M metagenome (GOLD analysis project Ga0307985, IMG submission 203155) | Marine microbial communities from Ellis Fjord, Antarctic Ocean - #80 | ecosystem: Environmental > Aquatic > Marine > Unclassified | place: Southern Ocean | collected 2014-10-09 | reverse complement strand
GCCAGCTACCAGCCCAATGGTTGGAGCGCCCGTGACGGCGAATTGAAACCAACCCACTGCAGTCGCTCGACGCTCCGGGCCATAGGCGTGCATCATGAGCGACATGGCGTTGGGATTCACACATGCTGCGAACAGTCCGAACAACACACGGAACCCAATGAGCGATGCTGCGTTCCACGCCAGGCCACACAACAACGTCGCACCTGCTCCCCCAATCAGCCCTATGAGCAAGACCTTTCGGTGGCCGTGCACATCACCCAGGGTTCCTGCCATTGGTGTCGCCACCGCCATAGTGAGCACGAGACCCGTGATGGCCCATGTCATGGTTACCCGCGAAGTACCGAGGTCAGCACCGATGTCGTCGAGTGCGACGGTGATCAACGTCATCAGCGAACCGAACGCAGTAACGGCGAGCATCACGATGATCAGCAGGAGCCGTTGGTATCGGCGATCCTGCGAGAAAGAAGGAGGTGGGGTCAAAGTCTGAACAGCACAACGCTAACCACCCCATGGGTGCTTTCGGTAGCCCGTTGGAATCTGCGTACTGAGCTGCGGGGGTCAACGACCGCTCCGACACCACCGGCACAAAGATAGGCCACTACGCAAGTCAGCGATGTCCGTCGTAGTTTGGTCTTTGGGAGATCCATCTAGTCATGAACCTGCCCGCCGTGGCGCGTCGAATGGTTGGCGGTATGTCAGGGTCTTCGGTATGAGCGGTACCACTTCCCCATCGTCAGCTGACACAGAGCCATGGCAATGTCGCCACATACGCCTTTCGAACCCCGCCGGCCCGGGCACCCCCGACGTGCCTCGCCTTCTGCGTGCTGCTGCGGATCTTCTGGAGCGGATTGGTGACGACATCGAAGTCTTGGATCTAGGTTTTCGACAAGACGAGCACCGGGAGGGGCCGTGGACCGCGATGAACATCTACTACCGGCGAGGTGCACCCCGGAGGCCCCGGCCCACCTATGACGCCTGAAGAAGATAGCTGCCTGGCCTAGGTAGCTGTGTCGCCTACATAACCGCGCAGCCCAGCCTGGCACCAAAGTCGGCGATTGCTGGCTTGCTGGTGCCAACTATGGTGAGCTGCCCATTGGGCACTGCGGTGATGGATTGAATGGAGTGATCAGTCCAGGTCGACTGCACGAGGTAGGCGCAGTTCTCAGCAATCAGTGTTCCCTTTGACCGCATGATGGATCGGGGCTGGCTGGCAAAGGCCTGTCGCAGGTCCACCAACGAGACTTCTCGGGTTTGGCGGGCCGTGCCTGTGATTAGCTGCCCGTCAAAGGCCGATCTATCGCCGGGCAGTCGAGCGCCCACGGCGGTGCTCGCCAGCAGTGCATGCGATGCAGGCTGTGCTGTAGACGAGCAAACCACAGGTCGACCGGGTACCAATTCGCTGATCGACGCGACTACTAGTTCCTGTTCGCGGTTGGTAAGACGGTCGGTCTTGGCAAGGATCACCACATGGGCAGCGACAAGTTGTCGTTCGGCGAGGCCTGCGGTGTAAGGATCCTCGAGCAGGCGATGAATCGCAACCGCATCTACCACCGAAACGATTCGATCCAGATGGACAGTGGGGCGGGCTTCGATGACGTGGGCGAGGGCATAGGGATCGGCAACGCCGCTCGCTTCGAGCACCACAAGATCGGCGTGTGCTGCGGCGTCGTCAAGTGACAGGGCAAGGTTCTCTGTGCTCTGGCAGCAAACACAGCCATTGGTAAGTTCAACCTGCAGTTCTGTGTTTGTGGCGACCAAAGAGGGATCGAACGGCAGCGTTCCGACATCGTTGACGATTGCCCTAATCGTGACATTTTCCGGAGCCGACGTGAGTAGGTCGACAAGCACCGTTGTCTTACCTGCGCCGAGAAAGCCCGTGACAAGCACAACTGGTGTGGTGGTCTGAAGAGGCGTTGATAGGTCGGGGATGTCTGGGCGATGGGCGTCGAGTTGCATCTGCAGCGAGGCCCATTGTTGCGTGAGTGTTCCGGTCATGTTGGGATGCCACCAAGGATCGTGCCGACAACTTCGATACTTCCCAGATCGGTTGGTGCCACCTGGTACGGATCATCAGCGAGCACCGTGAAGTCAGCCAGCTTGCCGACCTCGATGGAGCCGAGTCGGTCGTCGCGGCGTAACACATGAGCAGCGTCGATCGTGATCGCGCGTAGGGCCCGGTCGACCGAGATACGTTCGCCTGGCGCCAACACGGTTTCCCCATCAGCCCCGATGCGAGTCACCGCTATCTCGGCCACCAGCAGTGGCGACAGCGGCGTGACAACAAGGTTGAAGTCGGAGTGCAAGGCGAACGCTGCGCCAGCGCGTTCCAGGCTGCCGAGACGAGCGGTGGCCTCGGAACGATCTGGGCCGAACCCCATGTCGGCATGCATCTGTGCCCGGAACTTCACAAAGTACGCGTTCACGCTCGCACACCCACCAAGGGCAGCGAGGCGCCGGGCTTGCGAGGTAGTGCTGAGACAGTAGTGCTCGATCACGAATCGGTGGTCGAATCGAGGATGGTTAACGAGCAGTTTTTCAAGCACGTCGAGCGTCATATCGACGGTCTCATCACCGTTGGCATGCGAATGGATCTGTATGCCTGCCTTCCAGAATGGAAGCATCTTCGCATAGACGTCTTCCCACGGTGTCTGGCCGGTCAGACCCACCTCGCCGTCGAGGTAACCCGGAAACCCGAGCCGCAGGGTCATCGACGGATAGGACCCGTCGTTGACGAACTTGACCCCGTGCGAGCTCAGGCGGTCGTCGCTCGCTGCCATGCGGTCTGCAAGGAAGTCGAACATGTCATTGCCATAGGAGCGGTGTAGCGCTCCTTGCCACGGCACCATCATCAACCGAAGCGGGAACGTCCCAGCATCGATGGCTTCGCGGTGTTGCTCCCATTCGCGCTCGAAGTCTTCGATGCCCCAGATCATGTCGGCTGTTGTAGTGATGCCAGCCGCTCTGGCGACAGCACCCATGCGGTCGATGGCCTCGCGGCCGAAGCCAGGTCGGTAGACGTCGGCGGCGACAGGCTTGAATGCGGCGGCGGTCGCAGCTGTTTCCACGAACCAACCATTGAGACGGCCATCGGGATATCTGCCGAGACCATGCAATGTCGTTGATTCGTCGACACCGATCAGGTCGATCATGGGGGTGTTGGCGTAGACGATGTGCGGTGCATAGGCGACGACCCACAGCGGCACTGTGTCACTGATTTGGTCGAGCATGTCGCGATCAAGGTGGCCTTGTTGCGTCGCCGGGTCATAACCCCACGCGGTAACTGGTTTGGGTCGCCCGTCGTCCTCAATCGTTGTTTCCGAGGCGAGGCTGCGCAGCTGATTGAGCACCGCATCTCGATCGGGCAAGCCGGCTCGGACACCCGTCGGCGAGGCCGAATCAATTGGCCCCACATAGTTCAGGGCCATATAGCTACCGGACATCCGTAAGTGAGTGTGCGGATCGATGAACCCAGGCATCAGGACTCGGTCCACATAGGTGTCATCGATAGTGTGGTCGTAGCGCCGCAACCACGGCTGCATCGACTCGACCGATCCGACGGACACGATTCGCCCGTCGGCAACAGCTACCGCATCAGCATGGGGCCGACCTTGATCCATCGTGTGGATCTTTGCCGCGGTGAAGACTCGAAGATCATCCATGCCCCCACCATGACATGCCGGGCGTTAGCGATCGGTATCTAGGTCATTGTCATTACCGAGTATTACGTGTGGCCTCAGATCACACCGTTGCTAGATCTCGTTATCGAGTCAGGACGATCTTGCCGACGTGGCCGCCGGCTTCGAGTAGCTGGTGGGCTTGTTCGGCCTGCTCCATGGGAAGTGCTGTATCGAGCACTGGGCGAATGGCGCCTGACGCGACGTCGCCCCAGAACTGCGACTGGACTGCGTCGCGGATGGCTCGCTTCTCGCCAGCGGTGCGTGCTCGCAGCGTGGTTGCCGTGAGAATAAGGCGCTTCATCATCACGGGGCCAAAGTTTATGGAGGCTTCAAAGCCATCTTGGAAAGCGATATTGCAGATCCGCCCGTTCAGGTTGGCTGCATCGATGTTGCGCTGGATGTAGTCGCCGCCAACCATGTCCAAAATGACGTCGGCGCCCCCATTGACTTGGACGACCTCGACGAAGTCGTCCGTACGGTAGTTGATTCCGTGTGTGGCGCCCAGGTTGATGCACACGGCCGTCTTCTCGTCGGATCCAGCGGTAGAGAAGATGGTGCTCGCCCCTATTGACCGTGCCATCTGTATAGCCATGACGCCAATACCGCTGGTTCCGCCATGAACCAAGAACGAGTCGCCCGCCTGCAGAACGCCACGCATGAACACGTTCGCCCAAACAGTCATCATGGCTTCGGGCAGACATGCCGCGTTGGCGAAGTCCATGTCTGTCGGGATGGGGAATATGGACCCAGCTTCGGCCACAGCAAACTCTGCGTACCCTCCGCCGCCGAGCAAGGCACAGACTCGGTCACCAACGGACCACTCGTTGACAGCCGAGCCAACCGCAGCGACTACACCGGCCACCTCGAGGCCAAGTGTTTCCGATACGCCTGGAGGTGGCGGGTACAGGCCAGCCCGTTGCATCAGGTCAGCACGATTTAGCCCGGCGGCCTTCACCTCGATCAGGACGTCGGTGTCACCAACCACTGGATCAGCAACATCACCGAGTGTCAATGGTGCATTCGCGTTGACGATGACTGCTTGCATTGTGTGCTCCTGTGGATCTGCGGTCTGGGCATCTCGATCCCTCGGATAGCAAGCTACATCTTGGGTGGCGCAGCTTTACAACGACCGACGATGCAGGTAGCGACCTCAGCTCGCTGGTTGCCATCCGGGCGGTCCGAGCAGATGCTTGAACCGGTCCCGCGAGTTCGTTGCACCAAGCACATCGCTTCCGAGCGAAGCCCATTCGTGGAACGCAATCCTTACGGGATTAAGGGTGTCGATATTTTTCGTCAGTCCGTACTGAATACGTTCACCTTCGGGCTCAAAGGTCCCAAAGAGTCGATCCCACAGAATCAGAATGCCCGCATAATTACGATCGAGATACTGCTCGTTCGATCCGTGGTGGACACGGTGGTGCGAGGCAGTGTTCATGATTCGCTCGAGCGACCCTGGAAGACGGTTGATGGTCTCGGTGTGGACCCAGTACTGATAGAGCAGGTTCAGCTCTCCGGCACGAGCGACTTGGCGCGTCGAGAAGCCCATCGCGTACATCGGCAGGTAGACCCAATGCACGATGAAGCCAGTCCATGATTGGCGCAGAGCAGTCGACAGGTTGTAACGCTGGCTTGAATGGTGATTTACGTGTGCGGCCCACAGCACTCGGTGTTCGTGACTAAGTCGATGGTTCCAGTAGTAGGCGAAGTCCCACACGACGACAGCGAGCGCGAACCCTCCGGCTTTGGACCCGAACTGGGCTCGCCGTCGTCGATAGATGACTTCGTCCAGTGGCCCCAAGGCTTTTCCCGCGAACCCGTTCACGAACAAGCTGCCTAGGCCCATCGCGACGCTGGCGGCTGCATCCCGGGGCTCATAGCCGATCGGCTCATCGACATTGCTGGCGTCGATATCATCGCCAGGCTCGGCCCGTGACCGGTCCCGTAGCGATAGGTATTCAATGGCCATGGTGGCCAAAAACGCAGGTATCGCGGCACGGGTGGCATTGGCACCCATCAGCTTTCCCAGAGACCGCAGTACCTTCATTCGCTCTATCCCTTGATCCCGGTCACAACATTGAGCCTAGAACTACACCACACCCGGTTGGTCAGTGCGCCGGGTCGCGGCGGGCGCGCTCGATGCGGAGCTCGAACCCATCGCTGTTGCCTTGTGTGGAGAGCGGCGCGGACCAATGCTCGTCGACCTGCCACAGCACAACCTGCACCTCGTCGAGCCACTCGCCGATGGAAAGAGCATCGTTCACTCGCTTCCGCACGAACTGCGCTTCGGACACCGAGGCAAGGTTGACGTCGATCACGGCTGCGTTGTGTGTCGTGGCCACGGTGCTAGCAATTTTTAGAGCCGCGTCGATGGCCTCGCCGGTGATCGCATCGAGATTGCGATGCGCCTGGCGCTCGCTTTGCTTGCGCTCCTTACGGCGTACCTTTTTGCGTTGCTGTTTGTTGAGCACGCTGTCGCCGTTGGTCACGGGCAAATTCTAGAGCCGCGAGCGGTTCGCTCCCCCGTCGTACGATGCCGGAGTGACGAATGCTTTTCCTGCTGACCTCGTGCGGGCCCTGCCCAAAGCCGAACTTCATGTACATCTTGAGGGCACGGTCGATGCGACGACACTGCTCATGTTGGCTGAACGCCACGGCGTTGAACCGCCAGCGCAGGACGTTGAGGGCGTCGACGAGTGGTACAAGTTCGATGGTTTCCCCATGTTCCTCGAGCGCTATTTCGCAGTGCTGTCGCTGCTACGCGAGCCCGAGGACTTTGCCCTCATTGCTGAGCGATACATGCACACCGCTCATGCACAAGGTGTTGTGCATCTCGAGTACCACGTGTCAGCCACGGGCCATATCGCGGAGAACGGCAAGACATGGGCGCCAATCCACGATGGCATCGTGCAGGGCTGCAAGAGTGCAGCTGCAGCCACAGCGATGACGTGGGGCCTGATCCCTGATAATTCGCCCCACCTTCCTGCAGCCGCCTGTGCCCGGGCGATGGATGAAGTTTTCGCCCACGATCTTGACCACATCGTCGCTATTGGAATGGGTGGACCAGCCGAGAGTTGGTGGACCGATGACTTCGCGTCCATCTATGCCAAGGCGCGGTCGCTCGAAATACCGGGCGTATCCCATGCTGGTGAACACGGCGGCCCAGCCGAGGTCATTTTTGCCGTCGAGCAGTTCCAGGCTCAGCGTATTCAGCATGGCATCGGCGTGATGTCGGATCCGATAGCTGTTGCGCTGCTGGTCGACAACGCCATCCCTTGCGATGTGTGTCCCGGTTCCAATTTGGCGCTTCACGCCGTCGAATCGCCAGAGTCACATCCCCTGCCCCAGATGCTCGATGCCGGCATCATCGTGACCATTGGGACCGATGACCCTCCAATGTTTCAGACGAACTTGCTCGACGATTACCAGCGGGCCTGGGACTGGTGCGGTCTCGACGAGGCCGCCATCGGAGAACTCGCACGTAACTCGATCCAGGCTTCCTTTGCGTTGGATGCGGACAAGCAACGGTGGCTGGCTGATCTCGGCTAGCGCGCGACGAGGGCGATCGCGCAAGTGTCACGCAAGCGGTCGTTGGGATCTCTGGTTGATGGCACGTCTTCGCTGCCAAACCGACGAAGCCACGCGCTGTTCTTGACTTCTGCCTGACCAATAACGACCGTTGCTTGCCGCTGGCCCGCTGTCAGCACTCTCCTGGCCTCACGCTACGAGTGGCGCCGGCAGACCCGCAAAGCTAGGAGTGGGTGGCCCTATGTTGCCTTTCTGTGTCCGCCATTGGGGTGTCTGCACGCTCTGGCGTAGCGCCACATGGGTCGATGACCGTCTTGATTGGGCCGTCGCCGTCGTGCAGCGCTGTACCCGTCTTGATCAGGTCCGTCGACAGATCGACAACATGACCGCCACCGGTGGCAAAGGGGATCGTGGGCTGGTCTTGGAAGATACCGACATCGGCAGATGTGGTGCGCAGACCCATAGCGAGCCGCTCGCCGTCAGAGCTGTTCTTGTACGAACAATGCAGCGTGTTGCTGCTAAAGATCAGGCATTCGCCCGCCTTCATTGGATAGTCGGTAGGTAGCGACGTGGCGTACATGTCGGGCACGAGTTCCAGTGCCATATCAAAACCAAGCTGAGCGGCGATGAAAAGGTCACCAGAATATCGCACGGCAATCAAGGCTTGGCGACGCTTCTGGCGGTTATACGACATGACGAATCCGATGCGGTCGGCCAGAAACCGCCGCAACATTGTGTCGAGGCGAGCGTCGACGTGAGTTCCCGGGACCATCCGAAGACATGAGTTGACGTTGTCGACATCTTCGAGTGCTATCCAGCAATTGAGGTTGGCGAGTGCCGGAGGCATGTCCGCTGGTGGCGTCAGCGTTGGCAAGTCCCCATCTTCGACGAACGTGGTCGCCGAGTGCCAGAAGGTGCCTTTGGCGCCAGGTTCGATGGAAAACACCTGTGTACGCCACGCAACCACGTCATCGCCAAGGAGACTGGCAAGGCGTTCTCCGAGTATCGGGCGTTGGGCAATAGCCCGGATCTGATCGACGTTATGTTCCTGCCATAGGGAGCCGTGTTTGATAGACCAGATCCCTGCATCTTTCAAGCCGGCGACTATCTCGTTCCCAATAACGTGATCGCCGTGCCAGTCAGCCTCATGGCGGTCGACCATGAGTTGACGGAGTCGAGCCGCCTCGTCAGGACTCAAGAAGGGCAAAGGCCCAATAACGCCGTCTCGCTCAAACGCCGCTACCTGAGCTCGTGTGAGATAGCCAGCGCCATGTGTCTCTTGTACGCGGGTGTCGACTGTGTGGCACGGGATGTCGCTGAGCGCATCTAGACCGCGGGTGACATCGAATGGTTTGCCCATAAGGCGTCGGACGAACCAGTAGATGGGGCGAATCGACCCAAGGAGCGTGACCAGAATGGCGAGTTCAACCCGCTGGTACCTGGTGAGAGGGATTCGAGAAATCGCATCGTCGGTCCGCACATGGCCTTGGTACCAACGATTGAGGCGATCTTTGTCGGACATGGGCACTCATAAACACTACACCGCGCACACGTCTGTATACGTAGACCTCTGTGCGGCTAGCGACGCCAGGGCACGGCAGCTTTTGTGTCGTCGCGTCGGCACAAAATGTTGCTTGAGAGGCTCATGGGGGTGCAAAGTGCGTGAAGGTCGGGTCAATTCACCATCGGTAGAGGGTAAGCGAGTAGGAAGAATGAAGCTGCGGTCCGCTCTCCCCCACCACGACCAGTTCTTTGAATGGTGGATCGTAGAGTCGCTGAATCCGGCCTCCCGTGGCGGAAGCTGTAATGAGAGGTCAGCTAGGTTTTCCGGCGCGTGCCAAGGAATTTCTTCCGAAGTTGAGAGCCTGCCCGACCGCCCCGGCTCAAGCCGAGCCAGGGCACGTTTCAAGGTTTGCAAGTGATCGATCTCACAGAAGGTCCAACCGCCTGCTGATGGCGACAGCCTCCACCTAGAACTACGTGCCGATCAAACCTTCGGCCGATAGCGCAGCGATCTGTTCGTCGGTGCGTCCAATCGATTTCAATATCTCGGCATTGTTCTCGCCGCGAGCAGCGAACCACGCAGCCAATTCGACCTTCGTTTTGCTGAACTGAGCACCCGGCTTGGCGGCTTGAATAGTTCCGGCGGCAGGGTGTTGAAACGTCTGCACCGTGCCGTTGTGTACTGCCTGGGCATCTGCGATTGCCTCCTCGGCCGACAAGATAGGTCCAGATGGGACCTCCTTCTCAATCAACGCTTCGAGTGCCTCGTCGACGGTCAATTGCAAGAACCGCTCCGCAACGAGTGCTCCCATGGCGGCGTAATTGTCGCCCTCCGACAATGCAGCCATCGACGCGAACCTTGGGTCTTTGCCCCATTCGGGATGACCGAGTGCCTCGAAGAGCGCTGTCCTCATACCATCGGTAGCAACGAAATACACAAGCTGGCCATCCAGGCAGTCGGTAAGCCGGTATGCAGTCGCGAGTAGAAAGCCGTCAGATGCATCATCATCGATGACAGTTTGATCCATCATCCCGTCGTTCCAGAAGAAGTACATGGCAGCGTCGAGCATGGGTACCTGAACGTGTTGACCTCCCGCACCCCGTTCACGAGCAAACAGCGCCGCCGTGATCGCCTGCGCAGCCGTCAGCGATGTGCTCTTGTCAGCGATGAGGTTCCGGACAAGGTCGGGGAAGGGAATTTCAGGGTTCATTTGCCGGGAAATGATCCCAGTGAGGCCTTGAATGACCGGGTCAAGCGCCGGGCGATCCACATAGGGCCCGCTGTCGCCAAAGCCGCTAATGGAGCAATAGATGATGTCAGGGTTAAGGGTTGCGACGGCGTCATAGTCCAGGCCTAGGCGCGTCATTGCACCCGGGCGGAAATTCTGCAAGACGATGTCCGCGTCCTTGCACAAGTCCAGGGCGATCTGACGCCCTTCGTCGCTGGTGAGATCCACCCCAAGGCAGCGCTTACCGCGATTATTGTTGATGAACAGCGCAGGGAACCCTCCCTTGCTGAAGGAAACGATGCCACGAATCAAGTCTCCCGGGCCGGTCAGCGGTTCGACCTTGATGACATCGGCGCCTTGATCGGCGAGCAACATCCCACAAAACGGGCCAGACACAACCTGGCTAAAATCGACAACTTTTAGCCCATCGAGTGGTCCCGGCATCAACATCTCTCCCCTGCTTTTCCGTCCACCGGAGAAGCATTGACGAGGCTACTACACACCGCAGCGTTGTTCGCTCAACGCGACGGCAGCTGTCGTCAGGGCGGTGCGCCAGGAGCCAATGACGTACATCGGCGTATCGACCGGTCCCTTAGGGGGTGAGAACGTAATCAGTTCTCTAGAGGCGCGTATTGACTCCTTCTGCAGGAGTTCAGCCGTCCAAGCCGCATCGGCCGCGCCGAGACGGGCATCGATCTTGAAGCCATCGGCGAACCGATCAATCAACGACCGCTCCGCACAACCAAACCTCGTTAGACGAACAATTTCTGTCGCAAATGTCAGAAATGATCAGCTGACCGGGAGTATCA
>Ga0307985_10002272_pt1 | contig 10766 bp, 4 predicted proteins | sample EllFjometageno80_FD_203155 | JGI IMG/M metagenome (GOLD analysis project Ga0307985, IMG submission 203155) | Marine microbial communities from Ellis Fjord, Antarctic Ocean - #80 | ecosystem: Environmental > Aquatic > Marine > Unclassified | place: Southern Ocean | collected 2014-10-09 | reverse complement strand
TCCTTTTTGAAACCTGAAGCTCGTTCTCTCTTTAATCAAGCTCTGTCGATGATGGTGATGGCCGGCGATGGCGGCGCGCGGCCCGCATTCATCCAGGTGCGAAAGGGCACGATTCACGCGGCCTTTCACCTTGCCCGATTCGACATGCACGATCTCACGACTGATCCATGCATGTGCTCTGATTCGGTGCATGTGACATAACTCAGTGCATGTGACATGCTTCCGTGCATGTGACTTGAATCGGTCGCCTTATACAGTCTGGCCTCTCAGGATGATTCATTTTGTACAGCTCATGTATGGCTGTAGTAGTCTGTATCCGCTTTGTGCCAAAACCCGCGTTCAACCTCCATGCAGGCATGCCGGAAGAAAGCAAACCTTAGACCCAATTGTCAGTATCGACCGAGCGTGAGGCTAAAGGCTGGAAGACTCGTTTCAGGTTCGTGGTTCTTTATTTTCCTAATTTTTTCCTCGACACACATCGGGGTCGCCACTCAGGTAGCGTCCCTAGGCTAGCACCTCGATATCCAAACGTGGCTGCGGCTCAAGTAGCGTCGCGAGTCTGGCCCCGATCACGAAGTCGACCTCTCAGCCCACAAGTCGTTGCGAGGGCTGGATCGGCTCTCGTGTGTTCTCTTCTATCCCACCGTCCACAGACTGTGGTTTATGTGCGGAGATCGACCCTTATGTGAAGATTTTCGTCGCGAGCTCCACCATTTCGGTACGGTGGAGCGTAGTGTATTTTTCATCGGGCGTCTCAATGCAACGCCATCTGCCTTGAGCGGCCCGTATTAAACTTGATGCTCCTGCTGCAGCTGCTGCTGTGTTGCCTCCTCGCCGTAGGTATATCGGGGTGATTTTGTCTGCCGGGAACGAGGCCGGCAGCCATGTACGTCTTACGCACTCCCTCAACAACTCGCGCAGCTCATTTCGCAAGGCAGATTTGCCCCATGGATTCTTCGAGGGGTTCCCTGCCTTCCCATGCAGTTGAGGAAAGAGCGGCCCACACGCTCTGCACCTCTCGCTCGGCCACTTCTGCTTGGTACACTGTGGCGACCGCGAGATTCCTGCGCGGCGGACCCAATCCCATATGGACCGTTCCGCAAAGGCTGCATCTCCCATGCGTGCGCCGATGACTGTGGAGCGTCCTCGTCCGACTGCGTCATTCTTTGCCTTTTTCACTACTACCCTCGTGCAGTCCGTCTCCCTTGATATATCGCATATGTCCAGCTGGTCTACCTCACCTTTTCTCAGAAATGCGACAAAACCCGTTACCGCGGCGGCGACGGCTCTCAGCACTCGTCGGAACGACCACGGTGTCTTGCCTGACCCGCGGACGGAGTCTAGCTTTAGGAACATCCGAATGATGTCCGGTGTTATAACCGCCACCTGCGTGACTCCGCGCACTGGCTCGGTGCGTGCGACACCCTCCACTGCGCGTCCGACGGCTGACGCTGTCGTTGGTGATTGTACCCCATGACTGTTGTGCACGGTTGCAACTGCCGCTAGCCCAATGCTAATAGTGGACGCGGCAAATTGTGATGACAGCTGTGCAATCCACTGCAGGACTACTGAGTCTGGCACCGGAAGCTTGATCGCAGTTGACTGTGCTGCCCATCCGACCCACACGCAAAATTCCGCGAATACCCGCCACCAGTGTAAGTAATTCACTTTCGTTGACTCCGCTCGTGAGGCCACTTGCAGTTCTTGCGCGTGTTGTAGTAATTGTGTCGGGTTCATTTTTGCAGTGTCAGGACGGTCTCGGCGCCCCCACGGCGCAGGCTGAATCGCCCATGTCTGTTGGCGTTTTTGGATGCCGGCTCGTGCCCCTTCACTGTTCTTGGGATCGTTTCCAATCCGTCCGCCACCGCGTGAGCTGCGCTGCCATTTGTCTCGTGACGTCAGCGGAAATGTTGTCTGCGACTGCCACCCTTCGCGCAATTGCCGTTGCCACCTGCTCGCGCACGGTTCGACCGCGGTGCTGTTGAAGTCTCTGCTGTTGAGCTGTGCTCGTGCCCCTGACGGCGTCTCTTTTGCCGAGTGTGCCTTGTCCACACTTGCGAACCCTTCCTGTAATTGTCGTCTCCAGTTTGTTGGCGCCCCGTCGTTGCCAGGACCATCACCGTCGGAGTCGGACGAAAACTCTTTCCCTACGCTGGGCACTTGCGGATCGGCATAGGCTATCGGTCGATCCGTCCCTGGCAGCGGATGCGTCCTTATTTTGATACACTCTTGGAGCGTGCGCTGTCGATACTGCGGTGGACCCGAACCCATCATAGGTGCTGGCACCGTCTGGACGGCGACATCACGCAACTGTCGCGTGCCCCGTGCGACTGGGCTGCGATATACTGCACTTCCACTCATCTGGACCGTCTCCGGAGCAGGCTGTTTTCGAGGCGGCGAGCGATGTTCGTCTCCCTTCTCATCGTCCTGTTCAAGCGACCGTTTGATTGCTTCTGCGAGCTGTGCGTCCTCGGCGTCGTCCGTTTTTGCATTGTGCTTACGTGGCGCCGCAGCGGCCGCTCCTCCCGGTGCGCCTTGTGCCATCAGTTTCGCTCTGGAGCCGCAGCTGCGGCTGCAGAAGTCGTATTCATTGAATTTCGGTTGTTGTCTGCAGTGGGCGCATGTAGTTTGCGATATCGCGGCCGTTTGTTTGTCGCTACTGTTTCCATCACCGCTTGCTCCGTCCCTGTCGCTGTTGTCGGCGTCGTCGTCGTCGCTATCGTCGTTGCCGTCGCCGCGTGTGAAACCGTGTTGCTGGTATGCGAACCACGGTCCATAGTCAGCTAATATTTCTTCGTCTGCATGTACGTTTCGTAACAGCTGCACGAAGGGCTGCCCAAGCTCGCCCATCGTGTCGTCCCACCCTAATGTTGCGTTCGGTGCGTCGGCCGAGTGGTTCACTCTTGTGGCATACTGTTGATGCACGGCTGCGCCGTCTACGTGAGGCGCACCACTGCTGCGTGCTATGACGTAAGGTCCACTGCCCGGCGACGCCCTCAGCATTGCGGCTTGATCGCTGTGGTAGCGTCCGTAATACGCTATGGTGAAGCCTTTTATCAGGAGTTTTCGCGCGAACAAGCCTTGCTCGACGCGGTTCGGGTTGACTGCGTGCACACTGTTGCGTATTTGTAAGCGTTCGCTCAGGCGCTCCCAATCCCCTGCGGCCAGCTCGCGTTGGCGCCTTAGCGAGCTCGAAGGTTGTGGCCTGAGCACGGCATCTTCCACTCGCTGTCGTGTGCTCCGTCGCGGCGGCGAGGACGCCGGCGTGTCACTTCGCAGTTCATCCGAGCCGGAGCCAATGCCATTGCCGTCGCTGGCGGCCTCGTTGGGATTGGCGGCTGGTGTTAGTGACTCCTGTGTCGGGTGCGGTGGCCGATTCGCTGGTCGTAACTTGACGGTTCGCGGCGGCTTCTCATCGTCGCTCTCTGACGTAGAGCTGTCGCTGTCTTCCAGTTGCCACTCCTGCCACTGTGACGCTGGCATTGCATCTGGGAACTCTGGCTGCGAGGCGCCGGAGGCGCCGCCGTCAATCGTCGGGCCGTCGCCCATCTCATCAGAGGAACGACTCCTCCCGGTGGTCGGCACCTTGGGCGGCTGTTGGAAAGACGACCGGAACCGTTTGCACTGGTTGTTCTCCAGAGTGGCGATGGTATGCGCGTCTACTGGAACCAAAGGCGTCTGCTGCAACGGCCGTGACAGAGCGTCGGTTGCTTTGTTGCGCTGTCGCCGACGGCAGTCCACCAATGTTGCGACCATAAGCCAAGCTGGTATCTCGCCGTCGCCCACAAACGTCGTGAACGCCGGTCCCAGATGTTGCTGCGCCACTCGATGGTTTCGTAGAGCACTCATTGCTGGTCCGTGCCATTGCGGTGTGATGACACAAGAGAGCGCTCCTACCGTGAGAATGTGAGACACCCAATCCACGATTCGGTTTTGTCCTGGAAAGCAGATCAACACGTTATCTTGCCCCAATGGCTGCGTATATGCGGCGCCCGATTTTACATCCGCTGCGGTAACCACGCGAGGCGTTCCCCAGTGTTTGATCCATTTGCACACGCGAATGAAGGCTGGCTTACGCCAACGCCATGTTGCTCCTTCTGCCCATCGTCGCCGTGACAAAGCGTCCACGCCCGAGTCCACCATGATGGAGCCGGCGACCCACGACACGTCCAGTCGAGAGCCGCGCTGCAGCAACCACAGCCATATTTCTTTCGTTTTTGCCGTGAGCCGAAGCGACCGCCCGCCGCCTGATTGTACATAGCTTCGTACGCCAGTATTGTCCGCTTCGTACATAATGCTCTGGCCTGCCACCTTAGAGCTACGCCTTAGCCCTGCGAAAACTTCATGGACTGGCTTGGCGAGCAGATGAGCAGCTTCTGCGCCTATAAGCCGAGCACGCACTGTCCTGTCGTGAAAGTCGACGCCGTCGCCGTCCGCAGCTTGTAGTGCCATCTGCAAACCTGTTAGCTCTCTCATCGTTTGATCTTGATTTTCATCGGCCGGGTCCCAGCGGTCGTATGATTCCGATGCCTGTCCTGACGCCAAGTCCATCACTCGAGCTCCCCAGCCTTGTGGTCCGGCGTCACCTCGGATCTTTATTTGTACTGGACGTGTTTCAGGAAACATGCGTCGCCCGATGGCGTTCCAGCGCATCAAGTGCGCAGCCCAGAAGCAGATCTCGTCCCATGCGCCAGGTGAAACCGTTATCGCGGTGTTCCATTCCGCCTCTGACCGGGCGGTGATTAACGCGTAGCACTCGCGACTCCACAATCGCACCGGCTGCAGCGCACGTGATGCCGCCATTAGCATTCCCACGACCTTTGCCAGCAGTCGCATTACAATTGTGCCTGAGGTCCTGATGTTCGTCATGGCCTTCTCCACAACGGTTAGGATTCTTCCGGCTTTGTCGTTTGTGATGTGTATACGGCCCGATCTGAAGTCCAATAGGAATCCGCACCACACCAAACGTTGTACCGGCTCCAACACACTCTTTGTGAAACTGATGGGTAGACCCAGAGCTTTGCAGTCGGCCACCATGATTTTTACTTTTGCGGTCAGATCGGCCTTGCTGTGCGCGGTCGCCAAGGTATCATCTAAATAGTTGAGGCAGGCAATGCCATCTATCTTGCGCCACTTTTTTACTAGCTGCCTAATCATCCTGCTGTACACTGCAGATGCTGTTGTCAGCCCCATTATCAAAGCGATCCACGCCAGTGTGACGTTAACCCAAGGGTCGCTGTCCATGTTTGGCTCCGGCGGTACCTGACCTTCGGCTCGAAGCGCGTCAGCTGCTTTGCTCGCGTCTGCGCCGCACAACTCCAATAGCCAGCTATACTTGACCCGGCATCGAAACGCCAAAAATTTGTCGGGTCCGCAGCGTAGAACGTGATAACCGCTTTTAAAGTCCATTGAAATGGCCCAGTCGCCCTGTTTCGCGCCAGTGGCCGCCAAGTGGCTCAGTCGTTCATAGCGCACACGCCACTTCTGTAGCCGCTCGTTCGGCTCCCTGAAGTCATCGATCAGGCGCCATACCTCAGCGTCGTTCTTTTTTGGCGTGCTAAATACCGGTGTGCAAAACGTGGGGCTTCCCTCTACGCTGCGATCCCATAAGCGCACGGTGCGCATGTTAATGTGTTTCCGGATGCTTTTATCGAGCTCCTGCTGTGCGCGTTTGTTGCAACGAACCCGTGGGTGGTCGATCCGTGCCTCATTATTGAAGTGCAGTGTGTACTGTCCATCCGCGATCCAACGATACACAGATAGGCTCAGGTTTGGAATGCGCCGCCGCCACTCTTCCGCTGCCTGCACCGGGTCGTCGCCGTGCACGCACCCGCCCGTGAAGGGTGCATCCTCACGCATGCCAACCGGATTGACGTACTCGTCTGGCTCCGGTGCTGTGGAAAGCGCCGCGTACTCAGACGGCGTAGGCAGGTCGCTGAGGCCGTGCAGCCAAGCTCCTGCCCTCGTCCTCTCCCACAGTCGGTCTTCATATGCTTGGCTGTCCACGTCTTGTAGCCAATTGCCATCGCTCGTGGTCGAATCTGCAACCTCCGTCTCAATGGCCCGGTGGTCCGTTTGTTGCAGATTAATGCCGTCTTCGTTATCCGTCTCGTCCTCTGAATCCTCCAACTCCGGGTCGTCTACCTGAAGCGGCTGAGACTGTGTACGTGCATGCTGGTGCCGAGCCTGCTGCAGTTGCGTCTGTTGCGTCTTCAGCTGTTGTTGCAGCCGGTGCTTTGCCACGCCTCGCTCGATCTGCGGTGTGGACTGTTCGAGCTGTTCTTGAATACAGTCATCTATCGATGCCATTGTGCGCCAGCCGTTGCGCAGGAAACAGGGCGGCGAGCCTGCTGGTATGCTTTCGTGTATCGTTAGATGTTGTACCGAGCCCAGCAGTTCGGACGGTAACGGCATGGCCTCGCTGTCACCCTCCGATAGATGAGCCTCTTTTGTGTCGTCATCCTGCGAGCTACGTCGAAAACCTTTGTCACGGCACACCAATGTCGACGGTGCTGAACCATACGTGTGCCGAGAGCCCTTGCAACCTTTGCCTTCCCTTGCCATCTCCTGAGTTTCACTATCACTGTCTGATTCTGAGGACGACGAGGCGGCTGTTGCCGACGGTGCTGGATCATGCGTGTACTGCGAGCCCTTGCAACCCGATGGAGCTTCGTCATCTCGCGAGCTACGTCGAACCTCCAGGCCCCGCGTATTACTTCGTACACTTTCAGCTGCGCGAGCGCGTCGCCGACGTCTTCGCTCCTCATCCGCCACCACCGTCTCCTTCGACTGCAACAGCGCTCTCTTCATCTCTTCTTGCCACAGAATCTCTCTCGAGCGCTGATCCTTCGCCGTCTGATCCAAGGATTCTCGTACCGCTGTGTTCCATTCGCTATCTTCATCGTCGCTATCTTCAACATTCTCCAACACCCCAAAGCGGGTTGCTTTCAAAGCTCTGGCAGGAACGGGCACTTGGCCTCTGTTCTCGCCGTCAAAGCAGGAGTAGGAATTTGTAGATGATATCGGTTGCGGTGCCGAATTTGTAGATGATATCGGTTGCGGTGCCGATGTAGAGCTTAGTGGTACAGATGGAATTGCTCGGTATGGAATGGTAGATGATTTTTGCGAGGCCTGCGCGCCTCACAGCGGGAACGGCCCATTGGTCGGTGTGCCGTCGGCGTTGAGCTGGCCGGCCTGGTGATATTGTCGCAGCTTCGGGCACTCGAAAGCAATGTGGCCTTGCTGTTCGCAGAACCAACATTGGTCCGTCGACCCCTGCTGTGACGTGCAGGAGGCGGTCAGGCACCGCTGTTGGTCAGGGAAGTACACGGTCTTTCCGGATGATGCCCTGATGCGGAACTGACCGTCCTTGAACTGGATGAACTGGGGTTGTCCAGAGCCTGAGCCCATCCACCCTTGCCGCTGTGCTCCCTGTTGCGCGCCTCCCGCGGTCATCCAAGCCGGCTGTACACGACCTGCGCCGCGGCCCATCCCTACAGCATTTGCGCCGGACAATGCTCCCGTATTCAGCTGTTGCTGTACTGCTCCTCGTGCTACTCCTCCTCCCATGAGCTGCCCGAATCGCTGCTGAATATTGGGCTGCGCTCCACCGCCGTGCCATTGACGCTTTTGCCCACCGCGAGAGAGTGTTTCGATCTCGAGCCTCCGCTTTTTTTGTTTCTCCACTTCTTTTCGCGCTGCGGAGTAGGTAGCTTCAGCTGTTGGGTCGGACAGCTTCTTCTTCCTTATGAATTCCAAAATGTCCAGGCCGTCGTGATTAACGTCCTCGCGCACCAGGTTAAGAATGTTGTATTCCTTTTCGAGTTCTACGATCGCGGCGTTCAGCTTCTCGGACTCCCCAGCCTCTTTTTTAACCTCGCGCAGCGTTGTCAAGTCGCGATGAGTTCGTATGCGTTCCAGGTTCAGCCCTTGCTCTGCCTGCGTCCCGAACTCGGCACCCATACCGTGCATGGTACGAGTGATAGACTCCTGTGCGCTTGCAGTAATTGCGGACTGGGCATTGATTTGTACTTCTAATTCGGCCTTTAGCTCCCGTACCTCCGCGGACAGTTTCGTTTCCACCAGCTGGGCCATTTCGGCGCCCAGTTGTTCGTGCGAAGGCATTGCCGCTGGCGTCGGCTTGGGTGCCAGAGTGTCGACCGCGTGCTTAGCCCACTGCTCCGGATGAAAATCCTGTGCCAAGGCCTTGTCGAGAATCTGAGCCTGAGTGTCACGGTTCAAAAGCTGGACCGCCTTCCTGGAGAGGGCGATTCCGTCGCCGTCGCCCACCGGCGACAGGACGCTGAGCTGCTCGTCCGTGATTGCCCCGGTCACCATGAGCGCCCTGGTCTCTATCAACTTCACAAAAGGTTCGCTGGCGGTGTGACCCAAAGTAGGCGCTCCTCCAAACGCGGATCCGAACAAGCCTGCTGGCGGTGGTCCGGCGGGTGGGAGGCCTACTCCCGGTGGAAGAGCGCCTCCTGCAGCGGCTGGTGGTGCGCCTGCGGGCGGAGGAGCGGCCCCTGGTGGCGGCGCGCCGGTGATGCGCCGAAGTCTGATCACAGCTTGCTTGGCCAGACGCAAGAGTCCTGCCTTGTCGGCGTTGCTGGCGGCAGCGAACGCGGCGGCGTCGATGGTAGGTGCGGCGGCCAAAGACGCCGTGATCTCGATGAGCGCGTTGTTGAAAGACATGGCGGAGAGGTCGATAACGCCGGTCGGGTCTGTGAGGCCGTCGTTGATTTCGGCATCTGTGAAACCGGGCCAGTCGGCTGCGATCTGAGTCAATACCTGTGTGTTGGCCCGCTGGATAACTGAGCGTAGCACGGCCGTGGTGCCTGCGGTGTTGAGACCCAGTCGGCGGCATTCCGAAACTAGTGCGGCCTTGCGTGCCAACGTTATCTGGACGTTGCCGCGGTCGGAGTCGTGGACCTCTCCCAAATGTGCGCCGTGGTCATTCTCAAAAGGCTGAGCGTTGAGCCCGAAGACTGCCTGACCTGCTGGTGTGATCTCGCCCGCGAACTGCTCGATCAGGGCGCTGGCCGGGATTGCCGCCATCTCCTTTTTGAAACCTGAAGCTCGTTCTCTCTTTAATCAAGCTCTGTCGATGATGGTGATGGCCGGCGATGGCGGCGCGCGGCCCGCATTCATCCAGGTGCGAAAGGGCACGATTCACGCGGCCTTTCACCTTGCCCGATTCGACATGCACGATCTCACGACTGATCCATGCATGTGCTCTGATTCGGTGCATGTGACATAACTCAGTGCATGTGACATGCTTCCGTGCATGTGACTTGAATCGGTCGCCTTATACAGTCTGGCCTCTCAGGATGATTCATTTTGTACAGCTCATGTATGGCTGTAGTAGTCTGTATCCGCTTTGTGCCAAAACCCGCGTTCAACCTCCATGCAGGCATGCCGGAAGAAAGCAAACCTTAGACCCAATTGTCAGTATCGACCGAGCGTGAGGCTAAAGGCTGGAAGACTCGTTTCAGGTTCGTGGTTCTTTATTTTCCTAATTTTTTCCTCGACACACATCGGGGTCGCCACTCAGGTAGCGTCCCTAGGCTAGCACCTCGATATCCAAACGTGGCTGCGGCTCAAGTAGCGTCGCGAGTCTGGCCCCGATCACGAAGTCGACCTCTCAGCCCACAAGTCGTTGCGAGGGCTGGATCGGCTCTCGTGTGTTCTCTTCTATCCCTATGCGTCATTCGTCATTCGGCATTCTATGCGGCATTCGGCATTCTATGCGTCATTCGGCATTCTATGCGTCATTCTATGCGTCATTCGGCAGTCTAGCGTCATTCTATGCGTCATTCGGCATTCGGCATTCTATGCGGCATTCGGCATTCTATGCGTCATTCGGCATTCTATGCGTCATTCTATGCGTCATTCGGCATTCTATGCGTCATTCTATGCGTCATTCGGCATTCTATGCGTCATTCTATGCGTCATTCGGCAGTCTAGCGTCATTCTATGCGTCATTCGGCATTCGGCATTCTATGCGGCATTCGGCATTCTATGCGTCATTCGGCAGTCTATGCGTCATTCTATGCGTCATTCGGCATTTGGCATCCTATGCGTCATTCGTCATTCGGCATATTGCACGTCCGGTGTGGGTGGGTGGGTCCTTTTTGAAACCTGAAGCTCGTTCTCTCTTTAATCAAGCTCTGTCGATGATGGTGATGGCCGGCGATGGCGGCGCGCGGCCCGCATTCATCCAGGTGCGAAAGGGCACGATTCACGCGGCCTTTCACCTTGCCCGATTCGACATGCACGATCTCACGACTGATCCATGCATGTGCTCTGATTCGGTGCATGTGACATAACTCAGTGCATGTGACATGCTTCCGTGCATGTGACTTGAATCGGTCGCCTTATACAGTCTGGCCTCTCAGGATGATTCATTTTGTACAGCTCATGTATGGCTGTAGTAGTCTGTATCCGCTTTGTGCCAAAACCCGCGTTCAACCTCCATGCAGGCATGCCGGAAGAAAGCAAACCTTAGACCCAATTGTCAGTATCGACCGAGCGTGAGGCTAAAGGCTGGAAGACTCGTTTCAGGTTCGTGGTTCTTTATTTTCCTAATTTTTTCCTCGACACACATCGGGGTCGCCACTCAGGTAGCGTCCCTAGGCTAGCACCTCGATATCCAAACGTGGCTGCGGCTCAAGTAGCGTCGCGAGTCTGGCCCCGATCACGAAGTCGACCTCTCAGCCCACAAGTCGTTGCGAGGGCTGGATCGGCTCTCGTGTGTTCTCTTCTATCCC
>Ga0307985_10002271_pt1 | contig 10769 bp, 16 predicted proteins | sample EllFjometageno80_FD_203155 | JGI IMG/M metagenome (GOLD analysis project Ga0307985, IMG submission 203155) | Marine microbial communities from Ellis Fjord, Antarctic Ocean - #80 | ecosystem: Environmental > Aquatic > Marine > Unclassified | place: Southern Ocean | collected 2014-10-09 | reverse complement strand
TCGTCTACTTATCGAGCAGGTTCGAGGCGCTGTTCGCCTCCTGGTGGGGCGCTTTCACCTTCATAGTCGTGGGTCCGTCCACCTTTATCGCCTTGCAGTTCTACAGGACCTTCCTAAAGTGGGTCAACAAGCTGCACCTGGTGAAGGAGACGGCGAGGCACTTGGAGGTGCACAAGAAGGACGGGCGCGTCCCAGTCACGAGGCTGAACGCTAAGCAAATCGTCAAGTGCTTCGAGGAGTACAGGGGGAGGGGGTTGGCGACGTGTTCTTGCTGGACGTCGAGGTGTTCCAGGCGCTGCTGAGGGACTTTGAGACGAGGGACGTGGTGGTGACGGACAATGTGCTGAGGTTTGCGAGGCGAGTGTTCGACAACTACGTCAACAAAGAGTTCGATAGGCGGCTGAAGAGTGACTAGGATGAGTGACTAGCAGTCCGTAAATATCGATGGCTGTTTTGCAGGGCGGTACTGGGAATACCTGTGCGTGTCTATGCGCGGCGAGCGCTTCCGCTGAGCTCGCACAGCGCGTTTCTCGCCAGCCGTTCTTCGCCAGTTCGTTCGCCGAGCAAACTGTCACTGCGTTTGGTAAGCAAGTTGCAAGTTTTAGTTTAAGACCAAAGCGCTTCTGTGCTCTCCTCTAAGTTCTCCAGCGCTACCTAGTCAGCTGGCTCATCTGCCCGGGCGGGGCCTTCTGCAGCTGCATGAGGAGCGACGGATTCTTGAGCTTGACGAGGTTGTTGACGTCCCTCAAGCGATTCTCCATCAAGCCCACCCTCGTCTTCATCGCGTTGTACCTGTACGTGATCTGGTGCTGGACGATCTCCTCCGGACTCCGGATGAAGTGACACGACATCAGCTCGACGAACTTGTACTCCATGTTCTGGATGAAGTCCAGCCGGGCGTCCACGTCCGCCTTCATCACAAACACTGCCAGGTGCGAGTGCGGCTGTTTAATGCACGCGTTGAGCATTCTGATGAGCACATTAGGGCTGCGGGGGGCACGAGCGAAGCGAGTGTTAAAAGGGGGCACGAGCGAAGCGAGCCACACACATGTGTGAACAAAGGGGGGCACAAACACGGCATGCCATGAACGTGTGTAAACAAAGGGGGGAAGCGGTGTGTCATAAACATGTGTGCGCAATACACATGCGTGAACACAGGGAGAAGGCGGTGTTGTCAAGCGATAAGCACCACACACACGCGCTATACAAGTGCGTGTGCGCAAGCACTTTGCGAGCACGAGGAACCCGGCGGTCTCTGGGTAGCAGCGGTCGCCGACCGCGCCATGATTGTTACAGTAGCTGCAGGGCAAGAAGCAGCAGAGCAAGTTGTGGCAGAGCAGCAACAGCAGCGACAGCAGCAACACATAGAGGGAGGTAACATGCTCAACGAATCATCCTTGCTCCCCTCTCGCTCTCATCTCATCTCTTGCTCTCATCAGACTTACTAGTCGGCAAACTCAACCATCAGCTTCTGCTGCTCCTGGATGGCGAGGAAGCCCGCCTCGTCGATCACGTGCATGTAGTGGAAAAAGAGATCGGCCTCAGACGAGAGCTCCACTCGGATGGACTGCAGCGTGTGCTCGTCGCCAAGGACTAGCACTTTTGCCTTGATGGCCTCAAGAGTGCCCACCTGTTGTGGCATGTTGTTCTACAAGAGCGAAAGAGTAAGCGAGCGAAAGAGTGTCAGCCACAGTAGGGGTGGGGGGGTTGGGGGGACACACACACAATGTGTGAACAAGCACACAAACAGTGTGAACAAGGTGCTTTGCTATCACACACAGGCAGGTCCGTTCACTGACCTCTTGTAACCGGAGCTCGAAAGGCACCTCGCGGTCGTATATCACACGGTAGCCGTCGGCGACTGACGGATCGAGCTCGGCGAGGGAGTTGTCGAGAGTGGCGTTCATGTCCATGAAGTCGGCCATGGCGTTGGTGGAAGGGTGAGGGGGGTTTCAGGGGGACAAAGGAGAAGAAGGAGGCGTTGACAAGAAAAGAAGGAGCAAATTGTAAAATCAGGCACAGGAAATCACGCCCCGCTGATAGCTGCAAACTCAAACAGATGTCAACACGTGCAACACACGAGCAACTGTCTCCACATTACTACGCCTTCTTCTGTGTGACCACGCCTCCCTTCAAGCCCTCCTCTTCGATCGTCTTGGCGAAGTCCGTGAGCTTCTTGGGCGGGAAGCCGGCCATCAGCGCGTACGGCTCGGTCGCTAAGAAGGGGTGTTAGTGGAAGGAGGATGGCACTAAGTCTAAGATGGCGGCTGCAGTGAGCGTCGAGGTCGGCGAGCCGGCGAGCGGGCAATGTACAGGCCGCAAGCGAGTCACGGTGGATGACTGTCGAGCGAGCGCGTTACGAGCGAGCGCGTTACGAACGAGCGCGTTACGAGCGAGCGCGTTACGAACGAGCGCGTTACGAACGAGCGCGTTACGAACGAGCGCGTTACGAACGAGCGCGTTACGAACGAGCGCGTTACTCGCGACCGACTCGTCTCGCGCGTCGCGGTGAATGTTTGTTCGGAGCGCAGTATGTTGTCCAATTCGAGCGGACTCGGCCGCGTCGCGCGCTGCGCTGCCTTGCGCGTGCCGCGCTGCCTTGCGCGTGCCACGCAGCCTTGCGCGTGCCGCGCTGCCTCTTGCTTGGTCTCGCACTCACCTCCGCCGTTAGCATTAATGTACATCACCAAGTCCCCCACCGTGTGGCTCAAGTTGAGCTTCACCGCCATCTTCTTCCCCGTAATCAATCGAACCTGAATCGCCCCAGTCGGCTTGCTCTCGTCCACAACCGGTGCCACGAACGTCTCCTCGCTAGCCGCCGTCACCACCATCCCGCTTGTGTCAGCGTCCGCCGCCGCCGCCAGCGAGTTACCTCCTCCACTGAACGCCGTGTACGCAGGCGGCACGTACTCCTCCGCGCGCTTGTCCTCGAGGCGGAGGTTGACGTTGTTCTCGCCAAGCTCGGGAGGGACGCGGCCGCTGGCGAGTGCGGTAAGGAACGGCGCGTTGGCGGGGTCGCTGAGGGCGCGGTACTCGCCGTTGTTCACCTGAGAGGAGGGAGGGGGATTAGTCAGCTGCGCGTGTGCTGTCTACTTGCGGGAACAAAGGGGGGCATAGAGTTGGTCGCCGATCCTGCTAGTCGCATAATAGTATGCGTGAAGGCCTAATGCGTGTATCGCGCGCGTCCTGCGGGATAATGTGGAGCGTGTGACGTTGGTCCTCATGCCTCACTATTAGCACCCGTTTCTTCAGCTGGGGCTAACGCATACCGCTGGTCGCCGATCCTGCCAGTCGCATTATAGTACCAGCGCAACAATTCCTTATACATCATCACGTTCACCATCCAACACCCTCTCGCTCGCATCTACGCTGTCCTCACCTGGAACCCCTCCTTCCAAAGCGTGACAGTCGTGTTAACACTCCCCGCATCTGGCGCCGGCCCTCCACTCGCCGCATCATTCCTTGCATTGCTAACCATCTGATCAAACGGATTACTCGCCGCACCGTCCCCGTCATTCGGCAGTACAGCCAGTCCAGAACCACCACCACGGCCCGTGGAGCCACCGGCGCCGCCGACGTAGCGCGTCTCTTCGTCAGAGTCGCCGTCGTTGGACGCGTTTGAGTGCAGGCCGTGGATGTTCGCCATTGTGAGATTGTGGGGTGCTGGGTGCTGGGGGGTGTTAGGTGGAGTGAAAGAGGTCAATCTTGAGCGGTGGATTGCCGAGGAGGGAGGGGGGAGGGAGGGTAAGTGGTGAGGGCGGGAAGCATAAGGCTACTAGATGATGATGTTTGGTAGACGGGAGGGCGTTGGGGGCGTTGGGGGCGTTGGGGGGCGTTGGATGTTTCGCGGCGGCTACCTGATGACAAATTGGAACCTGAGCTTCGAGAGCTTCGTGCCGGAAATGAGATCTACGCGCTCGTTCGTGGACCCCAGTGTATCTGCAGGAGAATTTGTCATATACCAATTCTGTCATCCGCTTTGGCGTTGCGCGTCTGTAATGTGTTCTGGAGAGCCTCCGCAGCGTGCAACAGCAGCGAGTACGTCTATGGACGTACGCTAGAGGTCGCGTCGTGCCATCGTCATTAACTCATTAACGCCATGTTGTAGTAAACTGTCGGCCAACAAAACGTCTGTAAGCTTTAAAACAAAAGCATGCTCTACGCGCTACGCCAAATGCTTCGCGACCCATGCCACGACCCACTTCAAGTCCGTCAAAAAGTACTTCATGGCTCTCGTCCACTCCTCATCATTGCTGTGAAAGCCCGTCACCAGTCCTCCCACCGTCATGCTCCCATGCTTGTCCACGGTCAACGGATGCGGGAGCTGCATCGTTCGATCCTGCTCCGCGACGTACTGCGCCGCGTCACTCAAGCAATACAACAGTCCCTTCAGCGCGACATTAAACCCCCTGTTTCCCATAAGTTTGAAGCTTGCGTCGTTGTACAGCGGATACTCGTACTTCTCGTTGTCGAGCTTGATGATCTTGGTGAAGGAACACATGGGCACGATGCGGTATTGGCTGAACACGAGGTCGTTGCGCGGGTTGGCGGCGACGGTAGCGAGGAGGAGCGCTGAGAACGGGAGAGAGGGAGACACAAGCAGAGTGAGGGTGGAGAGTTGTGTTAGAGTAGAATGGAATGAAAATTATGTCGAAGATCGCGCTGCCAAGCAGGTCGCCAAGCACGCCGCCAAGCACGCCGCCAAGCAGGTTGAGTTCCTCGCCATCGGTGTGTGTGTATGTGAACGCCATTGGTGTTTGTGTATGCGAACGCCATCGGTTTACGCATTCATCAATTCGCTCATATTAATTCCCGCAATCCTTACCCGCGTGTCCTAGCGCCGCATTGATCTCGTTCCAGTCCACCGCCACAGTAGTGAGTTTACCTAGCCTGAATCCGTTGATGGTAGCAAACTTCCCAGCGTGCCAGATGAAGAAAACGTCGTTCAACGAGTGCATCTGCATGAGGTTGTTGTGTAGGTTCGTGGTTTGAAGGAGTCGGTAGGTGGTTGAGCGGAGGCGTTCGAGGGAGACTGTACGGCGGGATTGGGCTGCTAGGAGAGAGAGGGACCATTTGTCACGGAGGGTGGTTATGCGGGTGGTTACGGTGTGGGGGCGGAGGGCGGCGATTTTGGCGCGGGAGATTTTTGTGGAGGTTAGGGAGGAGTGGAGGAGGGCAGTTTTTGCGGTGAGCTCGTCGATAGAGAGGGAGGAGAGGGAGTCTAGAGTCTCTTCGGAGGACTCGTCATCGTCTTCGGCGATTGTCTTGCTGGAGAAGATGGACTTTCGTTGCTTAGGCATGGCGAGGGGGGCTTTGGGGTACGAGGGGGACTTTAGGGTAAGCGGAAACTTTAGGGTACGCGGGGGGCTTTAGGGTAGGGTAGAGGAGAACTGTTAGAGTCTGTTGGGGTTGATCTGGGGGGGGGGGGGGTTGAGGGGAGGCGGCAGGGCGAGAAAGTCAGGAGGGAGGGGGGAGGGGAGGGGAGTGCGATGGGCCCTCAGTTGAGTATCAGGGATCTTCGGTGAAGAGCTTGGGGAGATAATTCACTAAAGATATCGAGGCTGCAAAATGTTATCACTCCAGACAACGCGCCGGCGTTTGGAGGAGTACGGCACAGGACGACAGATCAACCACGTCCCTGATCCAAGATCCTGAGCATTGGAAACTCGAGGGGGGGCTAGGAAAGGGGGCAGATCGCAGGGGGGCTTATGATGATCGGAGGTGAGCACAACAAACACGAGATCGAAATCATAGATTACCCTTCGCACATATTGTACAAAATATTAAATCACATATATCACTTGCAAACTTCCTTGTGCCCCTTTTTCCAATCTTTCGCCTGGCACGCCTTCGAGCAGTATCCCACATACTGGCAGCCGCCGCACTTCTGCATCTTCTTAACCCACTTCCCCTCTCCTTCCTCCTCCTTCCAATCTCCCTCCCCAATGCCGCAGAAGGTGCACAGCGTAACGCCCTCGACTCTCAGCCTGTTGGGCGCGGGCGGGGGCAGGTCCAGCCGAACTTCTTCGTCCACGTAGTCGCACGGCACCCACTTCACGAAGCTATCCGCGGCTCCTTCTGAGCTCACCGACCGCACTGCCGAAACTCGAGTGTCGAACGAGCCGTAGCCCCGCCCGGCTTGGACCACCTTGTGCCAGTCGTCAATCCAGGGATAGAACGACACGTACGGGTCGTCCGGGTTGTCCGCCTTCCGCACGCGACCTCCCCATCCCTTCCAAGTTGGAAGAAGCATGGGGTAAGCGAATGTGATAGTGGTAAGACTTTTCGTTGTGTCCCCCAAAACCGCGATGATTCTGGAGAGGAGGGGGAAATTAGGGGTGAGAGAAGAAATTGGGAAGAACGAAGAAGAGAGCTCTGCGGAAGCGTCTGAGCCTTGTGCGCGGTTGCCGACTCGGACATTGTGGACGAAGTAAACGCGATCGCAAAACATGTCTTGTCGTTCGCGCCGCTCGCTCGCTCGCCGCCTCACCGCTGGTCCACGACGGTCTTCTCGGGGGTCCACGTCTCGGCGAACTCCCGCGACAGTCGCTCCGCCGTCCTCGCGAGCAACGCGGCTCTCTCCGCATCGTTCTTTCCAAGAGGCTCGCTGCCGACGAGCCCCTCCATCCTTCTGTCCAGTTTGATGCCCTCCTGAAGAGCAATGACCTGTGTCCAGAGGCCATAATTTTTGTTTTGTTGGTGACCTCGAGCGCCATGTTGACTGTCCCTCCCATCATCGGGTTGTAAGAGGAGAGGCTTCCTTGTCCCATGCCATGTCGTAGTACTAGACGGCCGCCTAGTGATGTTCTCAGCAGCCGCGCCCTCCGCGTAACCGCTCCCCCGCTTCTTGGGATATTGTCTGGGGTAAACCTGATGAGATGCCTCCCCTCCCAACTGGTGGCTGAAGTGAGCTGGTCAGCAGTGAAACTGCTAACATACGTGCCCCGGATGTTGAGGGTTATGCGGGAGCGGTTTTGGACGAGCCCCACTTCTCCTACACGCACACAATCCCCGCTAACTACAAGGGCGACATCGAGCTCGCGTTCACCCTCAACGGGACCAACATCAAGGGCTCACCAGTCATCATCAAGGTGGCGCCGCCCGCCTCGACCCCCTCGTCTTTGATCGCCGGGCGTCTGCGTGTTGCTCGTCGTGATCCTCTGCGTCTACAGGAAGTACGCCTCCAATCGGATCGTGCGCCCCGACGAGCCCACTGTGAGCGTCTACTAAGCTAATGTGTTTGAGTAAAAATGAAAATCCAGTCGTCCAGCGCTGCACTTATTTCTCAGATATCAAACGGTCTGAACCCGCCAATAATGACCAAATGTCTGTTAGTGATCGCCCTCTCAATCCCCTTCACCATGTGTGCTCCATAAGTAGCCGCCATAGCGCCCACCATTACCGCATACCTAATCCCATCATCCACCCGACGAACGCTTTCCACGCAGTAGAGACCGTCTCGGATGCAGCACGGCATCGCTGCGAAACCAGCGTTGACTGCGGCCGCACACATGTGTGAGCAAAGGGGGGGAAGGGGGGGGGTGAGCGCTAAAAACGGGATACGAGCTGCTCGGAACGCATTGTTTGAGCGCCACAACGTGTCTAAACGAAACCGGTCAGAGCGAGCGCTCTCGCAGGCTTTACGTCACGGGATGCTACGTCGCGTCATTTGGCGGATTAGCGGCAACGCGAGTTCGCTCGCCGGCCGTGCAGCGCTGTAGCTTTCCGGTCGCCGTCGTTTTCACGATTCGTGAGGCGTTCGTTCGCCTTCTGGTGCTCTCAAACAGCGCCTCCTCACCTGCCCGTGCCTTCTCCAACGCAATAACGTTCGCTTCGTTGCACGCGTGGATGCACGTCACGAAGCTCTTCTCCCCCACCACCGTGTCCTTCATGTCTCCCTCAACGAACTCCAGCATCTTCAAATCCGCGCCCGCGTCCTCAAACGCGGCCGTGTACTGCTCGAAACCCGGTCGTTTGACGAGGTCGACGCAGACTACCGTCGTGTCGGGAAACCTCGTGGCTAGCAACACACCCAGGAGGCCGTGGCCGCACGCCAAATCATACAGCGAGTCGATCCCGAGTTCCGCCGGATCCTTCTTTGCCCGTGCTTTAATCCTCGCGACGACGGACTCGATTTCGAGGAACGTTTCCACTGTTTCGAAGAGCTCTTTGACGCGCAGGGCTAGCGGGTGGCGTTCCCAGATAATCTGCAGGGCTTTTGCGGTAATGGACAGACCGGGGAGGAAATTGTTGGGGAAGCGGGTGGCGAGATATGTGGTCATTGTTGACAGGAGGGCTGGGGCAAGGTTGGCGACCATGACGTGCTGATCCATCGTGTTGTCGCGCATCTTGAACTGCTTGAAGTGGGAATGGAGGAAGGCGGGCCGGGCGGCGAGGCGAGCTGCTTTGGTAGCCTGCACGAGCGAAGCGAGTGTAAGAATTGGGGGGGGGGGGCTTTGTGAGCAAAGTGGAGCGCAGCAAAATCGCTGGAACTGAAGAAAGAGCGGCCCGCAAGCGCGTTATGAGCCACACACGCCGTGTGAACAAAGGAGGCGCTCTGCATGTAATTGCGAGGCAGCTGCAAAGAAAGAGCGTTCTGGGCCGGTCTTTTTCGCTGGTGGCGCGTTTGGGGCCACTGGTGGCGCGTTTTGGGCCGCTCGTTGCGCTTTAAAGGGTAGCTCTGTTTGTGAGCGTGGATCGCGTGCTTTGGGCCTTTCAATCGTCGCCGGTCGTCCCGTCTTCGTCGCCGGTCGTTCCTCATTGTGGCTAGTTTGAGCAGGCAGCGCGCCTTTGTCGGCAGTTTCGAGCGTGCTGGTGCCTCGCCAGTCCCGCCAGTCTCGCGCGCATCGCCAACCCTTCCCTGGCCCGTGCCTTGCCTCTCACCTCCTTCTCCTTGGATGCCGTACTGAGCGTATCAAGCCTCTTCTGTCTTGACAGGCGCCTCATCTTTACAGAAGTCACAGTGCCGAGAACAACAGGCGGCGTCTTCAGCAGCATCTTGTCGTCGAAGGGCAGCGTCGCTGGCGACACGAACGCGAAGGGTCTGGCCGCGTACCCGCCGCGGTTGTACAGATCAACTATAAAAGTAGTTCCGGGCAAGGTGAGAGAGAGGGCATTTGTTATGTCGGCGGCTGAGGTTGAAAGGGGGATGCCGGAGATCTGGTACTGGGGGTGGGGAGGGGGGAGGGGAGTGCTGGCGCTGGCGCTGGCCGGAGGGAAGGACGACAGCGTATCGAGGCTCTGCAAGAGGTGCCAGAGAAACTTGCGCAAACCCTGAAGTTTCAGCCCTCCTAAATCAGCTGCGAGTGCTCTCAGACAACATACCCTAGGTAGTCTGCTAAACTTGAAAGTTCATTAATCGATTCCTACATCCTACAGCCCGGCGCGGGTCGCCTGTTACGTTTCCTAATCGTACTAATGCAGAGCGGGCTCGGGCTCGCTGCCCGCCGGGTGCTGTCGTATTGTTAGCGGGCACACGCACCACACGCAAAGAGCGCCAAACACGCCATGTTTCGCAAAAGAGGCGCGCTGTTCGCAGCATCTGATAATCGCCCTCGCCGCCCGCGCTGAACGACCGGCACAAAACGTGCAACTTACCTGCTCCTTTGGCCTTGCGTAATGCACCACTGGCGGCAGCCGACCGCCCCTTGGGGCTGAATGTAGCGGCAAGGTTGGCCTGGGGGGCAAGAAGGAGCGGGAGTGGTGGGCGGGGGCGTAGGGTGGTAAGAGAGAGCGGGCGTGGGAGCGGGCGTGGGAGCGGGCGTGGGAACGGGCCGGGAGCGGGCGTGGGAACGGGCCTGGGAACGGGCGTGGGAACGGGCCTGGGAACGGGCGTGGGAACGTCAGCGGGAGAGCAGTTCACCGTGACCTCGCACGAGCAGCCCTGAACGAGCTCCAAAGTGGTGTTCACGGGCGAGGAGCAATTGAGGGGAGCCTCGACGGAGCCTAGGACCCTCCCGTCGTGGATCCACTTGAGCTGCGCGGTCGCCGCCTGCGAGCTAGAGGCAGATAAGGAGGGCGAGCATGGCTGTGCAAGGCTATGTTAGAGGTGGAGTAGGTGGAGTAGGTGGAGTACGCAGTGAGTCAGAGATTAAAGGGGGTAGGGCGCAGACGTAGGTGTGGTCAAAGCGAGGCTGTAACAGGGGTGTGCACTAGGGGCGTTCAGTAGCTGTGCCGTGCGCGCGTCTCACTCTTCGCTTTGGAAATTGATGTCGATGAGCTCACTTTGCCGGGACCAAGTCCAGGGCGGAGGTCGATGCGGCCTTCATCGCCCACCAGCAGGACGGCGTCTCCGCCTTCTCGCCGGTCTTGGTCGCCACCTCCACGAGCAGGATCATGAGCGATCTGACCGCTGCGCTTGAGGGCTGGGAGATGGCCGCGTCTAATCGCCCATCAGCGTCCTTAGTTAGATTGTCAAAAATGCAGCCCTGGAGGCGGCCGTGGTGGCAAATTATCTGGCTCTACTCGACTGCCTCTGTTGCTCTGTCGTCTGTGCGGCGGCGTCGGAAACCCGTCATCGTTGCTCCCTTCCTCTTCCTCTCCCCAAGCCATTTTGACGCTCGTCTTCCTCTCCTCATCCTCCTCAAACCTCTTCATCTGCAAGCTCTTCTTGACCATCTCCCTTCTCATTCCCGGATCCTTTCTCGGCGACTCGCTTCCCCCCCCTTTCACAGGAACCTGCTCCGACTTGTCTTGCGCCTTGTGATGCGCCTTGTGATGATGACCCCCGTGCTTCCCCCGACGTCTAGCCTTCTTCGCATCCTCGCTGG
>Ga0307985_10002269_pt1 | contig 10773 bp, 8 predicted proteins | sample EllFjometageno80_FD_203155 | JGI IMG/M metagenome (GOLD analysis project Ga0307985, IMG submission 203155) | Marine microbial communities from Ellis Fjord, Antarctic Ocean - #80 | ecosystem: Environmental > Aquatic > Marine > Unclassified | place: Southern Ocean | collected 2014-10-09 | reverse complement strand
CCCAAAATACCGACCATATTTGGTGGCGAACACCCACCAAACGCAATTATCAACAAAGCGCAGGAACTCGGTTCACCTTTGATTATAAGCGGTCAAAATTTTCACGTTGAGCGGGATGTTGCTAATACCTCCTGGCGATGGACAGGGCAAGATAGGCAGGCAGAGCCTATAAGCTGGTCTGATCTACCCATTCCCAGCCTCATGCTGAGCAATGTAGCTGCTAGCTTACAAGCCTTGAAGTTATTACCTATAAGCATTGAGATTGAAGCGGTGGTTGCTGCGTTGGCGGGGCTAGCACTGGCTGGTCGCTTCGATAAGCGCAGGGATTTGGGCAATGGTCGCACGGTAATCTTCGATGTGGCTCACAATCCCGATGCTATGCGGCAACTCGCCATTCGTTTGCACAGCTACAAGGCTGAGAATCAGGGGGCTGGTCGCATCGCGGCCGTGCTGGCGGTGATGGCCGATAAAGATGTGCCAGGAATGATCACAGCCTTAGAATACTGCGTAGACATCTGGTATATTGCGCAGGTTGATGAGGCGCGCAGTATGGCTGCATACGAAGTGGCACAAAGCATGAAAAACCTGGGAATCGCGTCTAATCAGGGGCTTATTTTGCAATTCGACAGCGTCGAGTCAGCCTATAGGGCTGCGTGCGACCAAACCGAAGCCGAGGACGCTGTACTGGTGACGGGCTCGTTCCTTACCGTCGCAGCAGTTCATGGGCTTACTGAGCAGCTGTGAAAGGCTAGTTTTAGCAGGAAACAAGTGATCTTATTACTATTGAGGTACACGACTTGAACCAGGGCGCCAAACAACGAATCGTCGGTACTGTCGTGCTACTCGCTCTAGCCTTAATATTTCTGCCCATCATTTTTGATGGTGAAGGCAGCTACCAAGCTCCCGTTAGCAGTCGTATCCCAGAATCTCCCATTATTTCTATCCTTCCTGAGCCTATCCAGTCGCGACCGGTGATTGTGGGCAATGTCGAGACAGTTGAGGTCGTTGATGCGGAAATTGTCACAACCGTATCCCTTATAGAAGAAGTTATCGAGCTCGTCGAGGAGCCTGCCTCAGACATCGCTACCGGGGAGCCCGTTAGCGATGTCGAAATCACCGAATCCATAGCCATTTTTAGCCGCGAAGTGCCACAGCTTAGCGATGTAGGACTACCCCAGGGATGGGTTGTTCGCCTCGGATCTTTTTCAGATAGCGAGAACGCCAGTAACCTAGTGACTAGGTTGCAAAGCGCAGGCTATAAGGCTTATAGCCGCGCTATGCGCAGTGGTCAAGGTGCTCTTACTGGCGTATTCGTCGGTCCTTGGTTGGATCGGGGGCAGGTAAACGAATATCAGCAAAAGTTGCAAGAGGAATTCAGTTTGGCAGGTTTGGTAGTTCGCTACGAACTCGAGAGTCTATAGCGGGTTACTGATTAGCACATGGCATTCAATCAAGTCGATATAGTCATTCTGATAATCACGGTGCTATCGTCTGTATTTGGCCTATGGCGGGGACTGATCAAGGAAGTCCTTTCATTATTGACCTGGATTGCTGCTTTGCTGGTGTCTAGGGTATACAGTGAACCCCTCGCGGGATTGATGACGGGCATGATAGAGAACGATGGCATTCGCTACGTGAGCGCGTTTGCCATACTTTTTGTTATTGTGATGATGTTAGGGACGTTTCTGAATTTCCTTATGTCAAAATTACTTAACGTCACCGGCTTGAAGTTTGCCGATCGCTTACTGGGTGCCGTCTTTGGTGTGGCCAGGGGGGTGATAATCGTGTTGGTAATCCTGTTTGTTACTAACGTGTTCGTTTCGGAGACTGAGTTGTGGCAGAAATCGCAGTTGATCCCTTACGGGATGGACTGGATTGAGAAGTCTCAGGTTTTTATCGGGGATATGAATAGCGTCAGTGGGGCGCCTTAAATACTGTTAATCGCGGAGCGTGCTATGTGTGGATTGGTAGGTGTGGTTGCTAGTAAAGATGCAGGTGTCTGTCTTTATGACACATTAACTGTGCTGCAACATCGAGGTCAAGATGCTGCAGGCATCATGACTAGCGATAACGGAAAGCTAAATCTCCGCAAAGATAACGGCCTGGTAAAGGACGTGTTTCGCACCCGGCATATGCGCAGGCTGACCGGTAATATGGGTATAGGGCATGTGCGTTATCCTACCGCCGGCGGCTCCAGTCCAGCACTCGCACAACCGTTCTATGTAAATTCGCCCTATGGTCTCTGCCTCGCCCACAACGGCAACCTAACCAACAGTAAAGAACTCAGTCGCGATCTTTTTAAGGAAGATCTTCGTCATATTAATACCGATTCCGACTCAGAGGTATTATTAAATATATTCGCCCACGAATTGCAGCGCCGCAATAAAATGAAACCGCTGCCCGAAGATGTATTCGCTGCGGTTGCCGGTGTGCATAATCGCTGTCGTGGCGGTTTCGTCGCCATCGTAATGTTATCTGGCTATGGCATAGTCGGTTTTAGAGATAGAAATGGTATTCGCCCGCTAGTATTCGGCATCCGGGAATCAGAGCAGGGTAAAAAAGAATACATGATTGCCTCTGAGAGTGTGGCACTCGACTCGCAGGGATTTACACTAGTGCGCGATGTCTCTCCTGGCGAGGCGGTCTACATAGATATTAATGGCGAGTTGCATACTCAGCTGTGCACCGAGCCGGGCGTGCATACGCCTTGCATATTCGAACACGTCTATTTTGCACGTCCAGATTCATTAATGGATGGCATATCCGTTTATAAGGCACGCATGCGCATGGGCGAGCGTCTTGCGGACAAGATCGAAAGAATCAGGCCTGCGCATGATATTGACGTGATAATCCCGATCCCCGACACGAGTCGTACGGCGGCTCTGGAATTGGCAAACCGTCTTGGTCTGAAGTTTCGTGAAGGCTTTGTGAAGAATCGCTATATCGGTCGTACGTTTATCATGCCAGGGCAGAGTCAGCGCAAGAAAAGTGTCCGTCAGAAATTGAACGCCATCGGTCTCGAATTCAAGGGCAAGAACGTATTGCTAGTCGATGACTCAATCGTTCGCGGAACAACTTGCAAACAAATCATTCAGATGGCACGCGATGCGGGGGCCGCTAAAGTCTATATCGCCTCAGCCGCACCGGCTATTCGTTATCCTAATGTCTATGGCATCGATATGCCCGCGGCGGATGAACTCATCGCCTCGGGCAAGACAGAAAAAGAAATCGAAGAGGCTGTTGGGGCCGACTGGCTCATCTATCAGGATCTGGAAGACCTGATCTCTACAGCTTCTGAAGGCAATTCTGATATTGAGCAATACGAGTGTTCGGTGTTCAATGGCGAATACGTTACCGGGGATGTGGATGAGGTATATCTGAAACGCCTTGAAAATTCACGTAACGATACGGCAAAGGCAAAGAAGGCGAGCAAGAAGGCAGCCGCGCAAGCTAGAGACTAGTTCGGTTTTCAGTTAGGGCAATGCGGCGACGCTCGAAATAGAGTTGGGAAGAAAGCTGGGAAAAAGCTTAGAAGTGAGGCGCTAATGTTATCTGCTAATGTCGAAAAAATTGCCCCGAGTCAGGTCGAGTTGGTAGACACGAAACTGTCTCAGCAGGTTCAAACGAGCGTAGCGGAAGTAGGCAAAGCTTTACTAGGTAAAGATCATCAGATTCGCTTGGCTTTGTGCTGCCTATTCTCCGGCGGGCATCTACTAATTGAAGATCTGCCCGGCATGGGCAAGACTACTTTGTCTTATGCGCTTGCGAAGGTGCTAGGACTTAGCTACAAGCGTATACAGGGTACTAGCGATCTGCTACCAGCAGATATCCTCGGCATTTCGATCTTTAATCAGACTACTAGTGAGTTTTCTTTTCATCCAGGGCCTATATTCAGCCAGCTTGTGCTCGCCGATGAGATAAATCGAACGACTCCAAAGACGCAGAGCGCTCTGTTGGAGGCAATGGAAGAGCGACAGGTAACGATCGAGGGCGAGACGCGAATGCTGCCGGAACCCTTCTTTGTCATTGCGACACAAAACCCTGTGACACTAGCGGGCACCTATCCATTGCCGGAGTCTCAACTAGACCGTTTCCTCATGCGCCTGCGCCTGGGCTATCCGGATCAGCGTGCTGAGCGCGAATTGTTGGAAATGAACACCGAGCGAGACAAGGTAGAGACGGTTAATCAGTGCCTGTGTTTGGAAGATGTTATCGCGTTTCGTTGTCAGTCGGCGAAGGTGATTGCCAGCGACTCTTTGTTAGACTACGTACAGCGACTAATTGCCTTCACTCGCGGTAAAGACGAGTTCCACTTTGGCCTATCACCGCGTGGCAGTTTAGCTATCATTCGTTCTGCTAAGACCTGGGCATTGATGTGCGGGCGTAATCATGTGGTGCCAGAAGATGTGCAGGCGATATTGCCATCAGTGGTAGAACATCGGTTGCGTGCAACGTCGGACGATGATGGTCACAGTGGGGCGTCGCTGGTCCAGCGTCTGCTAAACGAAGTCGATATAATCGAATAAACCTTTCACTTCCTAGCAAGTAACTAAGTCACGATCACGTCCCGAGTAACCGCAATGGCATTTAGTCTCCGGGAAGCACTCAATAAAAACTACCTCCGCTGGATGGCGAAGAATGCTCCTCCACGCGACGAAATTACCCTTAACCGAAAAAATATCTTCATCGTGCCCACGCGCAACGGCTTGTTGTTCATTTTTACATCTGGGCTGGTCTTTATCGCGGCAATCAACTATGCGGTCAGTCTCGCGTTTGCTCTAGCTTTCCTAATGGTAAGTATTTTTATACTGTCCATATTCCACAGCTTTAATAATCTCAACCAGCTAACTCTTTCTAGTCGTTCGACTCAAGATGTATTCTGTGGCGAGCAAGCGTGTTTTCGTGTGCAGTTGTCGCGGTCACCGAAGCGACGTCATGAATCGCTGGAAATCAATTTTCCTAATTCTGCAGCACACCCTACAGGCAATTCTACCATCAGCTATACAGACTTGGCGGCCCGAGATACAGAAGAGGTGGGTGTATTCACCGTTGCGAGCCAGCGCGGAGAATTTAAAGCGCCTAGGCTACGCGTTTTGACTCGTTTCCCACTTGGCTTGTGTCGCGCTTGGTCCGTGGTTGATCTGAGTCTGCACTGCCTTGTCTATCCTCGACCGGTACCGTTCTCAATGAACCAGCTGGACTCTGGCGCCAGCGGAGGTATCGACTCTGCGATTAAAAGGGAGGGTAGCGAGGATTTCTATGGTCTGCGAGACTATGTGCCAGGCGATTCACTAAGGCAGGTCGCGTGGAAGAGTGTAGCTAGAGGGCAAAGCATGCAAATCAAGCAGTTTGTCGACTATGTTGATAATAAGATCTGGTTGGACTGGGACATGTTCTATGGCTTCAATTTGGAGGAGCGGCTTTCGCGGCTCTGCTACTGTGTTATCCAACTTTCCAAGGCGGGCAATGTATTTGGTATGCGCATTCCAGGCAGCGAGTACCCACCGGCAACCGGGCCTGATCACAGAAAGAAATTACTCCGCGCTTTAGCGCGTTATGGAGCTGAATAGTGGAGCTGAACTATCAGATACCGCGGCCCGCGCTGATTTGGACTCTCGCCGCGGTGACGCTTGTTCTACTTCCGCAAAGTATTCGTATGCCGATATGGATAAGCGTTGTCGCATTGCTCTGTGTTTGCTGGCGGGCACTCATCCACAATGGGAAATTGGATTATCCGAGCCGTAGGGTGCGAGTTGTGGTGGTCTTGTTTACGTTGATAGTATCGCTTTTGCAGGTTCGTAATATCGGTATCGGTCTTGATTCGGCAGCAAGCTTGTTAGCCCTGGGCTTTGTTTTCAAACTGATCGAGATGCAGAAGAAGCGCGATATTTATGTCGTAATTTCGCTGTGCTTTGTGATGTCTATGGTGGCGTTTTTATATTCACAGAGCGTCTTAACCACGCTGTATGTCGTATTGGTCATAACAGTCACCATGGGTGCTATGATCGCGCTAAATCGCTCCTCTTCTGCCGCCAGCTATAGTGGCACGGCGAGGCTGGCGATGAAAATTTCTATGCAGGCTCTGCCGCTTGCCATAGTGTTGTTCATCGTATTTCCACGCATAGCGCCGCTTTGGGCCGTGCCTATGCAGGCTGGAGTGAACTCAACCGGTGTTACTAATGAGATGTCGCCGGGCGATATTAGTCAACTAGCACGCTCTGCCGAACTAGCCTTTCGCGTACAGTTTGAAGACGAAGTAGAGCTGGCACACGAGCAGTTATACTGGCGAGGTCTGGTGCTGGACCAATTTGATGGCGTCACTTGGCGCCGCACTAGAAACTCTTCCTCCTATTCGCTAGCAGCATCGTTGGCTAACTCTAGGGTTAGTTACGAAGATAGAATTCGAACACTAGGCGAGCCGGTAAATTACAACGTTATTCTTGAGCCTACACAGCAGCCCTGGTTATTTGGCCTGCACCTGGCTGACGATGTTAATGATGAGCTCTTCAGTGGTCGCAACTTCGAGCTGTTTAATGATGGACGGATAACGCAGCGGCTTAGCTATGACTTGCGCTCCCATCTACAGAGCCAGACAGATGTATTGTTATTGGATAGCTCGCGTAATCGAAACCTCGAACTGCCAGATGACGTTAACGCGCGTAGCCTAGAATTCGCGAGAGAGTTGCGCGCCTCGGTATCGACCGACAGAGAATACGTAAATTCGGTGCTCGCGCATTTTCGGATGAATCAATACTTTTACACATTGAATGCGCCGTTGCTTGGCGCGAATAGGATAGATGAGTTTTTGTTCGACACCATGGCTGGTTTCTGCGAACACTATGCGAGCTCTTTTACCTATTTGATGCGCGCCGCAGGCGTACCAGCGCGTGTTGTAGTCGGCTATCAAGGCGCGGAAATGAACCCCTATGAGAATTACCTCATGGTGTATCAATACAACGCCCACGCCTGGAGCGAAGTCTGGTTTGAGGGAGAGGGCTGGATAAGATTCGACCCGACCGGCGCGGTATCGCCAACGCGAATCGAGTTGGGTGTACAGGAGGCGTTGCGCGACGATCCAGCCTTTATGGAGGATGACTTATTCTCTGCGGCGATATTCGGAGGCGTGGGGTGGCTGAATACGATGCGACTTCGCCTGGATGCCATCGAATACGAATGGAATCAGCTTGTAGTGAATTATGACGAAGACATACAGCTTGAGTTGTTCGAGGGACTGTTAGGGGAAGTGACAAAACTGAAAGTTACTATCCTCGTTGCAACGCTAGCATTGATCGTGATAGTTGGAATTGGCTTTACAGTGATAAACATCGAGCGGCGGATTCAACGAACCCCCATTAACAAATTCTATCTAAGGGTTTGTAAGGAGCTGGCAAAAGTAAATTTGGTGAGGCGCAAAGGGGAGGGGCCAATCGCTTTCAGGGATAGGGTGTGTGCTGAGAGGCCTGAATTCGCCGAGGCGGTGACTGAGCTTACAGATTTGTATGTTCAGCTGACCTATGTAGAGAAGTCTGTTAGTGAGGCACAGAAGAAGACTGACTTACAGTCGTTGAAAGTTGTGTATGCGAAGCTAAAGACAGAGATGCCCGTGTTGGCTGGATTGAGGCGCGCTGGGTAGCTTTTACTTAGCATCCTTTTGGAATCGTTTAGTATGAGTTGGCTTTGCTTCCCTTTCTTTTCATAGCTTCCAAATTTACTCAGCTAAGCGCGTTCGGGCTTGGCGGCTCAATTTGGGTCAGGCCGGTTCCATCTTTATTGTGTAGTCATACCAATCCACGATCTTTCCATCTCTGATGAAGAATACCCCAACACCTTGCCAAGTTTTGATTGTGAAATCCGAAAAATAGTCAATCCGCTCATTAATTACCATCGGTCCTCGAGCAAAGGTATCTAGCACCTCGAATCTGTCGACGTTGTTAATGATCGTCTGAATGCGTGCTGATACGGCGTCACGGCCATTTGCCAGTTCGGTCGTTTCCGTCATGCGGTACGCTCCGTCGTCAGCAAAAAAACCCATAATATTGTCGAGGTCATGGCTAGGCCAGGCTGCGCAAAATTCGTTGACGAGCTGAACATTAGACTGCTCTTCAGGTGTTAGCTCCGCCGCACTAGCCGCTTTGGCAATAGCAGTGAGCGCCATTGCCCCAGCTCCAGCGGCTATAAAACCTCGACGGTTCATTTCTGGTCCTTTCATTGGCGTAATTTCTCCTTCAGACTTTCTCTGTTTATCGGTTTGTTTACAAACGCTTTCTGCAGTAGACGACGTTGTGCAACGCTTAACGCCTTTGATGATTGTTACGTCTCGTGCGTCCTTTTTGATTGTCGTGAATACAGAAATTCAGCATTACCGGCTGAGGTGTTCGGGTGAAAAAGCAGGTGAAACTGGCTTAGGGAAGTTTGGGCTGTTTCAATGCCCGCCTGGATTTCTTATTCTTGTAGTGAGTAGCTATAAAAATATCAAGTATAGCCATTAAAATCAATATCTTGGAAGTTTTCTTTTCAGTATTATCTGGTGTTGTTTGGCTCTGCATGGAGATAAGCCTAGCCAAGGGTAATGACTATTTATACGGTCTGAGTAAACTTTATACGCTCGGAGTAAACCCTTTATATTCGCAGCCGCTGTAGTCAAGATATTACTGCGTATTAGCCGCCGGATAGCTTCACGTTCTTAAACTGCTTGTCTAATTCTTGTTTAATCTGATCGCGATGGTCGCCCTGAACCTCGATCACACCATTTTTGACGGTGCCGCCGGAGCCACATAGCGCCTTTAATTTCTTTGCGAGGCTCTTCAGGTCTGCCTCGTTCATCTCCAAGCCTGATATGAGAGTGACACCTTTGCCTTTTCGGCCTTTCGATTCTCTACTAATTCGGATTGGCGGATCGACGATTTGCCTTGGATTACCCTTATCTTGGACTAGGCGGCAATTGCATTTTCGCAGCGGCTTATGACATCCAGGGCAGGTGGAGGATTCGGAGCTGTAAACTAGACGGGAGTTATTCATGGTGATAAACCGCTAGTTGCTTTGTGTTAAGTTTTATAAAGCGGTGGTAGTGAATATTGCTCTTCTTGTTGCTGCTTCTTCTGCACGCGTAGTTTGCTCTTTCTTAGCTGCGAGGTAAGCTGTAGCAGGTCTTTGGCATTGAATGTGCTGCCGCTGGCCTGGCCGTTATCAATTTGGAACAGCGTAGTTTGTATATTGCGTGCGTGTTCGTGCAAGCCTGGTGATTCGTTCTGTTGCAGTATGTCTTCCATGCTGATTACAAAGCGGCTATCGATGTGATGATCACACCATGTTATGAGTGTCTGTCGTATTGCCGTGAGGTCATTGCGGCTGCAGGCACGTACCAATTGTTTGTAGGCTACGCGCTCGTTGTTGTTGGGGCTGTAATTAGCTGCAATCTGCGCTTTTAGGCGCTGCAGGTATTCGCTGATTTCGCGTTTGTTATCCGCGATTACCAGTTTGTAGATGCTAAACATCACGATGATAAATGCGGCGGCTATCGTATAGCTCAGCCAAGCAGCCTCAACCTCGATAAACTCAGCCTGTGCCTGTGCATCTATCATTTCCTGGTCCACTACCGGTAGCTGAGATAATAGTTCCTCTAGGTTCTCCGTGCTGGCTACAGTCTGTTCGGCGGGTATTTCGCCGGTGATAGTCGCAATGACTAGACTTTTTGCGGGTATAACAGTTGCTTCTATTTGGTCGGTATCTATGTTCCACCAGGGTATGGAGATCTCTGGAATTACTATGTTGCCACTGTCGACCGGCACCATTGAGGTGACTTCTATGCGAGTGCCAACAATTGCGCCTTCTACGAAGGTGCGCTCAATTTCAGCGGGATCCGGATACAGGTTCAAGCCCTCGATTTCTGTGGGACTAAATGGTGGCAGCACGGCGCCATCTAGGCCGTCTGCAGTCATAGTCACTGTGCGTACAAGGCTATCGCCAACCTTCAGGCTGTTGAGATCTGTGCTCCAGCTTTCCTCTAACGTCAGGTTTGACACCGGCAGCCAGAAGTCGTCGCTTTGCACGGCGCTAGGCCGCTCCAAAACATTGATCGTTATCCCTTCGATGAAGGCGGTGACGCGACGGGTGTTGAGGTTTCTAAAGACAAAATTACTAGAGCCGTCTGTGACCTCGCCGCGAAATAGTATGTCAGGAACCTCTAAGGGTCCGCTGCGCTGAGGGAAGATGACGTAGCGTTTCTCGTAAACGCCATAGCGCTCCCCATCGATGAGCTTCTCATATTGATTGGGCGAGCCGATTAGCTGGATGACTGAGTCTTCCATCTCGAGTTCGGTGAATTGGGGGTTTCGAATGCCATTGATCGTGTAGTAGAGACGGACGGTGAATAGCAATTGTTCCTGTACATAGACAGACTCTTTGTTTGTCTCTATCTCTAGGTATAGCTCTTCGTTTGATTGGTTGGAGCGAGGGCCTTCGTTAGTCACTGTGACTACCATCGGCGCTGTTGCCGTGCCGTTGATGTTTAGCTCAGGAATTATTAGATCGCCTTCCTCTAGAGGGAATAGCGTGACTATGTAGTCAGTCCACGCTTCAACCGCGCCATTGACGCTTCTTATTTGGCTTGAGGTTCGAGTCCCCAGTACATCGAATTGACTGGTTAAAGGAGTCAGGTCTAATTGCATGCCCTGGCGCTGATCGTAGATTCGTATAGTAAGTGTTACGGTTTCGCCGCGCGCGATCTCGTTGCGATCCAAAGATATCTCGACTTCCTGCGCTTGTGCCGTTGAG